>JAESGB010000046.1_pt1 | contig 148762 bp, 145 predicted proteins | sample 9266211 | NCBI WGS metagenome assembly JAESGB01 (sample SAMN14514844, study PRJNA621659) | algae metagenome | isolation source: Goleter apudmare HA4340-LM2 and co-occurring heterotrophs from cave wall... | place: USA: Maniniholo cave, Kauai, Hawaii | collected 2009-07-28 | reverse complement strand
TTAATTATTTCGTTTTTTACGTTGAGTTACCCACGCTCTGGACGTATTTTGATGACGTATCAATTAAATTATCCTAAATCTAGCTAATCCAAGTGTTTTTTCCTCACTTGTGAGAAATGCGGGTAAAATGTTGTAAACAATTTGGGAGCATCTCAAATGTGTAAATTTATTTTTTTGTAGTGCGGGCTTCTAGCCCGCTTCCTGGACATTAGGGAGCAAGTTGAATTCTCAAATACGGCAACAGGTGATACAGAAATTAGCAGAATTAGTCTTAAACCCAACTCCAGAAGGTGCAAAAAGTTTGGTAGATGAGGAGAATTTGTATTTAGTTACATTCAATCAATATCGTCTTGTTTATCAAGTTCAGAAAGAAGCTTCGCTAATCACCGTGGCAAAAGTTGCTCACCTCCAAGATTATTAATATTGGTATCTAACGCTTAATGTGAATTAGAGGCTGAAACCCTACATTTTTGGTGTAGAGACGCGTTAGCAAAGCGGGACGAAGTCCAATTTCGCGTCTCTACTACATCCTTGTTATTGCGTTGATTTTAAAAATTCACATTAGACGTATCTAAATAAATAAATCACTCTCAAGGCTCCCGAATTTCATATTCTCCTTGGGGATATTTCACCAAAGGATCATCTTGCAGACAACCAGCAGGCCAGCCAAATTCTTCAGGTGTTTTAGCTTGTATTGCTTCGCTGCGGCAAACATTTTCAGCGCATCAACAATTACTTCCGCAGGAGTTGCATACTTACCACTGGCAATCTGACTTTGAATGAACTGCTCAAGCTCTGGAGTTAAAGAGACATTCATACATTTATCTGCCAGTGTATTTGTCTACTACTTCTAAAATACAGCGATCGCTTGACTTTGAAGATAGAAGATAGTCGCGGGAGCATCTGAAGACTTTAGTCAAAGATTTAGCTAAACTATAGTACTATGCCTTTATGATTGTGGCGAGGTAACACGATGGTCATCGAAGCCAAAAAACTGGCGCTACCAGATCACACCCAGCTACCAGAGTCCGATGGTACTTTCGTGAAAAATTTCCAAGAACATCCCCAGAGTATCCTCTTAACCGATTCTATCCTACCTCGACTACAAGAAATTCATCCTGATGGTTATTTCTGCATTGGTCAAGACTCTGGTATATATTGGCGGTTAACAGAACCACCAGAACGAGGTGCAGAGGCTCCAGATTGGTTTTATGTACCCAATGTTCCGCCGACGCTCAACGGTGAAATGCGACGTTCTTATGTGTTTTGGCAAGAATTGATTGCACCAATGATTGTGTTGGAATTTGTATCTGGTGATGGTGATGAGGAAAGAGATAGCACTCCCTACAAAGGAAAGTTTTGGATTTACGAAAATATCATTCGTCCGCCTTACTATGGCATCTATGAAGTCAAAACAGCATCTGTGGAAGTTTATCAGTTAGTTGCTGATCATTACGAAAAAGTATTGCCTAATAGTAGTGGACGTTATCCCATTACACCTATGGGTGTGGAATTGGGTATTTGGCTAGGTCGTTATCAAAATGTAGAATTGCCTTGGTTGCGGTGGTGGGATGAACAAGGTAATTTACTCCTCACAGGAGATGAACGTGCGGAAATTGAACGCCAACACGCGGAAGCTGAACGCCAACGCGCCGAAATTGAACGCCAACGCGCGGAAGCTGAACGCCAACGCGCCGAAACGGTAGAACAAGAAAATGATCGCCTGCGGGAACGGTTACGAGCATTGGGTATCGACCCAGATACACTAGATTAGATGGCAGAAACTTTTGCGTGTTAACATCTGTCTGAGTGTTCAAATTAACCAGATAACCAATGTCTTCCACATCTCAAGGCATTCCTGGATTGCCTGATTTGACGCATCCCAATGAGTTGTTACAATTTGGGACTCAGGCAGTTCAAGCTTCACTTTTATTTGTATTTTTAGTTATAGCTTTGGGAGTGGCGATCGCTCTAGTCAGTTTCTCTCTACGTCGTCATCCCACAGAACAAGCGGTGTTCTTTGGAGAGTGGGCGATTCGTTATTCTCAACTTTTACACGGATTACAGCATTTAGCGCTGATATTAATTCTCTTAGTTGTGGGATTTTTTCTTTGTTCTACTTTAAGCAACCGTTATCACCATTGGGAACAAGCGCAAGTAGCCCAAGTGGTTGAGAGTGTTGCTGGAGATCGGTTAGAACAAACAGCGCCTCAAGTGCGCTATGTAGCTCAACAACCTTACACTTACACTACGCAAGTCAATGGCAAGATAGTCAAGATAAATGATACACAAGAAGTTAGCCGTTATCTATCCTTGACTGGCTCGCAAATCCAGGTAAAGCTCGATCAAAGTGTGGATGTGAAAGGTCGTAGTTCTGTTTATGACATAGATTATACTGCTGAGTACAAAGTTGTTAACCCGCTCACAGATATTACTAATTTTTTCTTTGAAGTACCGCCACCCAACGGTGCGTCACTAATATCTGGTTACAAAGTAGAACGGGAGAACATGAGGTTACAACAAACAAACCCCGGTGATTACGGCTTTCCCTTCCGCTTAGAACCAGGTGCAGAAACTACCTTTCGAGTCAGCTATCAAGCCAAAGGAGGGCCACGCTGGGTTTATAACGCTACTGGAAAGTTACTCTCAAAGTTTCGCCTCACAGCGATCGCTAACTTTAGCCCAGTGGATTTTGCCAGTGGTATTTCACCAAGTGAAACTAAAGTGGAGGGACGCAGCACCAAATTTACCTGGGCATTTGATGACAACGTTTCTGTGAGAAATCCCTTTGGTGTATTTACCAACACCCAACCAATTCGGAACACGGGTATTCTTCCCCGGTTATTATTGTTAGCCCCCGCTTTATTTTTGTGGTGGATATTATTGTTGTATCTATCGCTACCCATGAGCCTGAAAAATATAGCGATCGCTGGTGGTATTTTCTTTGCTTGTCTGCTGACTTTAACCTATTTGGGGCGGTTAATTAATGCTCAGTTAGTGTGGACAATGATTTCTCTGGTTCTACTAACTTTGACATGGGGATTGGGGTTAAATCGTCGTGATTCTCTAGCGGCGATCGTCTGCACCATCACAGGCGCAGTGCTACCCGTATTTGGATTATTAGTACCTCTTAGCGGTCTTACTCTGAGTTTAGCGGGTTTGCTATCAGCTGTTTGGCTAGCAATTCGTCACTGGTATAGTTCCTATAGTTGGCAACAAGAACGCTAATCAGCAAATTTGAAGGCAAACGGTTGTTTGCTCCTACTAGGCGACAGATGGAAATTTGAGAAACCTGATAAAATCCTCTTTCCTTCTGTCTTGCCATAACGATAATTTTTAACACTGAGCTACTTATTAACTACTTGGGATTAATCCTATAACCCATGCCATAAACACTTTCAATCCAATTTGCCGCACCTACTACCTGCAAACGCTGTCGCAGTCGGCGTACTAGGGTGGTTGTGGCATTACTTTCTGGCTCATTACCCCACTCCCACAATGCCTGTTCTATCTGATTCCGACTTAAAACTTGTCGGGGATGACGCATCAAATACTCTAGTAACTGAAACTCACGAGCAGATAACTCTACAGTACTTTGTGCCCGCGTCACTGTGAGGTTGGGAAGGTGCAATTTTAGATCCGCAAGCTGGAGAATATCACCTTGCCAAAAGGGTGTAGACAGAGAGTTGCTTGACATCAAACATCGCCTACCTAATGCTCGTACCCGTGCCAATAGCTCAAACAAATCAGTCGGTTTAACGAGATAATCATCGGCTCCCGCATCTAAACCTGCGACTTTATCAAGGATGGTATGTTTTGCTGTGAGCATCAGTATGGGTGTGGTTTTTCCGGCTTGTCGATACTGACGACACAAGTCCAAACCATTAATTTCCGGTAGTAACCAATCCAAAATCAATAAGTCATAGTCTCGTTGATAGATCACCCATTGAGCGATCGCACCGTCTTCTATACCATCAACAATATGCCCCGCTTGTGACAAAGCTATCTGGAGAAGTTCTAATTGTGTCAAATCATCTTCTACCAACAGTATTCGCATGATTCACTTTCGACTTCATCCACTCTTAGTTAGTTTCACCCTAAAAAATAGAACTCTGTCCCACCTCTTCCAGCAGTAATATTTTGAGTAACCAATAGTTTCTGGTGAGAGTTTTGTCAAGTTCGTAGTAAGCACTAAAGTACTTACTACGAAGAGATTTATCACCCAAAACTCATGAAATAGACTACTGGCAACCAAGGTTAATATGGTCAAGTTTAAATAACACCAATATTGCTCAACCCTAAAACGGCAGCAACACCGATAATATGACCAAAGCTCATAGCTGCTAAGAATGTAGCGACACTGGGGTTATTAAACAAAGAGGCAAAAGGCAAAGGCATCTTAGGCCCAACATGGGGATAGCGAATTCTCCAACCAGCAATTAAGAGAGTTAATAAACAACTGCCAATAATAATCGGTGTTCCGCTCCAGTTCCATGTAGTGCCAGTATTTGGAACTGTGACTTGGACTGCTAATAACATTGATGACATAATGGTTCTTTCTCCTGCATAAACAATACTGACCCAGATCTGAGTAATCAGTAATGTAAATACTCCATCTGTTGAAGTTTTTTAATCATCCCTCACAAGAAAGGTTAATTCCTCTCTCCTTAGTTAGGGCAATTTCCCAAAAACAAATTATACTCAGGTCTTGGAGTTATCTTGCAGGAAAAAGAACAGAATTTTGTTTGATGATTGTGTACGAATAGAGACGTTAAATTTAACGCCTCTTTCATCTCCAAATTATAGACGACCGATATTAGTCAATCCTAAAACGATGCCAATACCAATAATATGACCAAAGGCCATCGCGCCTACAAATGCAGGAATACTGATGGGGAGAAAAGGCAACTTAGGCCCAACTAGAGGATATTTAATCTTGAAAGTTAGTAAAACAGCTATTATGCTACTGACGCTGATGATAATCGCTACTGTGGGATTCCACACAGGTGTTGCAGGAACAGATGCAGCAGCTGCTAGTAAGATTGATGAAATCAAGCTTTTGTCTCCTGAATAGGACAATAAATGTAAACCTACAAGATTATAAAACAATACCGTTCAGTTCAGGATAATTGTCGTTTGAGCTTAACTCAACGGTATGAGATCATAAAATTTATGAGGGAAAAGACGGAAAATCAAATAATAGGTAAATTAATAGACTTTTTTAGGTATTTATTCTAGATATATCAAATTTATATGCGGGTTAAAATTTGCGGAATTACTGAGTCTCAACAGGCTATGGCGATCGCCTCTCTTGGTGCAACAGCCCTAGGATTTATTTGTGTGCCTTCTTCACCCCGTTATGTAAACACAGCACAAATTCAAGCAACAACAGCACAATTACCAGAAAATATTGACAAAATTGGCGTCTTTGCCAACGTCAGCATTCTCACCATCATTCAGACAGCAGTTGATTCTCGCTTGACTGGTGTCCAGTTACACGGAGATGAATCACCAGAATTTTGCTATCAATTACGCCAATTCTTACCCCAGGTAGAAATTATCAAAGCTTTGAGGATTCACAATAATCAGGACCTAGCTCAAGTTACTAGCTACACTGACTATATAGATACTTTGCTACTTGATGCTTATCATCCCCAACAGCTAGGTGGTACTGGACAAACTCTAGATTGGAGCCTATTGCAAGCATTTAATCCTCCTGTCCCTTGGTTCCTAGCTGGTGGACTGACACCAGATAATATCATCGAAGCCCTCAAGCAAGTTAACCCCGACGGCATTGATTTATCTAGTGGTGTGGAACGCGCACCTGGTGATAAAGACTTAGACAAGGTAGCTCAGTTGTTTGAAAAATTGGCAATGGAGAATAGGGAATAGGCAATGGAAATGAATTTAAGAAATATCTCCGATGCCCAATGACGCCACTTGCTACAAGCCGGGGTCCCTAGTCGAGCAGTGGCTCCCCCATGCCCCATTCCCTAAAAGAATGCTGCTTGGTGACGAATTAAGTTGAAAAATTCTTCACGGGTTTTGTGTTCTTCTTGGAACACACCCACCATTGCACTAGTAACAGTCCAAGAACCGGGTTTTTGTACACCGCGCATAACCATGCACATATGGGTGGCTTCCATGACTACCGCAACTCCTTGGGGTTCCAGGATAGTCTGAACTGCTTCAGCAATTTGGCGGGTGAGTCTTTCTTGTACTTGCAAACGGCGAGAATACATCTCCACAATCCGGGCTAACTTACTTAGTCCCACAACTTTTTGATTAGGGATGTAAGCAACGTGTGCTCTACCCATAAATGGCAACATGTGGTGTTCGCACAGGCTAAAGAAATTAATATCTCGGACTAACACCATCTCGTTGTGCCCTTCATCAAAAACGGCACCATTCAGGAGTTCTTCTAAAGATTGGTTGTAGCCACTGGTGAGAAACCGCATTGCTTCTGCTACCCGTTTGGGAGTTTTCAGGAGTCCTTCGCGTTCAGGGTCTTCTCCCACACCGACTAATATTTGACGTACTGCGTCCGTCATTTGCTCCATCTGTTCTTCTTGAGGTGGGTGCAAATTTGGCTCTCGTCCGTCGTGGGTGTTGCGGTCAGGTCTGGGAGTGATGGCATCTACCAAGTCGGGAATTAATGGAGATTGGAAACGATTGGAACCGTTAGAACCAGCGATAGTCATGATGTCAGTCTTCAGTTAAGGTTGGAAGTCAGATTACAGAATGAGTGCCGAGTTTTTTCTTACTACTCAGTACTCAATACTCAATACTTAAAGAACGCCAGCACTAGGTATCAGGGTTAATTCCTCAATGACTGCCTGCTGTGGTAATAGGACAGTATAAAGAATAGACTGAGCTACAATCTCTGGCGTTAACATCTTGGAACGGTCAAAGTTCGCATTGACTGTTGATGTGTCCCAAATTTCGGTATTAACCGCACCAGGACAAATAGCAGTTACACGAATGCCGTGGGCACGTTCTTCTTGTGCCAAGGTTTGAGTCAGGGACATCAGGCCAGCTTTGCTGACGCAGTATGCACCCCAACCGGGAAAAGCTTGCTTACCAGCGATAGAGGAGACATTAATAATTGTGCCCTTACCCAAATCGCGCATTCCGGGTAAAATCCCCATGATGCACTGAAACACACCGGTGAGATTCAAGTTGATCACTTGTTGCCAGTTTTCTAAGGGGATTTCGCTTAAATTGGCTGTGTACGCCATACCAGCATTATTGACCAGAATATCTACGCCGCCAAAGTCATGGGCGATCGCTTGTATCTTTTCTTTTACTTGTTGGATCTCAGCTAGATCTACAGCATAAGCTTTTGCTTCAACTCCTGCCTGTCTTGCTACTGCTGCCACCGTCTCCAACTTATCTATGGAGCGGCTGACTAAGGCAACATCTATTCCCGCCTCCGCAAATGCTAAAGCAGTTGCTTTCCCAATTCCACTACTCGCCCCAGTAATTAGGGCGCGTCGTTTCTGCTCAACACTCATGCTATCTCCCGATTTATTGGCGGTTCTGCGAACCTATCACTACCCAATTATGTAAATCTCTCGGGTTGAATAGATTAAACAAGTCTAAGAATCCGATGATTTTTTTGACAGCTGCTATACCACAGTGTCGATATGGGTGCTTTTTCCGTGAAGTATTTCCCCAGCAAGGACAACATACATATGTTTGCTAGGGAAATCTGGGTTGACGCTCAAAGTTAATTACTAAGTAATGTACAAATCACTCATCAAATTGAGCTGATTTGCCTAAAATGCAAAAGCCTATGGCTGATAAGATTGTTAAAAATCTTTAAGCAACCTAGGCAATTATAGCACTGCTGCTATGCTAATCAATCATGATTGAATGTTTTTAGTGGGCAACTTCAGTGTAAACACCAATTTTGCGGAATTTTTCATAGCGCAGTTGGCGTCGTTCCTGAGAAGTTAAACGCTTGAGTTCGTCTAAATTTTCTAAAAGTGCTTGTTTGAGGGTTGTAGCGGCTTTTAAGGGGTCTGAGTGAGCACCACCTGTGGGTTCAGGTAATATCTGGTCAATAATGCCCAAGTTTTTCAAGTCGTGGGAAATGATTTTTAGGGACACAGCTGCTTGAGGAGCCTTACTGGCATCTTTCCATAAAATAGCCGCACAGCCTTCGGGGCTAATAATGGTATAGACAGCGTGTTCAAACATCAACAGGCGATCGCCCACACCAATACCAAGGGCACCCCCAGAACTAGCTTCACCAATAACCGTGCAAATAATCGGTACATCCAGGCAAAACATTTCTCGCAAATTGTAAGCGATCGCTTCCCCTTGCCCCTGATGTTCGGCGGCTACTGTGGGTAGAGCACCTGGTGTATCAATAAAAGTTAAGATGGGCATCCCAAATTTGTTGGCGTGTTTCATCAACCGCATCGCCTTCCGATAGCCTCCAGGGGCAGCCATACCGAAGTTACGAGCGATATTATCTTTAGTGTCGCGCCCTTTTTGTTGACCCAACATCACTACTGGTTGCCCATCCAAACGAGCCACACCACCAACTAAAGCCGGATCATCACTACCAGAGCGATCGCCATGTAACTCCATCCATTCGTCACTGATTGCTTGGATGTAGTCTAGAGTACTGGGACGGCGGGGATGACGAGCAACTTGCAATCGTTGAAAAGGCGAGAGAGTACTAAAAATTTCCTCACGCAGTTGCATAGCCCGCGCTTCTAGTTTCCGAATCTCACTAGAAACATCGACGCCATTTTCTTCTGCCAACGCTCGAATTTGGTCAATCCGGGCTGCGAGTTCTGCTAAAGGTTTTTCAAAATCTAATAGTAGCGGTTTACGCTCGGTAGTTGCCATAGTTAAACATTAGGAAATGAGGAATAGAGAATAACTAATAGGGCATTGGGGAGCCAGTTGCGTGGTGTTAGCGACGTAGGAGCCTCAACAGTCCGATCTTGGGAAGCCAGTTCGTTGCTTTGGTTCCCAAAGTTGTAGGAACTGGCGTGGTTTCCCCCAGGAGGAACTGCCGAAAGGGTTTCCCGACTTAAGCAAACTGGCGTCATTGGGCATTGGGAAAAATCTTTTAGTTCCTATTCGTCATGCCCTGTGCCCGATGCCCCGTAACCTAAACCAGCAGTGGTCTAAATCCGTGCTTTACTGACACCCGACCAATCTGCTCCATTTTGTCTACGGTAATCTGATTACGCCCCCAAGAAAAGTTCGTATATAACTTCTCAAATTCCAGGAGCATTGACTCAGCAAAACAAGCAAACAACTGGCGTGCTGGCACATCCATATTGACGATTTTCATGATTTTCCAGTCAATATCCAGTGAATGCTCGACAATTCCACCGTTTAACACATGGACGCCGGGGTACTGAATTTTTGTTGCTAAATTTTTAGGATAGCCACCATCAATCAGCAGACTCGGTTGCTTCAAAACAGTGGGGTCAATTTCCACACCTTTGGGCATACTGGCAACCCAGACCACAATATCTGCTAGAGGCAAAGCTTCTTCTAAAGCCATAATTTTACCTCGTCCCAATTCAGCCTGTAACTCGTGGAGACGTTCTTGATTGCGGGCGATCAGTAGTAGTTCTTTAACATCTGTTTTCGCATCTAGCCAACGTGTGACGGCGCTGCCAATATCGCCAGTTGCTCCACATACGGCAACAGTTGCACTGTTGAGGTCAATTCCGATTTGCTTCGACGCTTGTTCTACTTGCCGACAAATAATGTAGGCTGTGTGAGTATTCCCTGTGGTGAAGCGTTCAAACTCTAGCTTGATGTTGCGGACTTGGCTAAACTGCTCTAAGTTAAAGTTTTCAAAAATAATTGAGGAAAACCCACCTAAAGCTGTGATGTTGATGCCGTGCTTTTGAGCATGGGCCATAGCATTGAGGATTTTACGTGTCGCTGCCTTAATACGACGATTTGCCAGCATTTCTGGCAAAAAGCAAGATTCTACGTACCGTCCTTCAATTTTTTGCCCAGTTACACTAGTAACGGTAATGTTATCAACAATTTGTGGCGGGGCACTGCACCAAAAATCTAGCCCTTGATCGGCATATTCTGGGTATCCCAATTCTTGAGCTACCGCTTGAGCGTGTTCTAAACTTGTCAGATGTCCAATTAGACCAAACATGTATTGATGTATTAGGCGCGTGCTGCGTCGAAAGCGTGGAATCGGTGGATTAAGAGAAATAACTAACTCTTAAAAATACTACACAAAGCATAAGCTGCATCAGGGGCGACTGAGTTTGTTGCCCCTACAGGTAAGATTTTAAGCGGCTGTGAGTCCGTAGGCTGAAAGACGCATGATGTCACGAGTAGTGAAGCCAATATTACTTAAAGCCTCTCCGTACTGAATCATGAAGTCTTCGACCAAGGCATCTTTTTCCATTGCCAATACCTGAGCATCATCTGCTACTTGGTTGAGCATTTTCCAAACAATAGGTAGGTTTTGGCGGTTTGCTTCTTCTAATTCGGCCTTAGCTTCGGTAAAGTTTTCCTTTAACCAAACTTCCCCAAAATTGAGATGACTGTACTCATCTTTGACTACTCCCTCAGTGATTTTGCGGGCAAAATCATCAGCTACGGGAATGTAAATGTTGTATGCTGCGATCGCAAAACATTCAATAATCAAAGACTGAATCAGCAAGCAAGTGACAACTTTACCTGTCGCCGCCGCTTTTTGGAAATTTCCGTGCAATCCAGAGAAAAATTCCTTGGCAAATTCCAAATCTGGCACTACTTGCAAGTTCCGCCCACAAGCTTCAAATCCTTTCTTGTGGCGACTTTCCATTTTCGATAGGCGAATTAGTTCTTCTTGACTTTCCGGCAACAATTCAGCGAGTTTGATGTAATTATCATGGGCTTCTTGTTCCCCTTCAATCACAATTGCATTGATGCGGCTATAGGCATCTTTGTATATTGCACTGTGGAAATCAATTTCAGATTGAGCTGCAACTTGCTGCATGTTATGTTCACCCCTAAAAATGTGAATCATTTGATACCAAAATTTAATTTACCCTAAGAATTTAGAGTAGTGATCACTGTGATTTAATCTAACTTAACAAGCCACTTATGTTATAGATTAGCTGTTGCTGGGGGTGATGCTCTAGTTATTTGAGAATCGGGCATGGGGAATAAGCTTGACCAATAACAAATAACAAATGACAAATGACCAAACCAAACTGGAATCAGAAACAAGCCGATTTTTTGAGCCTAGGAGTGCTGCTGCTGGGGGCTTTGATCGTTTTACTTCCCCTGTTTGTGGTCTTCCTCACCTCTTTTGCACCTGCGGGGGCGACTCCAGAAGTTTTGCCCAAAAATAACTGGACTTTAGACAATTACCGCGATGCTTGGCAACGAGGTAAGTTTTTGTTAGCGTTTGCTAATTCTACCTTGGTAGCGATCGCTGTGACGGCGTTTCAAATTATCACATCGGCTTTGGCCGGTTATGCACTAGCAAGGTTAAAATTTCGTGGTCAGCAAGCACTGCTGCTAGTTGTGTTGGCAACTTTGGTCATTCCCTTTCAGTTGTTGGTGATTCCCATCTTTTTGGTGCTGAGATGGGGACACCTGATTAACACTTACGGGGCGCTGATTTTGCCTACTGCTGTCAACGGCTTTGGTATTTTTCTGTTACGTCAATATTTCCAGACAATACCTGTAGAGTTGGAGGAAGCCGCCGCTATAGACGGGGCGAATCGGCTGCAAATTTTGTGGCGGGTGATGTTACCCCTAGCTCGTCCCGCCTTGGTGACGCTGTTTTTGTTCACCTTCATCGGGGAATGGAACGATTTATTTAAACCGTTAGTATTTACCACAAGACCAGAATTAAGAACAGTACAGCTAGCATTGGCAGAGTTTCAAGAACAATTCACCAATAATTGGCCTCTGATGATGGCAGCCGTGACCATCGCTACTGTACCTGTGATGGTACTATTTCTCATTGGTCAACGGCAGTTTATTCGCGGTATTGCCACAACGGGAATTAAGAATTAGGAGATAAACAAAGCCCTACTTGCTTTATTATCAGCTATTCCCAAAGCTCAAACATAAACAGCGATCGCTCTATAGAAGCCTGTCACAATAGTACTTAGGTTGACTATTTCGCCTTTTTCAGTAGCTATTATGTATCAAACCGACCCACCGCGTCCTCCCAGAGAATATTTACCTACAATGTATGATCTTCCCAGTGAAGACCCAGAGGAACCCGGTTTGCCCGACGAATTTCACCTTTTACAACCGCAGCTACTACGCGAAACCTTTTCCCCTCCTAATTTTCCCGAAAACCAGGTATTCATTGGCACAGATTTAAATCTCTACTATGATGTGCATCATCCCTTGTGGTACAAACGTCCTGATTGGTTTGCGGTTGTTGCTATATCCAGGTTGTACGAACAACAAGAACTGCGACTAAGTTATGTGATTTGGCAAGAAGGCGTTAGTCCCTTTGTGGTGGTGGAACTGCTTTCGCCAGGAACAGAAAAAGAAGATTTGGGACAAACTTTAAGAGATGCTAGCCAACCCCCAACTAAGTGGGAAGTCTATGAACAAATTTTAAGAGTCCCATATTGCATAGTTTTTGATCGCTACACTGACCAACTACAAGTCTTTCAGTTACAAGGTACCAACTACACGGAATTAGAAATCAATCAAGGGCGTATCTGGCTCAATCACATTCAGCTAGGCTTAGGGCTTTGGAGCGGTGTGTATCAAGGCATCGAGCGGCAATGGTTGCGGTGGTATGATTCTTCGGGTAATTGGACACTCACACCCGCAGAACAAGCTCAAATAGAACGACAACAAGCTCAAATAGAACGACAACAGGCTGAAAACGAACGACAGCGCGCTGAAAGAGAAAGACAACGCGCCGAAAGGTTAGCCGCACAACTGCGCGCCCTTGGTGTTGAGCCTGATTTTGGTGATGACGAAGGGGATGTGGGGAGTGAGGGAGTGAGGAAGTGAGGGAGAGAAGTATAGTATAAGTATCCCCCTTGCACCCTGCCCCCATGCCCTAATTCGTTTCCTGAATTTGTAATCTAACCGTGTGTTCAATTGCACCACTAAGTTGTAACTCCATGACTTCACCACCTAGAGGTTCGATGCAAGTGAGGAGCGATCGCAAGTTTGGTGTACTTGCTCCTGTATCAACGTACAATCTATCTGCTAAGTTACCGATGCGTTTCCAAGTCATATACAACTTAGCCACAGTTTGCTCTATTTGGGATGCTTGATTTACTAAATCAGCAGCTACGCTTAAACAGCCGATTCTTTGGGCTTCTTCTAAAGCGGTTTCGATGTCTATATCCTGTTCGTTGAGTGCTTGCACTTGGGCAGCTGATTTCAAATATTTTGCTAGGTAGCGCGCTTCTGTCGTTGCTTGTTTGAGCGTATCTACTTCTGGATTAGCGGCTATTTCCCTTTGTAAGGATTTTTGATGTGATTCTGGCAGTTTTTCCATTTCCTTCACCAGAGGGGCTATGTAGCGCGGTGGAATGGTGTTATCTGCGGCTTTTTCCCTGACTGGTTCTGGTAATAAATCTGAGGACATGGCTGTCCATTCATCGCTGAGTTGACGGACTTCTCGCCTGGTAATGCGATCGCCTTTTTGTGCGGCTTCACTCACCATTTGTTGCACTTCGGGAGACGCTTTGGAGGTTTCGATGAAGGCGCGTTTGCTAAAATTATTTACTGATTCTGGAGCCAGCTTACCCTCTTCTAAGAGCGTATCAGCACTATTAGCCAGTTGAATCCAGGCATAAGCCTGACTTTTACTGATTTCCCGTTCTTTAAGCCAATACAAAAAGCCCGTACCCCGTCCATCACCGCCCTTTTTCTCCCGATCGCGGATTGCCCGTAAAATCCGCCCCCGCCAGATTTCAGTTTGTAAATCAAAGCGATCGCATACTTGCCAAGCTATGTCCAACTGCTGTTGAAAATCTGACTCCGGAATCTGTTCATCTTCTGGATCTGGCAATTCAAAGGTAAGGTCTGCTGGCTGTTGCAAAGCAGCAGCGATATCATTGAGTGATTCGTTGTATTGCACGACTGGTAGCAGGTAGGGTATGCGATCGGCTTATTATGCCACAATCTGTGTGCTTCCGTGGCGGGGTTAAATTACATTTTTCATAGTTCATTTGTATTAACAAGTGCAAATAGGATTGTTTTGATGTCATGTTAGTAGTACATGTAAGATATATAGTGTTTGTCAGGCAGGTGAGGTACAGTTGACATCGCAAAACCCGTAGATACTATCTTGATTTGTCAATAGGCATGAGTGAGATAATCAGGGTCAAAAGGCTTTTGCGATTTTAAAATCGCAAAAGCAAAATGGAGGAGCTTACGTATAACAATCGCCAAATATCTCATGAATGATCATCCGCAACAGCCATGACAGCGCAGATTTTGAGCATAGCGATCGCTAGGAATCTTGAACATAGCGACTGAGAAAATCTTGCGGTGTGAGAATGGGAATACCCTCAAATTCTATCAGCACTAATAAATCTAAATCACCAGTAATAATTACTTCAACATTTGCCGCTAAAGCAAACATCAACAGCAGTGATTAGACATAACTGTGATAACAATTTTACTGTAGAAAATAACTCTTCCACAGATGTATCCAAAGCTGTGATTTTCGTCTGAAACTTCTTACGTCTAAGTATTTCTTCAACATCTACCAAGATAGGTTCAGAAATGAAAATATCTATTTGCTTTGCTTGTGCCAAATCAAAAATTCGACCAGGAACACCACCCCAAAGTAAACCAGAAACCCAAACATTAACATCCAGAACAACTCTCATGTTTTAGAGCTTCTTTCTCTCAGCATTTCTTTTACCATCTCGCTAATCTCTTCAAGAGTAGGTTGCTCCTCATCTACCCCCAAGGCTGCTATTTTTTCTGATAATTCAGACCACGTTAATTGTTTACTAATTTTTTTGAACACAATTTCATTCTTGGTAACAGAAACTTCATACTCAGTGCAGGGCTGGAGTTTCACCAACTCCTCTAATGGAATTTCCAGTTTTCCCTCAGCCGTCACTCTCGCAACAATATTTGTATTCATAGCGGAAATTCTCCTGTTTTATAAATTTTATCTTTAATTTTCTGTATTTCTTCTATACAGAGTACACACAAGTGATGTCTACGATAGGCTGCGTCTACGCACTACCTCATATTTCTGTCCTTCGCAAATATACTCAAGGCGCGTTAGCCTAGAAGAACGTCAGTTAACTTTATTTGCACTTACCGCCCTCATATCTTGACAAAAAGCTCATGTTTTGAATCTCATGAACCAGGTAGATTATCTCCGTATTAGCCTCATTGATCGCTGCAATTTCCGTTGTCAATACTGTATGCCAGAAGGGGCAGAACTAGACTATCTCCTCAAGCAAGAATTGTTGACCGATGAGGAACTCCTCACCTTGATTCAAGAGGTGTTTATTCCTGTAGGCTTTACCCGCTTCCGTTTGACTGGTGGAGAACCCCTGCTGCGACCCAGTGTGGTAGATTTGGTAGGCAAAATCGCGTCTTTACCCGCAACTCAAGACCTCTCAATGACCACCAACGGCTTTTTACTAGCCCCAATGGCGCAAAGTCTTCATAACGCAGGTTTGCGACGCATTAATATTAGCCTCGATTCGCTAGAAGCCGACACCTTTGATCAAATTATCGGCAATGGTGGGCGATCGCGTTGGCAAGATGTTTGGAATGGTATCCAAGCGGCTTATCGTGTCGGATTTGACCCCCTGAAGCTGAATGTAGTGGTGATTCCTGGGGTCAACGACCACGAAATCCTCAATTTAGCTGCCCTCTCCATTGACAAACAATGGCATGTCCGGTTTATTGAATTTATGCCGATTGGTAACTCAGAATTATTTGGCGATCTCGGTTGGGTTGCTTCCGCCGAATTACGACAACAAATTAGCGATTGCTGGGGTTTGACAGCATCTCAAATTCGTGGCGCAGGGCCTGCTGATGTGTTTCAAATTCCGGGCGCGAAGGGGACGCTGGGATTTATTAGTCAGATGTCCGAGTGTTTTTGCGATCGCTGTAACCGGATGCGTCTCAGTGCAGACGGTTGGTTGCGTCCCTGTTTACTAAATGAAAATGGTCAAATTGACCTGAAAACTGCTCTACGTCATGGTATTAACACTACTCAATTGCGAGAGCAGGTCAGGCAGTTATTAGCAATTAAGCCAGAAATTAATTTTAAAGAGCGCGACTCTGGTACGACAGCCGCATATACTCGTACCATGTCGCAAATTGGTGGTTAGTCAGTTGTCATTTGTCACTTGTGAAGTATGACGGACTAAGGACTCATGACCAAAGACTAATAATTACGCTTGTCGTGAGTAGTATTCCACCACAAGCAGTTCATTAACTTGTAGCGCCACCCATTCCCGTTCAATAACACTGTTGACTTTACCAACTAGCTTATTTTTGTCAAACTCCAAATGACTGGGGAGGTTGGCTAAACCGGGATACTGTAAGTTAGTTTCTACCAACTTGCGTGATGCTTCTTTATTTCTGACCGCGATTTCTTCGCCAGGACGGACTTGGTAGCTAGCAATATTCACTACACGACCATTCACAGTGATGTGACCGTGATTTACTAATTGACGCGCTGCTGGAATAGTAGGAGCTAAACCCAAGCGAAAAACGGTATTATCCAGGCGCATTTCTAGCAATTGCAGCAGCACTTGTCCGGTAGAACCTGTGACACGTCTGGCTTTCCGCACATAGCGCAGCAACTGTTTTTCAGTTAAACCGTAATTCATGCGGAGCTTTTGCTTTTCTTCTAGACGGATAGCATACTCAGAGCGCTTCTTACGGTTCTGACCATGCTGACCGGGAGGGTAAGCGCGTCTAGCGCTTTTGCGAGTTAATCCTGGTAGGTCGCCTAAGCGACGTACAATTCTAAGGCGTGGCCCTCGATATCGGGACATGAGTTTCCTTAATCTAAATCCTATTTAAACTTTACTTAGACATGCTATCTTGACATTCTCTCAACTAAAAGTCGGGAGATTCTTGAGTCTGTCAAAGGCTTCCCAGTTATTTAGCCATTGCTGGCAGTCGCGCAACTAACTACCCGTTTGTAACCAAGTACTTAGTTGAGTTTAAATAGCTTGAGAAACATTCCTTCTTCACAGCAGTTCTCCCAACGCGGATCACCCGCGTATGAGACTTTCACTCAAGCTTTTGGGGTTAAGCCCCTCGTTCCCGTTTGCCTCACGGTACGTTATGACTAATTGTTGCAAAAAGACTTAAATTACCTAGTTTAGTCACTATTCACGCAACCCTAACTATGACTCAAGTCGTTTTCGCCACAGATTATCTACTATAGTCTAACCTGAGACAAAATGAATCCCTAGATCAATATTCAGAAGTGATGTGATTTTCTGATTTTAAACAGGAAAATGCTGTATCCGGTATAAAAAAAGCCAAAATTCTTTTTAGGGATAGAGTTGTAGCGCATATAAGTTAGCATAACCTTGGGTGTTTGGAGAATAGCAATGTTACAGGATAAACAAAAGGTAGGCAGAAACCGCAGTTCTGCTCACAGGATGTTCAATACTAAAACAATTCGCTTAACAGTACCAGTTTTGGCAATGTCTGGCTGGTTGGGAAGCATGGTTCCCGGAATAGCTCTCACTGCTTCTTATAGCAATGATTATCGTGCTTGTGCTGGTCAACTATTGAGGGTAAACATTAGTGCGGAAGCAGCATTACCAGCTTGTGCTAAAGCTTTGCGTCCCAGGGAATTATCTACCTGTGTTGTAAAAATCAACAGGGAAGCGAAAATTAACTCCGTAGATGCTCTGACTACGTGCAGGCAAGTACGACGCCCTGAAGAGTTAGCTACTTGTGTGGTTGGTATTAGTCAAAATACTCAGGGCGAAGTTAACCCAGCAGTTTTAAATTATTGTGGTCGTAGTTTATTGCCCGTGCGTTTTGCTCAGTGTGTAGTAGGTTTGCGCAGTGAAGTCAAAGACTTGGCTTCTAATAGAGCGTTAGAGACTTGTATCGATGCTAGTGACAGAGTTAGTGGCTTTACTTCTGGGTCTACACTAAAAACTATCAACCCTGCTGGATTCACCCCTACTTTTGAAGCTACACCAATTCCAGTTGCACCAAGTAAATAATAAGCAAAAATCCCCATCCACAAGGGGATAGAGATTTTTTTAGTTGTCAGTGGTGATTCGCACAGTAAGCAACCTATACGGTAGTTTTACGTAGCAAACCCCCTGACAAATAACTAATGACTAATCTTCTTTTTTGCCAAACACCATTTGTAAAATCATGGGAATGCCACCGTCTTGGTGATGTCTATCTGCCCAAGTGCGGATAATTTCATCCAATTCTGTCATAGCTTGTTCAAATCTTTCTGGCGGGATATCTAGTTCTTCTAAAACCCGCATGGAATTTGGTCGTCTTTCTGCCCAATCTTTCATGATGCGGAAATACCGAGCAGTATCTTCTACCATGATGTAGGTACGCTCTTGATCGTCTGCTGGTGCATAAAAAGGACGGGTTAGAGCGTAGAAGGGCATTCCCCAAGGAGAATCAATGCGGGTCACTGTACCTGAATAGAGTAAACGCCGCTTAATATGCTCTGCCAAAGCTTCACTCAAAGGCATTTGGTGCTGGGGTGGCATGTCTTCTTGCGATCGCTTATGCAGAAATTCGATTAACTCCAGAAACTCGAAAGAGGTGATTAATTGGGCATCGGGCAGATTATTTGGCAGTTTCTGCTCAATTTGCCTTTTTTCCTCAGTGGTCAAACTGGTACCGGGAATGCGCGATCGTCCAGGACGCCAAGGAAATTTTTCCATCCAGACATAAGGCAGTTGAATCAAATACCGAGGTTCTTGAGAACCTAACATTTTCAACAGCTTGCCTTCAGTCAGGGCCTGTCTGACTTCCTCTACAATAATTTTGACCCGTTTTGGCTCCAAGTGATGTAAATGCCCTGTCATTCGCAGGTTTTGTCCCTGTTCCAAATAGGTCATGTAAATTGCACACTTGGCAGCTGTGGCCGCTGCATCTAAAAACGCCCCATGCCTGTGCCCACTGGTCCGCATGGCACTGAAAGCCAGATAAAGCATAATCTGATCCATCGCACTAGGGCCAAGACGTTTGATCAGATCTATGTCGTTACTCATATTACAGACAGTTAAATAGCACGTTTACACAGTTACTAGTCGCAGGAAAGTAAGTAGTATACACCCGACTGAAGGCCATGTCTTCACTTCAGATTATCTATTATGATTTAACCTTAAGACTTTTGGTAGCTAAAGTTGCCAACCTCACGTAATTTTAGGTACAGATTTAAAGACAGTATGATTGGCGGAGTTGATTTAGGATCTGACTCAAACACTACTGGTATATGTAAAGCTTACCTACCAAGGGTACAAAGCCCTTATGTTAATTAGTGGTTGCTGGGATTAACTCACAAAGTCTAACAGTTATATCTCTGTTTTACTCTGTACTAGTATCAACAGAAACGGTGTTACTACCGAAATATAGTTTTTTTGCTACCTGAAGCAGATAAGATAGTCAAAACTGGCAGTTGCAGTTAATGGGTAATACCTTTCTAGAAAATAGCTTACTAAGCTGCGGTGAACTTAGGTGTTTCACAAACGCCTAGTAATGATAGAAAGTGAGTTATTCAGAACTCAGGTGCGGATTTTAACAGTATTTAAGAGCCGCAATATTACCTTGTGAATTGCCCTAATTTTCAACATCGCCCGTGATATTTCGGGAATATAGGCAGTCTGCTAGGGGAAAAATTACACACCTTAAACAACACAGATAATTCCAATTTCCCAATACCTGTTATTTTTTTTGATATTATACCCAATTCTAGCATTTTTTTATTTTTTTGTATAAATTAATCTAATTAATAACTTTTTTGGTCTATTATTTAAATATTTTATGCTCGTATAAAAAACAAAATTTACTGTTTTTCTTGGAGACAAGCACTTTTTATAGTCGTCAACTGTCAACAGATATCAAATAAACATATAGGAATCCGATTTGATATCTGAAAAAATCTCAGTATGTGTAGGGTGTGTTAGCGACAGCGTAACACACCGAAAGCTTTGGAGGGGTGCGTTACGCTGTCGCTAACACACCCTACGTATCTGTTCAAAAATCAAATATGAGTCCTATATAAGTTAAATGTGTAACAGATAACTAGTAGTTAAAAATCTGTTTTATACAATTATTTTTAGATAATGAGAGAGTAATTATGCAGATATTAACTATTAATTTTTATTAATTTGTAGAATTGGAAGACTTGATTAAATTTCGCATTTTTTCAAAGCTGAAAGCGGCTGCGCCAAAAGTTACTAGCAACACGCCCAAAATCTGGATCAGCTCCAAATTTTCTTGAATCAGCAACCCAGCAAAAATCACAGTTAAAATGGGGACTCCCGCACCGATGATCGCCGAACGTGATGCACCTAGTTTGCGAATCCCGACGTTATTGAACACATAACCACAGAGGGTGAGGACGCCCAAAATAAAAGCACTTAAAACAATTTCTAACAACTTAGAGGGATCAAATACTAAACTCCATTCACCAGGTAAAGGGATCATCAAACCGATGAAGCTCAAAACCAACATGGTAGCAAAGTTAATTAAAGTAAAAGATACAGGATGCAATTTGCTAGCACACGCCCTTGTCAAAATTACGTAAACAGCAAAAGCCACCCCTGACAAAATTGCTGTGCTACTACCCAAGGAAAAAGTTCCTATGTCAATGTTGGCACCCCCCAAAACCAGTAATTCACCACAGAATAGAGAACCGATCGCCGCAGTCCGAAACATGGAAGGACGATCGCGGAACAGAAACCACGATAAGAGTCCACTAACCAAGGGGTACACAAAGAAAAGAGCGATCGCCATTCCCGTGGGGATTTGACCAATAGCCAGATAGACGAGTACCTGAGATAAGAACAAAAAACAACCACTGGCAATTGACAGTTGTAAAACCCTCTGTGTGGCTGCATTAGCGCGAGTAGGAGCACCTCTAACTGACTCAACAATATTTTGCAGGTCTTCCCACACTCGTGGATGCATGATAGGAGCCAAAAGTAACATTAGCGGCACAACCACAAGCAACCGTAGCATCAAAATTAAAAGAGTATTACCTAAAGTCGGTGGGAGTAACCGTTCTACCGCCACTATGCCGAGAATTTCAGAACCTTGGTGGAAAATCACCTTGATAGCTACGTTATACAGTGATGACAACACCGTTGATAACACAACTAACAAGAAACCGATTTGGATGGGCGACAAGCCTGAAGAGCTAGATAATTCTGGTGATGGTGATGGTGCTGCTTGCTGGCGCGATCGCACAATAGGTTCTGATCTGTTCTCCCGTTCTGAAAAATCCTCTGGGATAACAGAAATTGAATCAGTGTCATCTGGTTTGACTGGGGGGAGTGGTGGGATTTCTGTCGATGACTCCCTCCAATCAAAGCGATTTTCCCGTTCTGAAAAATCCTCTGGGATAACAGAAATTGAATCAGTGTCATCTGATTTAACTGGGGGGAGTGGTGGGATTTCTGTTGATGACTCCCTCCAATCAAAGCGATTTTCCCGTTCTGAAAAATCCTCTGGGATAACAGAAATTGAATCAGTGTCATCTGGTTTGACTGGGGGGAGTGGTGGGATTTCTGTTGATGACTCCCTCCAATCAAAGCGATTTTCCCGTTCTGAAAAATCCTCTGGGATGACAGAAATTGAATCAGTGTCATCTGGTTTGACTGGGGGGAGTGGTGGGATTTCTGTTGATGACTCCTGTTCTGACAAGTCTGGTGAGATCACAGACATTGGCTCTACGGTATTGCTTGCTAACTCTTCCAAGTTTGAGGATGTTGCAAAAGTACTATTTTCTGGGGGTTCGGCAGGCTGTAATACAGTAGGTGCTGATACTTTTACGATCTGTTCTTCTGGAGGTTGTAAGACCTTAGGCGGTGGTACTTTAGTTGCTTTTAATGAGGTTTCTGTAATTGTTTTTTCTAGCCCTTGCAACCGATTAATTAACTCTGTTAATATATATTCCCCCTGCTGTTGTTGGTTGTGCATCCGAGACAACTGCTGAGAAATACTACTTTGATAGTTTTTCAATTCTTGTTGTAGTGAGTTAAAAGTGATGGTGAGGCTATCATCTAAGCTTCCCAGCAATTGTTCGACATTCTCATTATTGGGGCTTTGAGAGGTGCTATTAATCTCAGCTGATTTCAGAGCAGATGTCTCATAGGATTGCTGATCTAAGGCTTTGTTGGCTAAAGTTGTCAGTGAGGATTGCAGCTGTGAAGATATGTGCTTTGCTAAAGCTTCTGCCAATTGACGGATTAACACCTGCTGCTCTGTAATTTGCCGCACCTGTTGTAATTGTTCTTTTTCCTCACTAAGGCGTTGAATGTCATCAGTTAAACGATTCTTTTCACCTTGAAGCCGCTTAATTTCCTCCTGCATTGACCTGATTACGTGTTGCTGAAGATTTTCTAAATCCTCAACAACAGCCCAGAGGGCATTTTCTGCTGATCTGGATAGATCTCCTCTACCTCGCGGGTTGTCTGGTTGCTTCTCAAATCGCCCCATTAGCTTTTAACCTCTAACACCTTGACGATAAAGCTGCTTCCCGTATAATTCAGCGTTCATAATAATTTCTTGTATTTTGTCAGATAAATCAAAAATTTTAACAAGATTTACGCATATCATTGTCATTCTGTCATGCTGAATGCAGGGTTGGCAAAGCATATAATTTAACTCATTACCCAGTAAATTGAGTTCTCATGAGTATCACAGAATACTGGTCTGTAATCTCATAGTTAAATCAACTGCGACTAAGCAAGATTCTTTGAGAGAAAAATCTCACCCTTAATGAATACATATTATTTTTGTGGTATCAGTAATTTTCCAAGACTTGTGACTACTGACTTTGCCAGTACAAAAATGTCTGAGTTGTTAAGCCTAAAAGTAAATGTGTGTCGAATGTAAATTTTGGAACAGTTTAAATCTCTAGCAGAGATTTGTGTTTTCATCTGTCAAAACTACAAAGTCCCGTCTTCCCCTCGACAACATTCTAGTGAATTAGCAGCTATTGTGCAAAAAGCTTTCTGGCTGTTGACGAGTTTCTGAGTAAGCACTGGAGTGCTTAAATAATGAAAAAGTAAAGTCTTGACTACGAGAAAAAAATCCGAGCAATGCTAAAGATGGTAGCACTGAGGACTGCACTCATGGGGACAGTGATTAACCAGGCAGTGGCGATGTTTTGCAGAGTTTGGAATTTAATCGATTTCCGGTTTTGCACCAATCCAATACCCACAACACCGCCGATGAGGGCGTGGGAAGTGGAAACTGGTAAACCTAACCGAGAGGCTAGCAGGATGGTAGTAGCAGTGGCGAGTTCAGCACAGAATCCACTGCTAGGTTGCAAGGAAATGATATTTTCGCCAATGGTGGCGATGACTTTTTTTCCCCAGATGGCTAAACCTGCGACTATACCGACGCCACCTAAGATTAAAATCCAAAGGGGGGTAGTAATACCATTTGTCGGTACGCTACCAGTTTGATTGATATAAACGATCGCTGCTAAAGGCGCGATTGCATTGCCCACATCATTAGAACCATGAGCAAAGGCAACAAAGCAAGCACTCAATAATTGAAAGCGGGCGAAGATGCGTTCTATGGCATTGGGGGAAGACGAGGAGGATATAACTCCCTTATCTCCCTCATCCCTCCTATCCTCCTCATCCCCTTGGCTTTCTAGATTATCTAATTGTCGCCAGCTGTACAGTGTGAGTCCGAATGCTGCTAATCCACCTGTGAGTAAGGGGAGATCGTAAGCAGGGATGTCAAAACCAAATTGGTTGATGAAAAAATTGGTGAGGGGTTGAGTGACAGTAGGGAGGACGATAACGCCAAAGACTCCTAGTAGGGCTACACTCAACCAAGGAATCCACTCTTGTAACTGGGCTACTTGATTGGGTTGGTCTAAAATCCAGCGTTTGATTTGACCGTAGAACAAAGCAGCGATCGCACCACTAATTATCGGCGTTAAAATCCAGCCAATGGTAATCATGCCAATGGATGACCAATCAATGGCATTGATTCCTAATGCTACCCAACTAAATCCAGCGATCGCACCCACAACGGCATGAGAAGAGGATACAGGCAAACCCCGTGAGGTGGCAATTTGTAGCCAGATTCCAGATGCGAGTAAAACCGTTACCATCCCCATGACTAAAACTTCTGGTGTCCCCGCAAATAAAGCCGGATTCGCAACTTTCGTGGCTAGGGTTTCTGTAACTTCATGTCCAAATAACACAGCGCCGGTGAACTCCAATACCCCAGCAATGATTAGTGCTGTTCTGAGGCTAACAGCTTTGGAACCTACAGAGGTTCCCATCGCGTTGGCAACATCGTTGGCACCAAGGTTAAAGGCGAGGTAAAGGGCGAGGAGGGCGACTAAGGTGAGGGTCATGTTTTGGGAGATGGGGAGATGAGGTTTTAGTCTTGGAGGCTGACAGTTGATCCTTGAAACTCGAACAAATGCTGATGATACACATTTATGACAGAGTGAGGGCAAACCGTTGTCATTGGTGTCAACTTAACGTGAAACCGCACGTCCGCCAGGGATTAAAATCCCTGTCTCATAGCAAAAGTCCTCTAAAGAGGACTGAATTGTCAGTCCATTTCAATGGACTTAGGCTATGAGACCGCCGTTTTAACGGTGGGCGGATGAACAACACACAATAAGTATGCTATTTCTGGCTTAAGTTGAAACGTATGAACCGTTGTTCGCTCCTACTCAAAACTTAAATATTCATCTTTTCCCCATCCTCCTCATCTCCCCCATCTCATTACTAGGGATAAATCAAAATTTTGTAGGTTTCTGGAGTCGGGGCGATCGCTTGCTCTACGGCTGCTGATAAATTTTGTAATGGATAGCGATCGCTAATTAAAGCTTGAACATCAATGCGGCGATTAAAGACAATATCCGCAGACAAGCTCTGGAGGCGATAGGATGAGCTGTAACTACCCATGAGGTCAATTTCCCGACGGTAGAGGATGTTGGGGTTAACGGGAATTTCTACTTCATCAGGGAACTCGGCAAAGAACAGGATTTTCCCACCTTTACGGGTGCAGTCGATGGCTTGAAAGAAAGCTTTATCACTGGGGACAGCTAGTAAGGTGACATCAACTCCCATCCCACCAGTCAGGGCATGAATTTTTGCAACTAAATCAGGATCGCGGGCGTTAAAAGCTGCTTCCGCACCAACATTGAGAGCTTTTTCAATTCTAGAAGGGAGGAGATCAGTGGCGATCGCCCTTGCCCCGAAATACTTCACCAACATCACAAACATTAACCCAATTGGCCCTGCACCAGTTACCAGCACAGTTTGTCCAGGGGCAATTTGGGCTTTTTTCACTGCCTTTAAACAGCAGTTAGTTGGTTCCACAAAACTCGCTTCTTCAAAACTAATCTCATCGGGAATCGGAATCAGCCCACCATTTTGCACAATATGACCAGGTACTTTCACATACTCCGCAAAACCGCCACCACTGGCGTTAAACCCGGCGGTAGTCGAGATATTCTTATAAACATCACACATGGAATAATTTTCATTCAGGCAGTAGGCACAATGCATACAGGGAATGTGGTGCATCACCGCCACCCGTTGTCCCACTTCGTAGCCTCTCACCTCAGAACCCAATGCGGCAATGATCCCAGCCGTTTCATGGCCAAAAATGCGCGGTGGTTCATACAAGGGATAACGAATTTTTTTAATATCTGATTGACACAACCCCACTACCCGCACCTGTACCAGCACTTCATCGGGTTCCAGAGTCGGGACTGGGATCTCTTCGTAGGAAAGTTGATTAACGCCTCTAAATACCTGTGCTTTCACGTTGGTTTCTCACCGCTCAACGTTACTAGATGTAACATTTACTGGTTAAATTTATGCTAATCACTCAGAAATTTCCATCAGTCCAAGATAAAGAAGGTAATTTAAACTAGATTATCTCCTAGTCCAAAAAAGCGAATTCTACTAGTAAAATTTGGTAAGTTTGCTCCATCTACTTTACTCAATAAATCAAGTAATTCAATAACAGACAGTGGAGTTTTTCTATAGTTTTGAGACTGTTGACGCACTACTTCCACCATATCTTCAGGGTAATTATCAAATAGGTCACTGAGAAAATCATCTGGTGTCTGTGCCGTCATATTCCAAGGGTTCAACGACTGAACATCAAAATCTGTAATATTATTAGTCACCAAAATACTAGCTTGAGCTATTACCCCAGCCGCCAGAACATGACGGTCTTTAGGGTCATTTGTCATCATTTCTTCTACTTCTAGAGGAACTGTAACCATTGCTTCAGGAAAAGCTGTTGTGATGATCTCCTCCAAATTCCTTGCTTTCTCAACAGATATTTTTCCTTTGCGTATAAGGTTCCCCATTGCTTCATCTAAGATTTTTTGTGACCAATAAGGTCGATATAACCCAGCCTCAGCAGTGGAAAGCAAGATGTCTCGTAAGTACATGGGAAATAAAACACAAGCATCCAAAATCACTTTTGGCATAGTAATTTTACTCTTTTGCATCGTACAAGCCAGCTTCTTCACTCAGTTCTATTAGCTGCTTTAAAAGTTCTCTCCGTTGAGCATCTCTTTGTTGTTTATATTTCTTTAAATCCTCAAAATGCACCCGGCGATGGGAACCTATATGAAAGTAAGGAATGTCACCTTGCTCTAGTAACTTAATCAGATAGGGACGTGAGACGTTGAGGTAGTTAGCCGCTTGCTGTGTCGTCATTTCCGGCTTTTGGGTGATTACATTTATGACATGACCATAAGCCATTGCATGGACAACTGTACGTAGTACTTGATACACAGAGTCAGGAATTGTAATTTGTTCACCGCTTGTTGTGACTAATTTCGCTGGCAAATCTTCATCTTTGAGTATGCGTTCCAGTTCTTGGATTGATTGCTTTTCTGCTTCTGGAGATGTGATAGGTTCCAGGGATGAATTTTGCTTTAACATGAGACTCCTGGCGATATTGTTGAATGGTAAACTATTCTCATATAGTACACACTACACAAACGCAATAAACGCAACAAGTTGATTCTCTCAATAAACCGTGACTTTGTAAGCGTGGAGGGTTTTATAGTCCTTCTCAAATTGTTGTGACAAAAATTTCATGAATGTATTTCGCATCGCCGCAACTAGAGGATTCTGTAATCGCGCTACTTTGCCGATTAATAAAGATTGTTCGACTATTTTTTTGGTACGCAGTAGCCGCATTGATTCGTATTGACGGAAGGCGGCTGTGGGTTCTGAATGTTTTAACAAACACTGAGTCACAGCTAGTGCGTCTTCAATTGCCATGCACGCCCCTTGTCCCATTGTTGGTAGGGTGGGATGGGCTGCATCACCAAGCAATGTGATGTTTTGCTGACTCCATTTTGGAATGGGTGGGCGGTCATAAAGGTCGGTTTTGATAATATTAGCTGCATCTGTGGCTGCAATTAATTCTGGGATGGGTGCAGGCCAGTTGTGAAACATTTCTGCCAGTTCTGGTTTGTCAGCAACTGATGGCTTTCCCTCTGGTGCGGGAGAGGCTACATACCAATACATCCGCCCTTTACCTATGGTTACAAATCCGAAATCTAAAGTTGTCCGTAGTACTCGTGATGCGGAGGCAACTAAAACTGAGATATTGGACGCAGCCGTTGCAGAATTTGCTTTGCACGGGTTGGCTAATGCCAGAATTGAAGCGATCGCTGCCCATACAGGTGTCACAAAGGCAATGATCTATTACTATTTCCAGAGTAAGGAAGGTTTGTATCAAGCAGTGCTAGAACGAGGTTTCAACACTTATTTTCGCCCCTTACAAGAACTTTCCCTGGAACAGTTACCGCCTCAAACCGCCCTAGAACAATTTGTGCGTTGTCTTTTAGCTAACTTAGTTAGCAATCCTCACTGGCCGCTAATTATGTGTTATGAAGCGCTGCAAAATCAAGGTGAGTATTATAAGCGGGCAAACATCGGCAGCATCGATGCACAATTAATAGCAATTCTAGACCGGGGTGTTGCTGATGGTAGCTTTCGCTTCCTCGATGCCCGATTCACTGCCAATAATATCATTGGTATCTGTGTGTTCTACTTTATAGGTCGCGAAGGGATGAAGCATCTGTTCCCTGGTAAGCGAATGTTGGGTAAGCAGATGTTGGAATTGCATGTCCAACAAGCCTTGGATTTGATATTGGCAGGTGTGCAACCACCTAATAGACTGTTGCATTAGTGATTAAGGCTTAGAGATCCGCGACTTTTTTGAAGAAGTCGCGGATCTGAAGAACCATTTAGCTTGTCGGATGTCAACTTCACTAGCGACAATGTCGAAACAGCAGTGAGGTACAGAGATGGTTAATCAGATATATACAACTGATGTCTTAGTTGTTGGTGGAGGAGTAGGCGGTACGGCGGCGGCTATCCAAGCGGCGCGGCGGGGTGCGAAAACTATGCTGGTGAGTGAATTTCTTTGGTTGGGGGGAATGCTGACTGCTGCGGGTGTTTCTGTACCCGATGGGAATGAATTAGAAGCTTGGCAGACAGGGTTGTGGGGTGCGTTTTTGCAGGAATTACAGCACCGACAGCCAGAAGGATTAGATCACAGCTGGGTGAGTTTCTTTAGTTTTGATCCGCGAATAGGGGCGAAAATTTTTGCTGATTGGGTGCAGGAGTTACCAAATCTACAATGGATTCATGGACGAGTGCCTTTAGAGGTGTTACATCAGGGCAATTCTGTAACTGGTGTGAGATTTGCCGATTTTACTGTGAACGCCAAAATTATTCTCGATGGCACAGAATTAGGCGATTTATTGGCTTTGGGGGAGATACCTTACCGTTGGGGCTGGGAATTACAGTCTGAGTGGGGAGAAGCGAGCGCCCCGGCAAATTTTAATTCTCTCACATCAAAGTATCCTGTACAAGCACCCACCGGGGTGGTAATCATGCAAGATTTTGGTGCAGATGTCGCCCCAGAAATTCCTGTTGCCCCTTACTATAACCCTTCTCTATTTGCCGGGGCTTGGGATGGCTACGGTGCAGAGACGTTTATGAATTACGGACGCTTGCCAGGGGGTCTATTGATGATGAACTGGCCTATCTGTGGCAATGATTACAGTGAAGGTTTACAGCGTTTGATAGAGTCGGAAGTATCCAGGAGTGAATTTATTCAAGAATGTCGTTGGCATAGCCAAAATTTCGCCCATTTCATCCAAAATCACCTTGGTCGGCGTTATGGTTTGGCAACAGGAGTTTTTCCCTGTGAACCTACAGCATTTGCCCTGCATCCCTATTATCGGGAAAGTCGCCGCTTGGTGGGATTAACTACTGTCCGTGAACAGGATATTTTACCTATGACTGGGGGTCAGGTGGCATCTTTGCATCTTGACACCATTGCAATTGGTAATTACGCCAACGATCATCACTATCCTGGGTACAAATTCGCGCTACAACCCAAATCTATCCGATGGGGGGGACGTTGGACGGGAACTCCTTTTACTATTCCCTACAGTTGCCTTGTTCCTGAAGTAATAGATAATTTTTTGGTGTGTGAAAAGAATATTTCTGTCTCCCATATTGCCAATGGGGCGACTAGATTACAACCTGTGGTGATGGGTATTGGTCAAGCTGCGGGAATGGCTGCGGCTATGTGCATTGAGTTGAATTGTCAACCCAGGGATTTACCTGTGAGGGCATTGCAAACAGCTTTGTTAACAGATGAGCGATCGCCTGCATCTCTCATACCGTTGTTTAATTTGTTGCCTGATAGTCCTGATTGGCTGCAATGGCAAATGTATTACCTAGACAACCCAGAATCATACCCCATCAATGGCTATAGCCCTTATGCTGCCTTAACCCAGTACTTACACTTAAATAGAAAACAAGTATTATTACGGACTAGTAATTGCTTCACAGGGGTTTTCCAGCGCCAAGATCAGCAGGATTACACATTTACCATCACTGCACCCCAGACACCTCAAAAACAAACTTGGCAACTTGTGACTTTGCGATCGCATGTTGATCAGCACCTACAAACCTTATCAAATCAGCAATTGCTAAAAATTTGGGGTCGTTTGAATCCTGCTGGTAATTGGTTACTAGTCGAATATGTCGAAGAATAATCAAAGTGTGGGATGTTCAGTAAAAAAAACTACTTTTTAAGAAAATATCCGGATGCAGTAATAAAAACTCAGTAGTAGTGAATTGAAGAGTTTAAAAATAAACATTTGCTATGCGTGTTGCCATTTCACTTCTAGCATCGAGTTTGGTGTTCGGCTCTCTGGCTTTTGACTACCAAGCAATGGTTAATCACTTGTCCTCTCAAATGTTAGCTAATTCTGGGTCAGAACATTTGCTCTCCGCCAGGCCTAAGCCTAAGTCCAACCAGCCGGAAAGGCCTGTACCTCACCGTGGTAGTGGACGTCGGGAGTTGATGGAATATTCTGGTAAGACCCATCCTACTATTTAAAGACCCAGATAAAACACCGTTTTGAGAGGTAGCAAAACTGTTGACAAGGTAATTTAAGTACAGTCAGTCAAGGTGTTATCTTTAACATTGCTTTACATAGTACGCTAGTATATATATATAAGCCGACACATAGAAATTCTCAGCATTGCTCAGTATTTCATCCGTAAGCTCTGTATATATAGTCCGTATAAACTTTTGCGTTTACCATCTTCAGCCAGTAAACTGCCTGTATTCATCGCATCACCAACTCGTCAAGTGACTACTGTGTTTTTAGGGACTGCCAATTTGAAAAATATTTATCTGGGTAGAGGCAAGGCTTCCACTGACTTTCGGTAACACAGATATTTCATCGCTTTTCGCTGCTTGCCGGATAATTTATTTTTTGGAGTTTCCTTAGTCCCTGCTATCTTTCAAGAGGTTTCGTAATTCGTAATTAAGGTTGTAAGTACGAATTACGTTAACGTTGTAGGCTATTCTCAATTACAAATTATTTAGAAACTGTTGTTTGTTTACCGTTGTTTTCCTTGCGTTTAATACCGTTGAGGAACATTGGGACAAACTTCTCCATAAATGCTTGAGGATCTCGCTGCCAAGCTCTTTGTGCAGCCCGAATTCTGGTGAATTGTAATTCAGGGGCGAGCAAAGTTTCTGGTAAACGCTCCATCAAGTATTGGGGACGTTGCCAAAGAGGCATGTTATTTGCTACTTCCACCAGATTGGCAACACGTCGCAGTTCTGCTCCCAAGGTGATATCCATCCCGGACTCAAAGGCTGCTTGCTCAATTGCCGCATACTTGCTCTTGGCTTGCAATACTTTTTGTCGATTTTCTGGACTTTTTTCTGCTAGTTTTGCTAGCCAATGGTTTCCCCAACGGACATGCCCGGCTTCTTCTGGCAAAATTTGGGCAATGGTGGCTTGAATTTTGATGTTTTCTTCAGTTTGCGGTGCTTGTTTGAGGGCATAAATGTGGGCTGAGAAATACTCACAGCCTCGTTTTTCAGTGATGTTAATGGCAGCGAGAACAGAAATCACGAAATCATCAAGGTTTGTCGCTGGATCTTGGTGTTCGTGGTCGAGTAGCCTTTCAAATTCATCTATGTAAGATGAACCAGGTGGCTTACCGACATTAGCTCCCAATTCCACTAACAAATCAGTCAACCACATCGCATGACGAGCTTCATCAGATACATGGTGAGACAATTCCCTCACTAATTCTGGTGGCTGTCCATCTAGTTGTTCAATTAGATTTGTGAGGTCTTTACAGCTACGTTGTTCGCTGTAGCGGTATCGGTTGAGGGTAATCAAATGAATTTCACGATCGCGTACTACCTGCTTTAAAATGTCCCTTGCACTCAAAGCATTCTGAAATTTCCGGGGGTAAGTAACTGCCATAGTTTGTTAAGTTTTATAAAATTTATTTTTAAATTTTAACTTAATCGGCTGGCATTGCTGTGGCGTCACTGAGTCACCCAAAAAGTCAAGAGTGATGGTAACGGTCTTTTTTAAACTTTGTGACCAAGTCTGTAATTTTGGAGTTGGTGTTTCTTCATTAATGCCTTAACTTGAGCTATCACCAGTGGATGCTGGTCTTTGTGAAGTTGGGGTAGCAGTTCCAGGAGAACGCGGCGGGAAACCATACTCAAATATGCGATCGCCGCTTCCCTGACAAAGCCTGTGGGATGACGCAGTGTTACCACAATTTCAGAAATTGAAAGTCTGGTGCGGGTGACGTGAGCAAAATGAAAACAGCAGGCTAAACACCAGTCAGAAAGTAAGTTAGCCTGGGTTAATAACCTACGCAGGCGATCGCTCACTGACATTTGTTGATATTCTACTAAACCAGCTTCCACAAGCAAATAAAGTTTATCTTGATGCGATCGCCTATCTAAAATATTTAGCAATAGGGACTTGACAGGTAAATTCACGGTGTGATCTAAAATTTCTAAACCCCGTGCTAAGTTCATTCCAGAATCAGAGCGGAGATTAAAAGTTGCTGCTTGCATCTTTTCTGGAGAATACAACAGCTTCAGTAGCAGTAGTAACCGCTCTTTCACATCTAGCTCTAATTCTAGGAGGGCGCGTTGTAGCAACTCGCCCACAGTAACTATATTTTCACTTGCATCATCCATCCCAGTTTTTTGGGTTGTGAAGTCTATATAAGCAGCGTAAATCTCACCCAAAAACTTTAATTCCTGCTCAATGAAAGTTTCCACCCTACTTTCATAGAACCGATCCTGAAAACTGCTAATTTCTGGTTGTTTATGTATTTTCAATAAGCTGCGGAGAATATGATATCTGGTATTACCCCAAGATGTTTCTAAGTACTGCCACAAACAATCTATCGCTTCTGGAGTACTGATTTGACCAACGGTACGCCAAGCATACATCCGCACTACTTCTGGTTTGTAAACGTTGGTAGCCAATTGCACCAACATTTCTAAAGCTTCATTTTCTAGTTGTACCAGCGCCCGCATAGCGGTGGTGCGAGTGGACTTGTAGTAGAGTGCTGCTAACAATGCCGAATAGTAATCTTCCAAACGAGTAGCAGCAATCATTTCTAGCACAGCACAGCGCACCCGCAAGGAGCCATCTTGCAATAAATTTGGGATATGAATTCGCAAAGCTTGTAAATATACTGCTTCTCTCAAAGCTCTGACACCATTCACCCGTTCTCGTTCTTGCTTGTGAGTCAGCATCCAGCGCATAGTTTTGGTAGCTGCTACCTTCTGCATTGGCGTTCCCTGGCGCAAAAGTAAGGCGGCGGCGGTGGCGCGGACAAGTGAGTTTTGGCGGGGGTGTAGGTATTCTTCTAGCAAAGCCAAATTAGGATGTGGCTCGGCTAACCAAACATAGCGTAACGCCAGGGCAAAAACTTCAGTGCTGATAGTTCCGGAGGATTGATCTAATAGCGGACGAACAGCAGGTAAATAGATGGGATTGACATTCCCCATCAGCATCACCTCTAAACTCTGGCGTTGCAAATCAGATGGTAATTTGACTAACAATGGTGCTAAAACTTCTACTGCTCCTTGGGGATCGATTTGGGCTAAAAGTTCAATGCAAGAGCGTTTATCTGCTGCACTACCTTTTTCTGCTAAAGCTTTGACTACCCCTTGTTTTAAGAGTCGTAAGCCCACATTTGTGGCACTCAGTTCACCCCTGTCTGCACTCAAGACTAACAAATCTACATAACGCGATCGCAATATTAAAACTACTTTTAAACAAATCCCAGCTACCAGGACTGTTTCCGCGATGAATACCCACTTTTGCAGTGATTCCGGGATAAAATGCCCCGAAAAGAACAAAGTTAGAAGAATCGCTAATCCTGCCAAACCTGTAGCGATCGCTTCTGCTGTTCCACCGGATAATGTCTGCATCCGGCTACGAATCCGCTCTGGGATTGGTTGGTAAAGTACAGGGCCGCTACTCATTACAAAGGTGTAGCGTAGCAGCTCATCACAAAATTTCAGCATCACCAGCCCCCAGAAAAAGCCTTGCACTTGCATTCCAGGAAATAAATTTAGCAAAGCGATCGCCCCTGGGATGATAAAGCCGACAATGACAGGGAGGAGTGCGGCGGCAAAAAATACTCCGATGCGTTCGATCAGACGGCTAGAGAAAAACCACTGTGTCAGTAATTCGCACAGTCCCACAATGCCACCAAATAGACCTAAAAAACTAGCTAGGTCTCGGTCGCCAAAGTTGGATTTGAGTTCACGGAGATACTGAAAATCGATCAACAAGCCAATTACTTGCAACAGACCAACAAAGGCGAAAAGATAATAAGTGTAGCGCTTCAGAGGCACTTCTAGACGACGGTGTCGGGAAGCTTGTTCTTGAGAAATTAGTCTTTGTGGCGCGTCAGGAAAAGCTTCACGATAGTGATGACTTAAATAAAATAGAATTCCAGAACTTACAATAATTACTACACAAGCGATCAAGATTACTTTATTCAGTTTGACGAATTCTAATAGCCAAGGCAAACTAAAGCCACTGATCACGTCAGCTACTAATAAACCACTGCTAATCAGTGGGTAGGTACGCTTAATTTCACGAATATTAAATAATTGGTTAGCGACGATGGATGTGTTGAGGTCATTAACTACATAAAGTGCATCTACCCATAGCCGCAGCAGAAAAACAATAATTACTGCCAAATAGGAAGCATGTATTCCTGAACGTAATAAAACTAACAGAATTAATGGCGCGACCATGCAAGGTGCGATCGCCACAATCACCCAACGCAAAGGGAAAATCTTTTGCAGCCAAGAGTATAAAAAAACTAGCCCTATACCCATCACTGCGCTAGCAATATACACCAGAGGTAGTGGATCAGCACCATATTCATCTAAAAAAAGCGCCACTGTGCTGTCCTCAGACCACCGTAATCCTACAGATACAGTAGTATAAAAAGCAAACATCATCCACGTCCGTTCACTCTCCTCAGGTCGGAGATTCACCCACCTTAGTAGTCGCGCCTGAATACCTCTATTCGCAGCAAACCATTGATTTTTCAGTTCCATGTAGTTCTATTTTCTGGTAGAGTCAACCCCTTTGGGGAATTCAGAATTCGTCTTTAAAAGTTTGCAAGGGCGGGGGAAACCCTTCCACCGCAGGCAACTTTTCGCAAAATTCTAAATTCAAAACCTAAAAATGGCAAAAGTCCTGAGCAACTGAGTATTATGTTTCCCACTCAGTGCTCAGGACTATCAGTTTTTAATAAATTTATCTCGACCTGAATGTCGATGCCAAACCTGCAATAGCAGATTACACCTTGATTATTTCTTCGGTGAGAGCAGCATCATCATATTGCGCCCTTCTTTCTTCGGTGCTTGCTGTACCTCACCAAACGGCTCCAAATCAGTTGCCATTCGCTTGAGTAAGTCTTCTGCCAAGTCACTGTGTTGAATTTCTCGGCCCCGGAACATCACAGTCGCTTTGACTTTGTCACCATCTTTCAGAAAGCGCTCCGCTTGCTTCACACGCACGTTGTAATCGTGTTCTTCGATTTTGTAGCGCATCTTCACTTCTTTAACATCAGCCGTGTGCTGCTTCTTGCGGGCTTCCCGCGCCTTCTTCTCTTGCTCAAACTTGTATTTCCCGTAGTCCATGATCCGACAAACAGGCGGGTCGGCCTTGTCACTGAGCAGCACCAGATCCAGTTCTTTCTCCTCTGCTAGTTGCAGAGCTTCCTGGGGGGTGATAATTCCCAGTTGGGCGCCATCAGTATCAATAACCCGAATTTTCGGGAAACGAATGCGTTCGTTAATTTGGGGCAGATCGCGAGTTCTTTTTTTCTCAATCACAGGCATTATGATTCGTGGGAGCTCTCTAGTAAAGAATTTGGTTTGGTCTTGATTGGCTTAGTCTTGATTGGTATGCCTCAGGCATAAAATAAATACTGTAATATCTGAGGACTCGAAAAATGAGCGTTATAGTTCTAGGGTAACTAATTCATAACCTAGTTGTGTCGTTTATTGTATTTGTAATTCTACTCACACTCTTGAAAATTTCTCCATAATTGTTAATCTAAATTACGTAATCCAGATAAATATTAAATATTGTAACGATTCCTTAAAAAGCCATTGACATTTCGAGTTGAGATTATGCCCCCAGCATAGCAAGATTACATATAAAACTCTTGTTTCCCAATAAAATGTAATATCTTATACAAAACTTTACAATTAGTCAAGGGATTGGTGATTGGGTGTTTGTCAAAAGTCAAGGGTCAAGATTAGCCCTTTTAAGGTGCATCAAAATTCTTGAAAATAAAGACTTGTATAACCGCTTACCTCCGTGTCCTCTGTCTTGAAAAGTTCTGAGCGGAGGCTTCCTCCGCTCAGACTTTTCGCTGCGCCCTCTGTGGTTAAATTAATTACTTTTTAACCGCAGAGAAGCAGAGTCAGCAGAGAGAAAAAAAGAAATTTCACGAGTCACCTTGAAAGGGCTAGGGTCAAGATTTATTGCCAATGCTCCTATTATTGGAATTAAGAGTCTTGTGATCTTGAGAATGGGAGGAAAGTTTGACCACTGCGGTACATTGGCAACAACGGGTGGGGAATCAAAGAGACTGGATCTGGCGGGGTTGGCAAACACGCTATACCTACACTCGTCCCATTCATAATCCCCAAAACACAACACCCCTAATTCTGTTACACGGGTTCGGTGCTTCCATTGGTCATTGGCGACATAACTTAGAGGTATTAGGCGAACGTCACACAGTTTACGCCTTAGATATGCTGGGCTTTGGTGCCTCTGAAAAAGCCCCAGCTAATTACAGCATAGAACTGTGGGTAGAACAGGTTTACGACTTTTGGCGAGCATTTATCCGACAACCAGTAGTGTTAGTGGGTAATTCCAATGGTTCCTTGATTTCTATGGCCGCCGCCGCCGCTCACCCCGACATGGTAGCAGGAGTGGTCATGATGAGTTTACCTGATCCCACCTTAGAACAAGAAGCGATCCCGGCATTATTGCGACCAGTGTTAATGCCTGTGATTATGACAATTAAAAAGATAGTCGCTTCGCCATTAGTGCTAAAACCTGTGTTTCATGTAGTACGCCGTCCCAGCATCCTGCGACGCTGGGCGAGTTTAGCCTATGCCAAACCAGAAGCGATTACCGATGAACTCATAGAAATTTTAGCTGGACCTCCCCAAGATCGGGGTTCCGCCCGTGCTTTTAGTGCCCTGTTCAAAGCGGCGATCGGTCTTAATTTTAGTCCTAGTGTCAAGAAAGTATTACCAACCTTAACAATTCCCATGTTGTTAATTTGGGGACAAAAAGACAGGTTTGTTCCCCCAGTACTGGCCAGCCAATTTGCCCAATACAACGAAAACTTGCAACTGCTCAACCTAGAAGACGTTGGGCACTGTCCCCATGATGAATGCCCCGAACAGGTGAACCAGGCTATTTTGGAATGGATTGACAAGTATCTTGGGAAATAGGGCGTTGGGCATTGACAAATGACACATGAACAATAACAAATGGCTAATAAAAACTAGCCAACTGTTACTTGGGTGGTGTCAACAGTAGAAGTGCCATTAACTGTTCTGGCTACGGAAATCATTTTATTGAGAATATCTTGGGTAGGCACCTTACCTTTTAAAACCACAGTTCCTCCGGTCTGAGCCACCCAGAGGGTATTCACATCGCCAATTTGGGAATCCTGATCAAAAGCCAATGCTACCCGCTTTGCCAATCCACTCTGGTCATACTCGCCGTTCAATCCTAAACGCTCTGGTGGAATTGATTGAGTAGCTGTAGGAGCTTGCTGAACAGATGTAGGAGCTTGTGCTACTGGCTGAGGGGTAGGATTAACTTGTGCATTTTCGGGTTTTTCCATGCCGAAGAGTCTTTTTAACCAACTCATAAACTTTTTTCTCCTAATGGTAAGATTCATCATTTGTGAATATAAAGGCTTTATCAAAAAGCTACATCTGCCCATCAAAGGATGTGTAATCAGGGGAAATCCTACTTTTGGGATGATTTAGCTGGGTTGGGAAAAATAAATTTCAGTGGCTGGGGTAGTTATTGGTCATTTGTCATTGGTTTGTTTCCTATAGGAATCCGATTTGATATCTGAAAAAATCTCAGTATGTGTAGGGTGTGTTAGGCGCAAGCCGTAACGCACCGAAAGCTTTGGGGGGGGGTGCGTTACGCTGTCGCTAACACACCCTACGTATCTGTTCAAAAATCAAATATGAGTCCTATAGTCCCCAAGCCCCAGATCCCAAGAATATTTACCTGGTAGAAATGTTATGGGTGCAGGTATTAAGTTTAAAATAGGGATTCGGACTTTGAATTAAGTAAAATTAATAGCGCAGCGATTGCTTATGGTGACTGCGTTAACTACATCCTGCCCTAGCCTCTGTTGGCGAAGATGAAACATACCCTTTCAGTTTTAGTAGAAGACGAATCGGGGGTACTCTCCCGCATTTCTAGTTTATTTGCTCGTCGTGGTTTTAATATCGAAAGCCTCGCTGTTGGCCCAGCTGAGCAGGGAGGAGTTTCCCGAATTACGATGGTTGTACCTGGTGACGATCGCGTGATTGAACAACTCACGAAACAACTATACAAGTTAGTTAATGTCCTCAAGGTGCAGGACATTACTGAGACTCCTTGTGTGGAGCGAGAATTGATGCTCCTGAAGGTGAATGCTACTAGTAGCAATCGCTCAGAAATCATCGAACTAGCTCAAATTTTCCGGGCGCGAGTGGTAGACGTGGCTGAAGATTCTCTGACTTTAGAAGTAGTAGGTGATCCTGGAAAAATGGTAGCGATCGTCCAGGTGTTACAAAAGTTTGGTTTGCGGGAAATAGCCCGTACCGGTAAGATTGCCCTCACCCGCGAATCTGGTGTGAATACAGAATTACTCAAATCTTTAGAAGCCAAGGTTTAATCAGTAGAGACGTTGCAATACAACGTCTCTACTCATCTGATACTTGTAGAGGTAAGCTCAGTCCAATTGGGATGGGGAGATGGGAAAACAACTCTTGACTCAGCATCTCTGTGCGTTTACCTCAGCGTTCCTCTATTAAAAAAAAACACAATTTTACTCAGTTAACGCTGCACTCAAAACCTCGCGGTGCATCAACGCCCGATCCACCAAAGATTGAATTTGGTTAGGTGAAAGCGGATCACCGTTGGCATAATGCTCCATCCAAGTTGTACTAATTACATTAGGTTCATCTGGCAAATTCGCCAAATCCCACCCAGGCATATCTAAATCTTCCATCAAACGGTTGACCTTAGGATCATAACTCAGGGCAAAACAGCGACAACCTTCAGCAGCTGCCATAATTAGGCTGTGCAGACGCATCCCAATTGCCATTTCGACGCCCTTAAATACACCTTTTAACACCTGCGGATCTTCCAAGCATAAAATCTGGCTGACATCTAGGAGATGGGGTTGAATTGCCTGGGCTATGCTTAAATCTTCACTTTTTTGAAATGGCAATAGTAAAATAAATGCCTGTGTAGCTTTTTGAAAATCCACCAAAGCGCGAGTCAAATTAGCCAAGCGTTTTTCTGTGAGTTGGGGATGCGATCGCAAAGTTACAGCTACTCTGGGTGCTGGTAAATCCCAAAGTCCAGGGACTGGCTTGGACTCCAACGCCCAAACAGGATCAGGTGCAAGGATAAAAGGAATTTGCCAATCAGATAACAAAGCCGCACTAGCGCGATCGCGTACACTAACTTTGGTACAGCCGGTAAAGTTTTGCCGTGCTAACCAGCGAGTTTGGGGGCGCACTAACGGCCCGATTCCTTGCGCCCAAGCAACGGTTTTCAAACCCATTGTTTGCGCCAATGCCATCAATCCCGAATAATACAAGGGACTTATGCTACTGGTAACATCTTGAATTAAACTCCCACCACCCCAAATAAAGGCATCACAAGAACGCAACGCTTGCAGTACAGGTGAAATCGCCATCCGATTGTAAGTCTCCACACCATAGCGATCGCGGGTTTCTTCAGGATTAGCAGACAGCACTACAGGCGTTACGTGCGGCGGTAACATTTGCAAAAGCGTTGCTAACAAAGCTTCGTCACCACCATTACCTTTTCCGTAATACCCAGATAATAACGCCCGCATTGGTTTTGTCATTTGTTATTTATTGTTAGTCATTTGTGATTTGTCAAGGTTCGAGAGTTTTTATTTTTATCACCCTGATTATTGATCATGAAGACTCCATGTTTGAAGGTTTTCACAAGATTTTAGGTGCAATGGCTTTCATACCGCCTGTGAAAATCAGAATTCCCTTGTGGGAAGATGGAATGATGAAGAGTTTGGGAAATAGGGGATGAGGCAGACAAGAAAGAAATAACTCATCACTCTTGACCAATGACCAATGACAAATGACAACTAACTATTATGCACGCCCTTTCGATTCCCACCTGGATTATTCATGTTTCTAGCGTCATTGAGTGGATTGCCGCCATTTGGTTAATCTGGACTTACGGCGAACTCACTGGCAACCGCACTTGGTGGGGATTGTCACTTGCCATGTTACCAGCTTTGGTCAGTGCCATGTGTGCCTGTACTTGGCACTACTTCGACAATCCTGAATCTTTGGAATGGTTAGTCACACTGCAAGCTACCATGACCTTGCTCGGTAATTTTACCCTTTGGGCGGCTGCGGCGTTGATCTGGCGTTCTACCCAGCCTGCCAAAATAGCTACTGATTCTGTTACAGCCCAACCTATCAAGTCAGAGTGATGATATCAAAAGATGCCCTGTTTGCCCTTTCACTGTTTCCTTATTTGGGTTTCTTGTGGTTTATCAGCCGCAGTCAGCAAATGCCGCGTTTAGCGCTGTATGGATTTTACGGTACTCTGGTATTTGTCGGTGTCACTATTCCCGCCGGGATATATGCCAAATTGCATTACGGAGAGTCGTTGGCAAATGTAGATTGGCTGCACGGTGGTGCTGAAGTGTTTTTGACGCTTTCTAACATTTTAGTTGTGCTGGGTTTCTGGCAAGCTGTGAAGGAATTAAAAATGAAAGCTAAAACATAAGACTTCTGGCAAAATATAGATTTTTTTGCATAGAACCACAGATAAACTCAGAATATTTATCTGTAAGTTCGTAGTAGTCTGTCAATTTTGTTTTGAGGTATTTTTGGTAGTGTGAGCGTCTCGCTCACGCGGGCATCTTGCCCGCACTACAGTCCATCATTTTTATCTTGACAGGCTAGTAGTCAGGACTTTAGTCCTTTCTTTTTAAACACTAAAGTGCTTAGAATCCCCTATGGGATGCGACAGACTACTAAATACAGCCAGTGTTGTGTCTACTATTAAGGATGAGATAAATGGATGTAATTCCAGCGATTGATTTGTTAGATGGCCGCTGTGTACGACTTTATCAAGGGGACTATGAGCGATCGCAGGTTTTTAGCGAGAACCCTGCGGATGTTGCACAACAGTGGGTTGATCAAGGTGCTGCCAAGCTACATGTGGTTGATTTAGACGGCGCGAAAACTGGTAAACTTGTCAACTTGGAAGCTATTGAGGCGATCGCGCAAGCAGTATCAGTACCCATTCAAGTAGGCGGGGGATTACGTGATCAAGCCAGTGTCCAACAGTTATTTAATTTAGGCGTACAGAAAGCGATTCTTGGGACTATTGCTGTCGAACAACCCCAACTAGTGCAACAACTCTGCCAAGATTTTCCTGGACAGATCATCGTTGGTATTGATGCGCGCAACGGACTAGTAGCAACTCGCGGTTGGCTAGAAACTTCCCAAGTGTTAGCCACCCAATTAGCGGTACAAATGGCAGAATTAGGTGCAGCGTCCATAATTTACACTGATATTCATCGTGATGGTACTCTTTCAGGCCCTAATTTAGAAGCTTTACGCGAACTTGCTGACGCAATTTCTATACCAGTAATTGCTTCTGGTGGGGTGAGTTCTGTGACTGATTTGTTGAGTTTATTAGCCTTAGAACCACAAGGCGTCACAGGTGTAATTGTAGGACGTGCCTTGTATACTGGCGATATTTTCCTAAGAGAAGCACTGCGGGCGATCGGCCCAGGGCGGATTCAAGATGTGCCACCGAATTTAGACTTTTCCAGTTTTGCTTAATCACCTCCAAGCATGAGAACAAGACTTTCTCTTGTAGAGATTCCATGAATATGGAAACCCCAAGTCTCATTCTTATACAGGCTGTCGGGGTATCTGCAAATAGGGAACTTAAGCTACAAGTTGGTTATTTTTTGGCAATTTTCCGGATTAGAAATTTATACTCTTGTAGTTCAATTTGTAGACAGTTCACAACCAGTGAAAGCCTTGTTAAAACCATCATCAGCGTAATTTCATTCAGCAACTTACAAGTTAGGTTAGGAGGTAATTGTAATTTTATTGTTAAAAAATTAATGTAAAGTACTTAAAAATAATGGGTTTCCTCTTCTCTAGAGACGTAAAAATTATCGCGTCTCTATTTTTTTTTGGGAAACTTTTTGATTGATTTCCGGAACTAGCAATTTTTATGGTGTATACAAAAACATAGTTAATTTGCAAGTTTATACTTATGTCCAGCCAAGAATCTAATCCTAAGCAACCATCCCAGAAAAAACCTTTATCAACCAACACAAATAAAACTAGGAAACAACCTTTAAAGAATGGGATTCCACCAAAAAGAGACCAGTAAGCGTACTCCCTGTAAAAGCAGTGAAATCAACGACTGAAGTCCTGACTACGAAAAATTCTACCCATTAAATTAAAATTAATCGGACAGACAACCAGCCTATCGCCCTTGATGTTGATGGATGGATTCACATTGCGGAGCGTGGGATGAATGACGGTTTAGCAAAACGCAGTTGCTGCGAAAGTTTCAGATGCTTTACCCAAGGCTGTTGTGATAAATGGGCGATCGCATTTGGCGGTAGTTTGGCGGTAAATACATCTTTACCACTGCTCGCAACACTGATACCTAAATTTTCTAAAACAGCAACCGCCTCAGCATCCAGAACTGGTTCTGTATGGATAAAAATATCCAAAGTACTTGCTTCTAAATCTGAAACATCATTTAGTGCCATTGCAAGAGCGGCGTCAAGCTTTTGATAGTTCATAGCTAATTTTTAGGTAAAAAGAGTGGGCAATTCTCATCCAGTCCCATAGCTAACTTATCAAATTTAACGGCCATTATTGCCTGCCCTTATATAGACTTAATATACATATTCCTACGTCTAATTACAGATTTGAGCAGTCAGCAACCTGATTTTTAGGTCTTTTATAGTGAATGTTTTAAGTATATTTATGCTTATTGAGAGATGGAGTGCAGTAGAATTCTGGCTATCCTAGGAGACTTCATTGCTTCTATCTGTTACAAGTTTTCAGGTAAATAATTAATATCAAGCAGTTGTTCTAAAGTGTAAGTGCAAGATTGGGGTAAGTTATCTAGTTTGCCTTCAGTTTGATCAATTACATATCCCAAAGCATCATCATAAATAGTTGTTAATTCATCTTCTAAATATTGATATAAATTCGTTGTTAAATTACGCTTTATATTGATTTCTAAGCCCTCTAACTTCCGCTTTCCAATGTCCAGAATTATATTCAACTGCTTTTTGCCAATGTTGCAGTAATAAAAGATGTATGATAACTTGCTCTAATAAACTAGCCACCTTGGCTTTATCTCGGCGACTCAAATTTTCTAGTTCTTCAATTAAGTTTTCCCAATCCAATTCTTATAACTGTTTAGCTTGCAATAGCTTGATGGTTTCTTCTAGCCACAGATGTTCATCAATTTCATCAAGGTTTCTTAAACTCAAATGAGCGTTAACTTCTGGCATAAAGCCTCCCTGAGTGAAATCTTACAAAGCTAACTTTGTCTACCATACACATCCTAAATAATTAAATTGAATTGTGCTAACAATGTCTCCACACTAGCGTTGTGATCTAGAAAAGAAAATAAATGTCTGTAGCGGAGTTTGCCCTCTTGATCTAAGATAAACTGCGCTGGTAAAGGCGCTCCTAGCGCTTGTCCAACTCGATATCTGCGAAACACAAAACAACCAGGGTCACTCAGCAATGGCATTTGTAATCCTAAATCTTTTACAACAATTTGACTTTGTTTTTCATCGGTACTAGTAATTAATAAAACTTCAACACCAGTATTTTTAAATTTTTCATAGTTTTCATTCAAAGCCTTAATATGGGGAAAACAAAAGGGGCAATATTGTTTTTCGGTGAATATGCGAGTGAAAGCCAGTAATACTGGCTGCTTACCTCGATAATTCGATAATTTCACCAAAGTTCCATTAGTAATATCTGGCAATTGAAAATCTGGTGTTCCGATCTCTAGTCGAAAATAGCTTGTAGCTGGAACTGGTAGAAAGTTACGGAAAAAGCGCTCATTAAATAAGCCTCTAAAATCTGTTGAAGTTAGCATATTTTGATCCTGAATAGTTACAATACCTATGAGCTAAAAAACCACAGATAGACACTGATTCATCTTGATCTGTGTACATCTGTGGTTTTTGTTCATGTTGCTTTCAACTCCAATAACCTACTTTGGAATTTGCCAGCTACGGACATTTAGACAGCAGAGAAGTATACTTTAGACTTAACTGGGTCAGGAACCATTGTCTGATCACCTGGTTGCCAACCAGCAGGGCAAACTTCGTCTGGGTGAGACTGTACATACTGAATGGCTTGCAATGTCCGCAAAGTTTCATCGACGCTACGACCAAAAGCGAGGTTGTTGATGGTGGCGTGCTGGATGATACCATCTTTGTCGATGATGAACAGACCGCGCAGGGCAATACCTGCTGCTGGATCAAGGACGTTGTATGCGGCGCTAATTTCTTTTCTGATGTCAGAAACTAGGGGATAATTCAAGTCGCCAACACCACCAGATTTGCGATCAGTTTGAATCCAAGCAAGGTGGGAGAACTCGCTATCTACGGATACCCCTAGGATTTCCGTATTAATTTTTTTGAATTCTTCGTAGCGATCGCTAAATGCTGTGATTTCAGTAGGACAAACAAAGGTAAAGTCTAGGGGATAGAAAAACAAGACAACATACTTACCACGATAGTCGGAAAGTTTAATTGTCTTAAATTCTTGATCCACTACAGATGTTGCTGTAAAGTCTGGAGCCTGTTGACCAACGCGGAGGCTTCCTTCGGTTCCGTAAGTGAGGGACATTAACCTAATTCTCCTTCAACTTGTATCCATTTACTAGCGCTAGGATTCGGGTTAGTAAAGTAAAACTCACCCGTCCACGCTGTCACCTTTCGGGTACTCTACGAGAACCCCTACGGGGAACGCAGTCCTCTAGGAAGGGCTAGCCCAACCTAGCCTTTGGGAACGGCTGTGCCGAACAGGGCTGTCTCACAGTTTGATTGCGATCTGTTACGACTATATCATAGTCATAACGATTCTGAGTAGCAAATGGCTAATTTAGATACAAGAGAGTGGTTACTGACCAATGGCTTAGGCAGTTTTGCCAGTGGTACTGTTGCGGATGTTCGTGTCCGCACTTATCACGGTTGGCTATTTGCTGCCACGAATCCCCCAGCTGAACGTACCCTGCTACTCTCCCACCTAGAAGCAAGTCTGGAAGTAGCAGGAAAAGTTGTGGCACTAGGGACTAATTATTGGGGTAGTGGTCAGCTTGAGTCGGCTGGCTACGAACTACTCCGTTCTTTTGATATTAACCCAGTTCCCACATGGATTTGGGGTGAGGATAGCTGGCTCTTAACCAGACAACTGTTAATGCCCTACGGTTTAGTAGGAGAAGAAGGAAGAAAAGGAGAGGAAGAAAATCAGGACTTTTCCTTTTGTGCTTGTCCCCTTGATCCGGCGTCTGATGGCTTTTGCCATCGCCTCTTGATGCAATATCGCTATGAGGGTAAAGATTTAGGAGTTTTAAGGCTGCGGTTGTTAATTAGCGATCGTGACTTTCATCGTCAGCAATTATTTAGTCCAGAAATACATTTCTCCCAACTGCTGTTACCGCAACAAGTCTGCCTACAAGCCATAATTTCCGGGCGGTTTGGCACACCTTGGCATTTACGCTGGACAAAAGGAGAATATTATGCGGATGCAGTGTGGTACTGGGATTATAAGTTGCCAGAGGAAACTCAAAGGGGATTAAGCGATCGCGAAGACCTTTATAGTCCCGGTTACTTGACAATTCCTCTCCAACCAGGAGATGCAGTCACCTTAGCCGCACAAGTGGGTTTCCCCAATCCACTACAAGATGCTTTCACTACCAAAACTTTTGCCGCAGCCGTACAAGCAGAACAAGAACGCCTCTCTCGAATTTTTGGCTCACAGCAGCAGGGAGGAGAAAAAAATCCCGGCTTCTCCCACATCCGGTCACAACTACTACGAGCCAGCGACCAGTTTATTGTCTATCGAGCCTCAATTGCTGGCCCTACGGTCATTGCTGGTTATCACTGGTTCAACGATTGGGGAAGAGATACCTTAATTTCCTTACCCGGTTTAGCACTAGTTCCGCAACGGTTTGATTTGGCGAAAGGGGTATTGCAAACTTTTGGGCGTTACTGTCGCTACGGTCTGATTCCTAATGCTTTTCCTGATATTGGTGGCGAACCGTTTTACAACAGTATCGATGCGGCCTTGTGGTGGGTTGAAACTTTAGGGCTTTATTTAGAAGCTACCCAGGACTGGCAGTTTTTGGCAGAACAATTCCCAGTTGTTCAGCAAATTTATAAAGCATTTTTAGGTGGTACTCGCTACCAGATTCAAGCCGATGCTACTGATGGACTGGTGGGCTGGGATGCCCGTGGTGTAGCCTTGACTTGGATGGATGTGGTAGTAGGAGGACAACCAGTCACTCCCCGTCGCGGGAAGCCTGTGGAAATTAATGCCCTGTGGTATTCGGCTTTATGTTGGGTAAGTCAGTGGGCAGAACGCCTCAGCCAAATTGAGGATGGTAATTCGTCAGTGCGTCTAGCTAATCAAGCCCAACGTTATAGCCAGCAAGCACAACAGGTAAAATCCTCTTTGCAAAAGTTTTGGAATCCTAAACTTTGCTACTTATATGACAACATTGAGCCTGACGATCGCCGCAATTCCCAGATTCGCCCCAATGCTGTTTTGGCGTTGTCTTTACAACATTGTGGGTTCTCGCAACAACAAGGGCGTGCAATATTAAAGGTAGCCACTTCCAGCCTGCTCACGCCTTATGGTCTGCGTAGTCTCGATCCCACCGACCCCCAATATATAGGAGAATATGTAGGCAATCCCCAGGAACGCGATCGCGCTTACCACCAAGGTACTGTTTGGAGTTGGTTAATCGGCCCGTTTATCCGTGCTTGGCAGCGTTTTTACCCACAAGAACCACTACCTTTTGATTGGCAACCCCTACTGGCACATTTTCTCTCTGATGCTGGTCTTGGCTCTATTTCTGAGATTTTTGATGGCGATATACCCCATACACCCAGAGGGGCGATCGCCCAAGCTTGGTCGGTAGCTGAAATTATTCGTCATCTGCCTGATATATAGCAATCCCAAATCGTCCTACTACAAGAATATCTTCGACGTATTCGCAAAGTCGGAGATATGAACCTTTTAACACTTGCAAATTAAGTAAGAGTTTTCTCTGTCATCTCAGTATAATTCTGATGTTTTTAGTATATAAAATAAGTAAATTTTAAAGTATATTTACTTATGGCTAATTAGCTAATTATCGACTAGACTCTATAAAAAACACAAATCTCCGAGACTGGATTCATTAATTACGTCTCTTTAAATACCACTTTTTAATACTGTAAATTTAGAGCGATTTATACACATTCACAACACAAAAGATTTTATTTTTTGTAAGATAGTCGTATTAATTTTAACTTAATTAAATGACCAGATATATAATATCTGAGTCTCCATAGAGTATCTACAATTCAATACTTAAGTTGCATTATCAGGTAATAATACTAGCCATCTGATTAGCAAAGCACTAGAAGTATTACGTGCGATATATTTTGATGAAATTGAAAAAGTTGACGATTACCATACAAGGTTGGATCAAATATGTCTAGGCAAATAACTATCGAAGTATCGGATTCACTATTTCAGAAGTTAGAAATGGATTGTAAGTTGAATGATCATACAGTTAATGAAATAGTTAATCTTTGTCTGCGACTAAGATATGAAGATGAGTTTCTGATTAGAAGATTGCGGAAAAAACTCGTCAATAACAATCAAGTCAGTGATGAATATTATAAATTCTATGCCGAATTTAACGAGACATTCCAAAAATAATTTATTTAACTAGAGATAGTTATGGCGTTGTTTTCTAGCAACGGGATAAATCTCGATTTCCAGCTAGCATTCCTGACGACAAGCATCAAGGTAAGCTGTGAAGTATTTAATTTAGACATTATAAATTTTTGGAGAATGGTCATTCCATAGTTAAGGTAATGACCAATGTCAAGCGAGCTTTAGTTATTAAACTAAGCCTTGATAAATTTTAATTTTTATGAGTGGCTCAGGTCGGATTTGAACCAACGACCCCAGGCTTATGAGTCCCGTGCTCTAACCAACTGAGCTACTGAGCCAGATTTAACCGCAATGATTTATAAATATAGCATAGGTTTTTGGCGATCGCTAGCCCAGGGAACCATTAATTTTTCAATGTCTCACTGAGTACCAAGAAAGCAAAAGAGGGAGCCTAGCCCCCTCAATTAGCAAAGCAATGGTTAAATTGTAAATAGCCAGAATTAGATGCGATTAGACGCCAGTAAGGCAACTGGGTTAACGGCACCTTTACCTGGTGGGTGAATTTCAAAATGTGTGTGTGGTCCAGTACTAAAACCAGTACTACCCATTAAGGCAATGGTTTCTCCTTGACGGACTTCTTGACCTGCTCGCACCAACAGCTTGCTGTTATGAGCGTAGCGAGTCATGCTGCCGTCAGGATGGCGAACCTCAACAAGAATGCCGTAGCCCCCTTTGTTCCAACCAGCTTTAGCTATTACACCATCAGCTGAAGCGTAAATTGGCGTGCCAACCGCGTTAGCAATATCAATTCCTTTATGTGGCCGTCCCCAACGTGTACCGAAACCAGAGGTCAGAACACCTTTTGCTGGCCATTGGTAAGCCACAGACGAACTAGACGGAGGAGGGAGAGTCTCGTCAATGGGCTTGGGCAAGTATTGATCCACTGCTGCCAAAGGCGGTAACTGTGGAGATACTGTATTGCCTCGCATCCTGGTGGGAGGGGTTGCCAGCCTAGCACGAGATGGGTTAGGCACTTGGTTAGGCAAGAATTCTGGGTTGATTGGCTCCCTAGGGGATGGAGTCCCACGAAATGTGCCTATGGGTGAAGGCACAGGAATTTGTACTGCATTCCGTTGGAAATTGGGGTAAGATACCGCAGTGTTGTTCGGGCGAGGAACAGGGAGTGACACTGGAGCATTATTGTTTTCGGGAGATGCTGGTACAACTACACCAGCTTGTTGAGCGCGGTATTTCTCACGCAATCTCTCGATTTCTGCTTGTAAGCTCCGTAGACGCTCATTGCCTTTGGTTCTGGCTACTCTTTCCGGTCTTTTATTTGACTGGATTTCACTAAACACTTTTGGCACTGGAGTATTACCACCAACGCCATTGAGTGGACTCAGGCTGTTTGCTGTCGGAATTTGGTCATTCGCCGTTGCTGGTGTTGGTAATGCAATGCTGTTATCGGCAATAACTGATAACTGTGATGTGATAGGTAGATTTGAGTTAGTGCTAGCTGTGTTTACAGGGGAAGTGACTAACTTGGGAGTAATACTCGGCTGCCCAATATTGGGGTTAGTTGCTAACTGAGACTGGTTAGCGATGCTGCGATTAACCCCAGGAGCAGGAATCATCAGCTTTTGGCTGATTTGTATTTGATTGGGATTGGTAAGATTATTGGCCCTGACTAATTCTGAAACGGAAGTACCATAATTGCTAGCGATCGCAGCTAGGGTATCTCCGGGCTTGACTTCGTAGGCTATGGGGTCAGGTAGTGCGGCAACTCTTAATGTGGCTGGTGCAGGGGTTGCCGAGGGCACATTGGTGACTCTTCCCTGTTTTAAGCGGGATACGAGGCTAGTGTTGTTGGCATCAGGGAGATTTGGCAACTGCTCAGTTGCAGTGCTAGTCTCATTGATCTGCGGCGCTGTCTTAACTTTATTCGTTGGCTGTGCCAACGCAATGGTAGCTGCTGATAAATTTTTGGTCTCCTCAGACCGCAACTCCGCCAGACTGTTTCTTAAACGGTGCGATTTTTCTTGTAAGCGATTTAGTGCAAACTCTTGCTGCGCCTTCAGTTGTGCATTTGCTTCACTGTTAGCTGTCTCACCGTCTGTGGTCAGAGTTTGTGGTTTGGCTGTCAGCGATATGGCTGGAGTACCCAGAATACCACTAGCACTGGAGAGTTTTTGAGCTTCTCCAGGCTGGCTGGCCGCTTGCAAACCCTGCGCTGCTTGAGAGTGCAGGTAAAGAGAAGTTTTGTAAGTTGCTGTTGCTTTAGAAGCTGCTTCTGGTGTCGGAACTTGTACAGACTGTCCAGTAACTCCAACTTGCAATTTAGCTTCTAGCCCAGGCACTTGTGAAATTGCTGTTGGTTCCAATATGACAGGATTGTCCTGCACGCTCGCTAACGAGACTGGTTGAGTCTCTAGTAGCTTGGCGGCGGCAAATTTCACCTCAGTGTCGGGAGCAGCAGGGATGGCTGAGGCTGCCTTTTGGCTGCCTACAGGAGCCGCCGCTTGGGCTTGATCACTTTGGCGAGTCACCAACATGCTGGTAGCTCCCATTGAGATTGCCAAGCCAATCATGGCGGCTTTTGTTCGTACCTGGCGTTTAATTTTGGGATTAACTACGTTTAGTTGTTCCACCGCCGGGACACCATCGCTGCTGGGGGTATTTTTCAGCACAGCTTTTACTCTCTTTTTCAATGCTCGTTTCAAAGACGACCTCCTATGATCACTAGTGCTTAACTGACCTAGATTTTTCAGTCTGATACTAGTCAATGATTTAGATCACATCGAACGATAGATCAAGATCACACCCACCAGAGATACTTACGCAAGATTAACCTGCTTCTCTGATTTAGACAAGTTCACACCTTTTAGCAAAACTTTAAAATTGCTGTGCCGACTTGTCCGCTCCACTCCTCACACTCTAGGATGCTTTGCTCTTTGCAGTTGTTCAAACAGCCTGTCTTGCTCTAGTAGCAGGGACTGGACAAATACCCACTTTGCCGCGTCCACTGTCGCTTTCAGCAATTGACTTGCTACGACTCCTGGAAAAACAATGCTCCTTGCTGTAGATATCTTCAAGATATTTTTAGCCAATCCGTCTTCCCAACACGAGACTTTACGTTGATTATTCCCTAAAAGACAACCGTGTAAACTCGCAGCTACAGTTTGCGCCCCTGAAAAATGCCTGTTGAGCCAAAGTTGCTCAAATGCCTTAAAAGACTGGCTCTTAACCTTTTTGTTCCTTAGTCGAAGATAATTGAAGTTCATCAAAATCTATCATTCAAATTCGGAATTGGCACGGTTTTTCTATACAAATTTCTTATATAAACCTACCCATATTCCTCAGTATTTAGCACAGAATTTTGGAGAAGCTCCCAAGATAAGGTACAGCGATTCGCGTTACTAGGGCTGTAACAATAGATATTTTTGCTTAAATAAATGACTCGTACATCTGAATCTTCAGGAACTTAACAAGTATTTTTACTTATAGTATTTTTAATACCTAACAGCAAGCTACTGTAAATAACCCAACTGGCGGCGGGCTTCAAACAATCCCGCAGCCACACTGACAGAAAGATTTAGGCTGCGAACCTCAGGTTGAGCCATAGGTATGTAGAGGGTATGCTCACAAGCTGAGAGCACGCCTGGTGGTAAACCAGTTGTTTCACTACCAAATAGTAGCCAGTCGTCCGCTTGAAATTGAAATTGCACATAACTAGAACTACCTCTGACAGTGAATCCTAGCCATCTGCCGCCACGTTGTTGATGTAGAGTTTTAAAGGCTGCTAGAGATTCGTGATAGTGCAGGTTGACAAAAGGCCAATAATCTAGTCCAGCCCTTTTGAGGTAGCGATCGCTAATTTCAAAACCCAAAGGCCCTACTAAATGTAACTCTGTACCTGTTGCCGCACAGGTGCGGGCAATGTTGCCTGTGTTGGGGGGAATTTGCGGGTTAACTAAAACTACCTGAGGCATTATTCAGTGGAGAAAATGTATTGTATAAAACAATGTATCAAATATGCTAAATCTACCAAAAGAAAGAGGTCATCTATAGGTTTTGTTAATAATCTTTGAGCGATTTCCATCGATTAGATTTTTTAAACATACCAGAAATACTCTCAGAACCCTATCTGAGAGTATTTTTGGTAGGCATAAGCAAATACCGATTTTTGTAGCGCTATCTTTTTTGGTATACCTGGAGCTTTTTTTGCCTCCAAGAAAATCTACCATTAGTCAGAAGACAGGGTATGCAGTGTCAAGCCATCAGGGGGGAACACAACTTATTCTCTAATTCGAGTTCCCGTTCTTGGGTGGCAATAATAGCCTGAGTGATGACGCGCTGAGTGTCAAAACCGACTGTGTGCAGTTGCAACCACTGTTGGGCTTCATTACCTTCACGGAGGATTTTTTGCAAAGGAGAGAGGAAGCAGCTAAAACCTTGTTGTTTAGCGATCGCCCAAAGTTCTTGGTACAATTCCCCAATCCAATCTCTCGCTAGAATGCTTCTGCCGTCTTGCCAATGGGTGAGTTGGGCATCAAGGCTAGCACTAGCTGCTGCTGCTTCGTTATGAGCAGTCAGGGTAATGAGTTCTGTGGGTGTAAATGTACTTTGGGTTAACGGATCGATGTGGGGGTTCTCTATTATCTGCAATATACGGGCTTCTAGCAAGGCAGTAATTGCGAGTAAGGCGATCGGATCTGTGACTAAATCGCAAATTCGCAATTCTAGGCGATTCAGGTCGTGGGGACGGCGATTACCATTGGGTCGTACTGACGCCCATAAATGGCGCACGTTTTGCATTGTGCCAGCCGCTAGCTGTTCTTCCACCCACTGGATATGGTGGGCGTGGCTGGCGAATAGAGGTACATGGGCAGGGGTTTGGGGGAAGACTCCCCAACGAGTGGAGTGATAGCCTGTGGCTTTGCTATCTAGGAACGGAGAAGAGGCACTCAGGGCTAAAAATAGGGGTGCTTCCAGGCGAATTACCCGACAGGCCCGCATCAGTAGTTCTGGGTCGTTGATACCGACGTTAATGTGAACGCTAGCGGTGACTACTTTTGTGCCGTAGGTTTGCTCGATGTAGTCGTGGTATGGGTTTTTCGGATCGGAACGAAAAAAGTGATCGCTATTACCCAAAGATAGAGTACTCCCTGGAATGAGGGTGTAATCGCCTAGGCGTTGGATGAAGCTTCGCAACTGCCGTCGGGGACGCAGCAACGCACACAATAAATACTCGTAATTGTGTAGCGGCTTAGTGGTGTATTCCACGTTACGGCTATCTGGCTCCCGCACAAATTCATCTAATGCCCCAACAATCTTGTCGGAGAGACCGACGATTTCACCTTGAGCAGTGCCAGTGTACATCTCAATCTCAAAGCCTTTTAATAAGACCACCTTGTTCTCCTCGGCTCTCCTAGTCTATAAATTGTATCGAATTAGACGATTTTTTGCAGTGACATGAAAGTTAAATCGAAGTTAAGAATCATTGAAATGGGAACTAAGAAGGATAAGTGTTGCACCTGTCCTCAGGCGATTTACTGCCATTAAAAGTAAAAAATTATATTTTAAGAATTATGATGCTGCTGAATTTTTGATGCCAAATTGCTGATATTTAAAAATGTCTTCGTAGTAAGGACTACGCACTTTTTTTCTTTCTCGTTTTACTTTTGGTTTCCTGGTTTTGGTTTGCAGGTGTAATATCTTGCAAGATGAATTGTTCAGGTGAATCAGTCTCTTGGGCAATATGAAGACGGAGAAACTGCGCCCATACTTCATGACTGAGTAAGTTTAAGGCAGTTTGAGGATTCTGAGTAGCGATCGCTGCCATAACGTCGCGCCATCCTATCCTAAATTCTTCAATAAAATCTTCTTCACCTGAAACCTGATTTAATAAAGAAAGCGCTATTTTTAAAGTTTCACAATCATCTACAAAGCTTTTGGACTTTATCCCCTGAAGTACCACCTTTAGCCATATTGGTAGAAGTTCCAACCAGCTATTTTGCTGTATGGCTGCAAGTGCGACATCCTCCATGCTCATCACACCCCAAATACACAAAAGCTCTATTGCTAATTGAAAATCACGGTTTTGTAAAGCATTTGTCCACAATTGATTAGCAATAATCACCGATGCGTTTGATGTCGGCTCTAAAAGTTGCTTGCCATCTATTATTTGGATACTCAATTTATCTAGACCAGCATCAAATAACACAAATAGTGATATTGTTTTCTCAACAGTTTGTGTTTGAGGTAATACACGAAACCCATTGACTATTTTATCGGCTTCTGGTTGATGAAGTTCTAAATCTGAATCTTGAATAATTTGGTGTATTTCCGCAAGTTGTAAAGTAGCAATATCAGTGACTTTATGAGCAATATTAATTAATATCACGTCAAGCTGGTTTATCTGAGTTACGCTTACGGGTTGAGACTGAACAGTAATCTTTCCCAGTAAGGGGTCTGTAATAGCATAAATTTGTATAGGGTATGGAGGCTGTAGTACAGTACCTTTCTCGTAAAAAGAACGTCCTTCGGTAGTGACTGTGATGGGCGATTTAACTGCCAAGGTTTGTAAGTTTTGTAGAGTTTTAATAGTACTTCTGACAAATATAGGATCAAGCCCTAGTATGGATGCTAATTCATCTCCTGTTGGGGCAGGATCAAATTCAATTCCGGCACGGATAATAAATTCTTCCAGAACGTTAAACTGACGAGGTTCTTGGATTTTTAGCTCTAAAATATTTTGACGCAAACTATAACGGAATTGACGTGCTATTAAAACTGATAAACTAGAATTTTGATGGGCAATTTCAGAGACCAATTTTTGTAGACTTTCATCAATCGGTTTAGCCAAAGATGCGAGAAACATCAATAAAACCTCCATGATGATTGACAATATGAGCAACCTGTGAATACATATTACCAACCCTACCTGGTTGGTGGGTAAATAAGTCGTGACAACCTACAATTATGAGGAGTTCTTGAGCGCGAGAGAAAGCAACGTTAACCCGTTCTGATTTCTTAGCAAAGCCTACGTCACCCCTACTATTATTACGAACCATACTCACAATCACTACAGGTCTTTCCATACCTTGAAATCTGTCAACTGTACCAGTACGAATTTGCAATGAAGGGAAAAGTTCGGATTGCAAGCGTTCGTCAATTTTTCGCAGTTGAGCACCATAAAAAGTGATGACAGCGATTTCTTTTTGAGGCTCACCATCAGCTACTCTCGAAGTCCAAGAATTATCAATTTGTTGGCATAAATTTTCAATGACATCAATTTCTGGGGTGTTCACGAAGGAAGTTCCTTCACGTTGTTCTTGAAATTTAGTTTCTTGGGGCATTGTTACCCAGACAAGATGATGGTTTGGTTGAATGATGCTACCTGCTAAGTTGTGTGCGCGTTTAGTATCTGGTTCTAAAATTCCACATTCTAATTTACCATCATAGAACTGATTGATTGCCCCCATAATAAAGGGGTGCATTCTATATTGAGTAGTGAGCATTTGTTTGATGCTGACATCAGCCGCTTCAAACTGATTTTTAAATAATGATTCTTCTAAAAATTGCAGTTCATCTCTCGTACTACCAACTGATTGCGCCACTTCTTCTAAGGTGCTAGTATCTAGCATTGGTGGTAATTGCCGATGGTCGCCTACCATCACTAGTTTTTTACCTTTCAATGCTGGGATTAATAATTCTGGTGGAGTACACTTACTAACTTCATCAATGATCACAACATCGAAGGATTGAAATTCTTCAGAAAATTCCCGATTTGCTGCTTGCACACAGGTAATACCAACGACGTTAGCATTGTCTAAATAAACACGTCTTAAATCATTGCGATCGCGTTCTGTTGGGTGGCGTACTTTTGTAATCCAATCTTGAATAAAATTCTGATATTTTTTGAGATAACTTTCTTCTGTTTGCAGTTGTTGCTGCCAAGTATCAAACTGAGTTTTGATGCTCCCTAATAAATCTAGATTAAATAGGTCTAAATTAGGCTTTTGAGGCTTAAATTTATCAGGTATAATTTGCCATAACTTTTCCCACCAATTTCTTTCTGTGATTAAATCTTCTGATGGTTGTGGTTGAGCTTGTTGTGCTAACTCTCGGATTTGTAGCTGAATTTCCTTGAGTTGGTTTTGAGAAACTTTAATTTCTCCTTGTAGCCTTCCTATCTGCTGATTGAGAGAGTTTTTAATTGCCTCTAATATAGCGAAAGCATCCAATGAATCAATTAGTGTTTCCAGATGATTTACATAGCTTTGCCAAGCTTGCATTTGCTGATAAAAGTCTTGGTGTTGCTCCCAAATATTTGATTGCTTGCTGAGATATTTTTCAGTTAAAGTGCGTAATTTTTGAGGTAGATTTGGCTGTTGGTTGATTTTTTGTAAAATTTCTAGCACTTGTTCCAGTTTTAAATTAGCCTCTTGACTTTCTCTTTCTACCTGGTGTTGTGCTGTATATAATTGCTGTTGAGTAATAATACTTTTTTCTAGTTCATTTAATTGTGTTTGTAGATGCTGGCTTTGTTGTTCAGCTTCAGTTTTAATGTATGCCACACATCTACGGGCATTGACTAAGATAGTATCTAATAACTCTTGTGTAATTCTGGTGATAGTCGCTTTGATGTATTTAGGTTCCCATGATTTGCCATAAGTTTGGCACATTCTCATCAAAAAAATCTGGGTATTTTCAACCAGCAATTTACGCTGAGTTTGATTGAGTAATTGATAATTATTAAACTCTTGAAAAATTTGCTGCCATTGAATGCGATCGCTCGTTGTCAATACCATCGGTACTTGACTAAAACTTTGCTGTAAAAAGTGACTAAAATTGTACTGCTTACCACGTCTATCACTAAAGTTTCCATCTATCTCATAAGACAAAGCTTTTGCTAATAAATCCCATTCCGGCAAATTTAGTTGATAATTTTTAGGCACAATTTGTAATTTTAGTTTTTTAGCAAACATCAATAAGCCTAATGGCAATTGCACCAAATTTTCTGTTAGCGCTTCACCAGATTCATGACAACTTTTTAATATCTGATATAGTTCTACATGGGCTGTGGATTTCCATTCGGTTACAGCTTCAATAATATAATTAATTTCCCGTTTGCGGTTTTCCCAGCCTTGGAGTGTCTGCTGTAGATTCTGTTGCTTTGTGAGGAACTGTTGATAATTTACTTGTAGTTGATGCAAATTAGCAGAATTTTGTTTAAAAGTTTGTGCTGAGGCTGCAACTTCTGACATCGCTAAAGCCGCAGCCTCAGCATCAATTAATATGGTTTTTAATTGAGATATTTCGGTTGCTACACTCTCACGTAACCAAACAGCTAGTCCAAATGCACCACGTTCAGGTCGAACTAAGCCGAGTTCATCTGTGTAACTGATAGCTTGACGAACATTGAGTAAAAACTTTTCTACTAAACTATTACCTTCTGTATATGGTTTCAAATGGGGTAAAAAATTGCTAATTTCTGGGGATTCCCAGTCAAGATTTGATGCGTTATTTAATAAGTTATCTAAGCCTATAATTAGGGATTCAGCTTGATTTTTTTGTGCTGACTTCTCTTGTTGGGCTGTTTCATGGCTTTGATAACTTGTTTCTAAACTAGCCTTACTCTGGTTAAATTCATCTTGTCTTTGCTGAAACTCTGTTTCTGCTATTACATAATGTGTGAATCTCGATGATCCTGCCAATAATTGATGCAAATTTTGTATATTATTAAGGCGTTGGCTAAGATTATTTTCGCAGTCATGAGCAGTATTTTCTAACCATGTGCCAATTACTCGGTCTTCTAAAAAGGGCTGTCCTTCCTCCCCTACTCTTTCAGCGCGTCCCTTCCTTACTGCGCGAATTACAGGATTATGAACTAATCGACTCAGAGCATTATCTACTGCTAAATTAGCTTGAGAAGCAATGAGAGTCCGTCCACCCCGCAGGGCAATTTGATAGCAAATTTCCGCAATGACGGTAGTTTTACCAGTACCTGGGGGCCCTTGAATTAAAACCAGATCCTCAGCCGCTAGCACTGTTTCTACTGCTGCTTTCTGACCAGAATTTGCCGAAGATAATAATAAATCTTGTGGTTGAAGCTGGATAGTTTTTTTAATAGGTCTTGCTTGGGAAGCATCAAATAAGAAGTTGCCTAAATAAGGGTTTTGTGTCCGACCATTATTTAAGTCATCTAAGGCTTTTTTCTTACGCTGAATTTGTTGGATGTCACCAACAGCCTCGAAACACAAAAATCCAGTGCTTGGTAACTGATAACGTTGTGTTGCTATGTGATCAGCTAATTCCCGTTCTAACCTAATACTGATGATGCGGCGTTGAGAATCAAATTCTGTAATTGACCCTAATTGTTGACCATTATACCAATTTTTACCAACAGGATTAGTCTCAAAAAGTTTGATGTCTTCGTTTCTAGCGCGTTGTACCCGTTCCCAAAAATTCTTGATGTCTAAAGTATTTGTAAGAGAACCATCAAGAGTGGCTGAGTTGACATTAATTTCAAAAACAACTTGTCTTTTAGAATTATATTGATAACTGACATAAGCCACACAAAATTGACGAGCCTTGGCAATATTTTCTTCAATTTGTAAAAAGGCTTTCCAGGCTTTAAGCTGGTCTTCTGTCGGCACATAGTCACCACAAACTGGTATGGTAGCTATCCGCTCTAAGGACTTTGTGGGAATGTCAATATGATGTTGATGATTAGGCCATAAACGCAAGTTACAAGCTACAGTATAGGCGTCAGCTTGTCCCCGTGATGGTGGTAGTAATTGAGCGGAAAGTATCTTTAAACCACCGTCACCACTTTTTTGCACTGCGGCTCTAAATCCTAAAGTTTTTCCGAGCTTTTTCAGCCTTTTCGGTAATGGAAAATTATCTGAGTCTGTGCCTATGGTTAATTCCCAAATCTCCTCTCCTGGATCTTTACCTGCACCATGACGGCGTACATAAAACAGACAAGCTTGTTGACCTACACATTCAAACATCAATTCGTGAGCACGCTCTCGTCGTTCCCTAAATTCAGGATATGATTGGAGGGCAGATTGACCTTCAAGATGACGGATTAAACTATCAATTGATGAACTGATGAATCCATAACCCCAATCTTCTAAAGTTATTTTCTTTTTTGCAGAGTTTTTTGTAGTAGTAGATGCTTTTTTAGTGATTATCCGAATGTGTTCGGCGTCTAATTGAGAGATGGTACTAGTAGGAGTTTTGACGGCAATGTTGAGTTGTTCACAAATTACTAAGAGCTTTTTGCTATCTACATTTAATTCTTTTGATAATTCGTAGATTCTAATTTTACCGTTGCTCATCTACTAGCGCCCTTGCTCAAAAGTTGTTTATTGATCAGAATAATTAAAATAACTCAGGACAAATGACATTTTTAAGTAGTGAAATTTATTTACACAACTTACTTACTGCTATCAAATTATATATTGCCGATACACTTCACTCGCAGCCCGATGTAGTAAGGAATGCCGCCAAACAAGGGATTTCAGATCATCAGCATAGCCACCTCCAATTACACAAGCAACTGGATAGCCAGCACTTACACAGGTACTTAAAACCTGCATTTCTCGACGGTAAATGCCAGTATCTGTTAAAGCTAATTTTCCCAGGCGATCGCCTATATGAGGATCGACACCCGCATCGTAAAATATTAAGTCTGGCTTGATTTGTGACAACAAATCTGGTATGTAGTTTGCCAAGGTTTGCAAATAAACATCATCTTCCATCCCCACAGCCAGGGGAACATCTAAATCGCTTTTTTGTTTGGTACCAGGAAAATTGACTTCACAGTGCATCGAAAAAGTAAATACACTCTCATCATCTTGGAAGATAAAAGCTGTACCGTCCCCTTGATGGACATCCAAGTCTACAATTAATATTTTCTGGACAAGTCCGATTTTTTGTAAAACACGAGATGCGATCGCTAAATCGTTGAAAATACAAAAACCAGAACCATAATTGGGAAAAGCATGATGAGTACCACCAGCCGTGTTACAAGCTAAACCCTGGCTGAGTGCTAGTTTCGCCGTCAATATCGTACCACCAATCGCCACACAGGTACGATTCGCCAGCGCTGGACTCCACGGTAAGCCAATGCGGCGCTGTGCTTTGGGGTCGAGGGTTCCTTCGCAGTAAGCTTGGACGTAGTCTGGAGTGTGAACTAACTCAATCAACTCTGGTAGCGGAAGTTCTGGAGTGTGGAATTGTGCTATTTGCGCTACGCCATCAGCTAATAGCAATTCGTAGAGTTGGCGAAATTTGGACATCGGGAAGCGGTGTCCGGATGGTAGTGGCGCAATGTAATCTGGGTGGTAAATGATTGGCAGATCCATTTATTCATTGTGAACCATAGTGTGATGCCGAGTACACCCAGAAATTTTTAGAGTTATCTAATTGTTGTCTACACTAAAAGCACACTCAATAGACAGCACTACTTATGAAAATTATCTGGCAACAAGGTAGTGGCAATCCATAAAATCCGCAAAACCTCGCTATCATTCGTCAATGGTGGCAAAACCTTAAAAACCGAGAAATAACCTGGAAACAGCGAATATTTAGCCAAAATAGCGAAGTTGAGCAACTAGACTGGGAACCAAAACGGTTTGATGAAGTCTTTTTAATAGCTAACCCAGAAATCCGTGGAATTACCCTGTATTGGCAAAAACCTGATTTATCTCAGGAACGTAATACTACACCAGATCAACTTATCCTTGATAGCTTCCATCAATATTTATATATTTTTCCCCAATCCCAAAGAGAACTGGTGATTCGTGCAGGTTTACCGTCTATTCCCTATCAGAAAATTACCCTTGCCAATCCCCAATATGTATATAACGCATCGGATAATCAGCATACTCTAATCTTACGAGATGCCATACAACAAATAGAGGTAAAAGTTAATCTCAATGTAGAAAATCTCAAGGATATACTACGACAACTAACAAGGTAAAATTTAGCAGTGAAGGCGTTATAACGTCAGAAAACTTGAATACACAGATGCAAAATTAAAATACAAATGTTGATTATGATGCAATGGATTTTACCAATAGTATTCATTCTCTGTGGTGTGCTATCTGGAGTATTTGGTGAAAAAGTTATCTATAAGAAAATCAGGAAATTTGTAGACCAACAAAAAATTCCTGGAGGTGAAATCATCTTCCAATCTCTACATCGTATGACCTTTATTTGGTTTGTACTGGCTGGGTTTTCTGGGGCATTTTTTTATTCTGCTCTTCCCCTTGAGCCAAATCTGAAAATTCTACTGCAAAAAATCATTACTATTGTCTTCTTGTATTCAGTCACATTAGTCTTAGCAAGACTGAGTGCTGGTTTTGTCAATATATTTATTCGCCGTACCGAAGGAGTTCCCGCTTCACTAATTTCTAATCTTGTCAAAATTGCTGTTTTAGTCTTGGGAACGTTAATCCTACTGCAAACATTAGGTGTACAAATCACACCAATCGTGACCACGTTAGGGGTTGGAGGTCTAGCAGTTGGTTTGGCACTCCAAGATACATTAGCGAATTTATTTTCGGGTTTTTATCTAATTATTTCCAAGCAAGTCAGAACAGGGGATTATGTCAAATTAGATGGTGGTCATGAAGGGTATGTGATAGATATTTCTTGGCGAAATACGACTATTAGGGAGCTTTCTAATAACGTGATAATTGTGCCAAATTCTAAACTGTCTTCAGCAATTTTTACTAATTATCACCTACCAGTTAAAGAAATTACTCTAACGCTGAAGGTCGGTGTAGATTACGAGAGTGATTTAGAAAACGTGGAAAAGGTCACTGTTCAAGTAGCTAAAGAAGTGATGCAAGAAATCGCACCTGAATTAATATCAAATGAACCTTATATAAGATTTAATAATTTTGGTGATTTTAGTATAGATTTCACCCTCTATATGCGCGTGAATGAATTTTTTGATCAACGAATTGGTAAACATCTCTTTATTAAGAAGTTGCACAAACGCTATCAGCAAGAAGGAATTAAAATTCCCTTTCCCTCAAGAGAGTTGTATTTGCAACATAATCAGGGGAAAATTTAAAATTTGATCAATTAAATATGTAGGGGCGAGCGGTTGTTCGCCCTTGCCGTAAGGTCAAGTTGTTCGCCCCTACATCCAGATTTATATCAACCGTAATATCAATTCTCTACAATTCGGCAACAGATCCAAACCTAGAAACCCAGATAACATCTGAATTTTTTATTTGCTAATTGCAAATTGATATCACATCCCTAGAAACTCTACTTTGTAAAAAGTATTATTTTCTACCAGGGGTTCTGCCATCTTCATCGTTACTACCGCCACGTGGTCGGGAGTTACCTGGATCACAACCCTCTGCACCATTACCAATTCCTTGGTTACAATTACGACGAATTTTTTTGTCATCATCGTCGTCAGCTTTAGATACAGCGTATTGCGAGGAGATATCTGTGACCTCACCTGTGCTAACTAACGCTTTGTACAACAAAGCACTCACTTCGGCTCTAGTTGCTACTTTGTCAGCATTGAGAGACTGAACATTAGGATAATTAACAACTATACCCCGTTCTGTAAGTGCAGCGATCGCACCACGAACATCACTACGAATGCTAGTAGCATCAGTGTAAGCTGCCAAAATTGTCTCTGTGGAACCGCTAAAAGTGTAGTTAAGTCCCCGCGCTAATGCTACCAAAACCTCTAGGCGAGAAAGGCTAGCAGTAGGGTTGAAGTCAATACCCACATTCCCTAAAAAGCCTGTTGCATAAGATTCACGGATAGCATTATAAGCCCAATATTTGCTGGAGACATCTCTAAAACTGATAGCGTTGCGGACTCTCGCCTTAGCAAAGGCTTGACTAATCATCGCCGCAAACTGGGCCCGAGTCACCTGTTCATCTGGACGGAAAGAACCATCGGGAAAACCTTGGAGGACTTGTAGTGCTGCTAACTCAGCAATAAAATCTTTTGCCCAGTGATTTGTCGAGACATCGTTAAACTTAACTTGGATACCGTTAGCTACACCCACCTCTCGATAATTCATCATCATCTGACTGACGTTGTAGATAGAAGTATTATCATCATTGACTTCTATCAGTCGCACTAATTGACCGGGTGCAGCTTGCAAAGCTGGTGCTAAGTCAGAACTAAAAATGTTCATAGACTGGCCTCTAATGAAAGAGGCGGGATAAACGCTAGTAGTAGCAGTAGTCAAACCTGCTACTTGAAACTGACTGATCTTAACGCTTTGGGAACTACTAAGGAAAGTAACACGTTGGTTACTGACTTGGGTGAAGTAGTCGTAAGTGGTATTATTTACGTCAATTGTGCCATCGGCGTCAGCATCGACCCCGTAAACGGTGCGGACTACTCGATATTCTGTTGGTTTGGCGGAGAGAATCAGGTTAACGGCTGTGTTCGCTGATAAACATTCAAATTCGCTGTAGCCGATAAAGCGATTTTGGTTATCATACAACCGCACGACTACGCGATCGCCTGTTTTTAATCCCTTTACAAATTGAGATTTTTGCTTAATCTTATATTTGTAATCACCCAAAAACCTCTCTTTTAGATAGTTTTTGCCACGTTTACCCTTAACTGAAACACGGGCAATTACATCCGCAAAGTCACCAGATGGTTGCAAAATCGCCAAGCTAAAACCTGTTGTTTTCCCTTTCACAGCAGTACTATTAGTACTTACTTGGGTGCGAGTTTCTGTAGTGACGGTTTGTCGCTTAATAGTTGTAGTACCAGTTGTTTCTACTTCACTGCGAATCGACTCATCTGCTATGAGTTGTTGTTCAGGAGTATTCTTCAGCGTTTGTCTGAGGTTGGTAGAAGACCCTGGAGATGTCTCAGCAGAAGCTATTGACGAGAACATTGCTACACAGGCGGTAGCGCAAATAACTTTGCTGATGTGAGCCAAGTAACTTTGATTTCTGTGTTTCATTTCACTCCATGCCATTTGGCTATTCAGGTCATATTGGAATTGATTTCCCTTGACCTATTAATCCCAGACAATGGATGAAAATAACACTTTAATTATACGTGTTAATACTTAACTTAACTCCTTTCATTCCCTGCCACAAACTGTCTCACAGTCTCCACAGATAAGTTTAGTGCCTTGGCAATTTGTGCCACACTCAAGCCTAAATCTAATAATCGAGGTATCGCGTCTAATTGTGCTTGTTCAGCTTGTTGTCTGGCTTGTTCGGTATTGTGACAAGCAACCTGGCTACTGATGTAATCCCAATGTATAACTCTCAATAGTCAGGAGTGACGACCTCGACTCATGGATATTAGCTGAAAAATAGCATTATCTCCTAAATTTGGGGCAGTTAAAGACATTACTATAAAAACAATACTTTAGGAAACTTAATAATGACTTTAACCAGCCAACAACTATCTCCAGCTACCTTAGAAAAATACTTTTGGACTTGGCAGGGTTACAAAATTCAGTATACTGTCCAAGGTCAAGGACGCCCCTTGGTACTCGTTCATGGTTTTGGTGCTTCCTTGGGACACTGGCGCAAAAATATTCCGGTTTTAGCTGCTGCTGGCTACCGGGTGTTTGCTGTGGATTTGTTGGGTTTTGGTGGTTCTGAAAAAGCACCCATTGATTACACCATAGATGTATGGGTGAAACTACTCAAAGATTTTTGGGCAGAACACATTCAAGAACCTGCTGTATTTATCGGCAATTCTATCGGCGCGCTGATTAGCTTGATGGTACTAGCAGAACATCCAGAAATTGCGGCGGCTGGTGTTTTAATTAACTCTGCGGGCGGTTTAAGCCATCGTCCCCACGAATTAAACCCACCACTGAGAATTGTGATGGCTGCTTTTAATAGAGTAGTGCGATCGCCAATTACAGGTAAATTTGTTTTCAACCGCATTCGGCAAAAATCCCAAATTCGCCGCACCCTCTACCAGGTGTACCGCAATCGAGAAGCCGTCACTGATGAACTAGTTGATTTACTTTATACCCCAGCTTGCGACCCAGGGGCGCAGCAAGTTTTCGCCTCCATCCTCACCGCACCTGCTGGCCCTAGCCCAGAGGAACTTTTGCCCAAGGTAGAACGTCCTCTGTTAGTAATTTGGGGTGCTGACGACCCTTGGACACCAATCACCGGGGCAAAGATTTACGAGGAGGCGCGTGAGAATGGCAAACCAATCAAAATTATCCCCATTCCTAACGCCGGTCATTGTCCTCACGATGAAGTTCCAGATGTTGTCAATATCCAGATTGTGGATTGGCTAGCACAAAGGTAATAGTTTTTGGGCATAGATACTTTCTGAGTGTCTATGCAGTTTTGTGCTGGAGAGATTAACAGGTGGCTCACAATTTGGGTAAATGCCTTTTAATTCTTGCTCAATTCACCTTGACAAAATCCAAATCAAATGGTGTGAAGCTATGGGGCTTGATGTGCGAAATGGATATCAAGGGGATATTCCCGCAAGTAACTATCCAGATTTTTCTCAACAAGGCTATCAAGTTATCCGAGAACTAGGACGCAACCGCGAAGCAGGACGTATTACTTATCTGGCTCATGCTTTGCAGTCTCATCAACGAGTAGTGATTAAAGAGTTCTGTTTTGCCAATACAAGTATTGACTTATCAGGGACGAAAGCTTACGAACGCGAAATTGCGATGCTGCAACAACTGAATCATTCCCGCATCCCCCACTATGTCGATGCGTTTGAAACATCAGTGGGCTTTTATATGGTGCAGGAATATAAAAATGCCCCATGTTTGGCATGGAAACGTAGCTTTCATCCGGAAGAGATTAAGCAAATTGCTCTGTCAATTTTAGAAATTTTGATTTATCTGCAAAACCAAGCTGCTCCGATTATCCATCGGGATATCAAACCAGAAAATATTTTGGTAGACCGACAACTAAACGGTTATTTAGTTGATTTTGGCTTGGCTAGAAAGCAAGATACTAAAATAGTTTTGAGTAGCTTTGCCGCAGGTACACCAGGTTTTATGCCACCAGAAGAACAATTTGGTCATTCTCTCACTGAGGCATCGGACTTGTATAGTTTAGGGGCAACACTAATTTGCTTACTCACCCGTACCCGTTCTGTGGATATTGGTAAGTTAATTGATGACAACTGTTGCTTTGATTGCCAGAAATTGCTTCCTGAAATCAGTCCGCGTTTTAGTTCGTGGTTGATGAAAATGGTGGAACGCAACCGCAAACATCGCTACCCGAATGCAGAGATGGCGCTGAAAGCACTGCAACCAATATCGGTGCTTGGTGCTGGTACTAGCATAGAAATTCTAGCTGCTGCAATGAATCGCAGAAAGCGAGCGGTGATGCTGGGACTAGTCACTATTGGTACACTGGCTGTCGCTGGTACAACTTGGATGATCGCCCAATCAGGAGGTCTAGCCCAGCAAGTATTGGAAACCCAAGAATGTCAAGCTGTTAACTTAGTCTCAACTTGCACAGATAAAACTGGATATTAAGACGATAGCAGTCGCTTCGGGTTGGGGATTAGTTCTGTGAAAACTGCCCTGAGGCGACTGAGAAATTGCTCATGTTATGAGTCTCAAGCTTCCGGTTCTACTCCTAGCGCTCTTAATTGGGCTGCTAATCTCTCTGCACGCTGACGTTCTTGTTCAGCCCGTTGGCGTTCTTGTTCTAGCTTGAGAGCAATTTCCTGATAAGTCAAAAAGCGTTCTCCGTCGGGGCGATAAAGCTGTAAACCTTCTGGTGATTGAGTAAACTTAATTTTTAAGCGAGGACTTTCCCAATCTGCCATTTGAGGTATGCTATCCAACCCCTCTTCACCACGCAACCAACCCTGTAAATTATGACTATCGGGATCGTAAATGTAATATTCTTCCACTCCATAGCGGTCAAAGAAGAGTAGTTTTTTATTCATTTCTACTTCAGTATTGCTCGGTGAGAGAATTTCAAACACCACTTGGGGTGGAATTCCCTCCTCTTGCCATTGCAAGTAGGAAAGGCGATCGCCTTTTGGTCTACCCAATACCACCATGACATCTGGCGCTGTGGCAATTTTATTCTTTCCCTCTACTGGATACCAAAACAAATCTCCGGCTACAAATACATTCGGGTCATCAGCAAACAAGCAATCTATATTCTGCTGAATCTCTACAATCCAGCGAAACTGTATTGTGTTATTCGCCACTGGTTGTCCATCACTATCTGGGTAGATCACCTCTGGCTGAGTTGGTGATGCGATTTGCGAAACCATACCTATAACCTCAGCAGTATTTTTAGTACATTTGCCTCTAAGTTAGCAGATTGCAGGTGCTGGCTGGGGTTGAAATTGAGAGTCAATCCCCAGAAAAACAGTACTATTGTTCTATTCTAAACGCATTAAAGATAGTATTATTAAGGACTGTTTCACAGGGAAACTATCTTTTAGCCGGCCAATATGTCAGACCAACAGCTAGCAGCATCCCTTAACGGGCATCTTCCTCAACCCAGCCATAACCACCAGAATACCATTCGGATTCGGGGTGCTAGGCAGCATAATCTGAAAAATATTGACTTGGAATTGCCACGCGATCGCTTGATTGTATTTACTGGCGTCTCTGGTTCTGGCAAGTCTTCCTTGGCGTTTGACACGATTTTCGCCGAGGGACAGCGCCGTTATGTGGAATCTCTGAGCGCCTATGCCCGACAATTTTTAGGACAATTAGATAAGCCTGATGTAGAGGCGATTGAGGGCTTAAGTCCGGCAATTTCCATTGACCAAAAGTCTACCTCCCATAACCCCCGTTCCACTGTCGGCACGGTGACAGAGATTTATGATTATCTACGGTTGTTGTATGGGCGGGCTGGTGAACCCCATTGTCCGCTATGCGATCGCTGTATTGCACCTCAAAGCATCGATGAAATGTGCGATCGCATCATGGATTTAAGCGATCGCACCCGTTTTCAAATCCTTGCCCCCGTAGTCCGGGGTAAAAAAGGCACTCACCGGAAGCTTTTGTCAAGTTTGGCATCTCAAGGTTTTGTGCGGGTGCGCGTTGATGGCGAGGTGCGAGAACTCTCTGACGCCATCGAATTAGACAAAAATTTGAGTCACACCATTGAAGTGGTGATTGACCGCTTGGTAAAAAAAGATGGGATTCAGGAACGTTTGGTTGATTCATTGTCTACTTGTCTCAAGCAGTCTGGTGGTATCGCCACTATTGTGATTGGTGATCACCCACAACCAAACACAAATGAAAATGAAAATGAAGAATTAGTATTTTCTGAAAATTTTGCTTGCCCAGAACATGGGGCGGTGATGGAAGAATTATCACCACGATTATTCTCCTTTAATTCACCCTACGGTGCTTGTCCCCATTGCCACGGTATAGGCAGTTTAAGACGATTTGCACCAGATTTAATCATCCCCAACCCAGAAGCACCAGTATATGCAGCGATCGCCCCTTGGTCAGAAAAAGATAATTCTTATTATCTAGAGTTACTCTATAGTGTAGGGCAAGCTTACGGTTTTGAGTTACAAACAAATTGGAGTAAACTCACAGTAGAACAACAGCAAATTGTTTTATTTGGTGAGAAAGAAGAACGCAATCCAGAAGACAAGAAAAAGCAGGGTTTTAAGGGTGTAGTTCCCATCTTACAACGGCAATATGAGGGCGGTTCGGAGTTAGTTAAGCAAAAATTAGAAGATTATTTAATTGACCAGCCTTGTGAAGTATGTGGCGGTAAGCGATTAAAACCAGAAGCCTTGGCGGTACGTTTAGGGCAGTATGGCATCTTAGATTTAACTGGTGTATCGATTCGAGATTGTCGAGAGAAAATAGAACAGTTAAAGTTGAGCGATCGCCAAGTACAAATTGCTGATTTAGTACTGCGAGAAATTAAAGCCAGATTGCAATTTTTATTGGATGTTGGTTTAGATTACCTGACTCTTGATCGTCCAGCTATGACCCTTTCTGGTGGGGAAGCACAACGTATCAGGCTAGCAACACAAATTGGTTCCGGTTTGACAGGAGTTCTCTATGTTTTAGATGAGCCAAGCATTGGTTTACATCAACGAGATAATCATAGGCTACTAAAAACTTTAACTAAATTGCGTGATTTAGGTAATACGTTAATTGTTGTAGAACACGACGAAGAAACCATTCGCGCTGCTAACCACATTGTAGATATTGGGCCTGGTGCGGGAATTCATGGTGGTAACATTGTCGCCCAAGGTGATTTACAAACTTTACTAACGGCGGAAGATTCCTTAACAGGGGCTTACTTGTCAGGAAGGCGGGTAATTGCTACACCCTCAGAACGCCGAGAAGGGAACGGGCGGAGTCTAATAATTACCAACGCCTATCGTAATAACCTCAAAAATATCAATGTAGAAATTCCTCTGGGTAAACTTGTCGCTGTGACTGGTGTGTCTGGATCAGGTAAATCCACCCTAATTAATGAGTTACTCTACCCCACATTACAACATCATTTACTCAAGAGAGTCCCCTTGCCCAAAGATATGGATGAGATTAAGGGGTTAAATGCGGTTGATAAAGCGATCGTCATTGATCAATCACCCATTGGACGCACACCACGTTCTAACCCTGCAACTTACACAGGTGTTTTTGATGTGATTCGGGATGTATTTTCTCAAACTGTAGAAGCCAAAGCTAGAGGATACAAACCTGGACAATTTTCCTTTAACGTTAAAGGTGGACGTTGCGAAGCTTGTAGCGGACAGGGTGTCAATGTCATTGAAATGAACTTTTTGCCCGATGTTTATGTGCAATGCGAAGTTTGTAAAGGTGCAAGATACAACCGCGAAACTTTGCAAGTAAAGTACAAAGACAAGACTATTTCTGATGTCCTCAATATGACAGTTGAGGAGAGTTTAGAATTTTTTCAAAACATTCCCAAAGCTTTTACTCGCTTACAAACTTTAGTAGATGTAGGATTAGGTTATGTGCGATTAGGTCAACCTGCTACAACCTTATCTGGTGGCGAAGCACAGCGAGTGAAATTAGCCACAGAACTATCTCGCCGCGCCACAGGTAAGACACTTTATTTAATAGATGAACCCACAACAGGGCTATCTTTTTATGATGTCCATAAATTACTAGATGTCTTACAAAGGTTAGTAGATAAAGGTAATTCAATTTTAGTCATTGAACATAACTTAGATGTGATACGTTGTGCTGACTGGGTAATAGATTTAGGCCCAGAAGGTGGTGATAAAGGCGGAGAAGTGATTGCGGTAGGAACACCAGAGGACGTAGCAAAAAATCCCAAGTCTTACACTGGACAGTACTTACGGCAGGTATTGCAGCAGTATCCAGCAATATCAAATGTTTAAATTCATGACAACTGCTGTGTTTATTTCTGCTATCCATTCATAACCTTTCCTTAATCTTAGACCTTCATCTAACCATAAGTTTAAAATTAGCGCGATCGCACTCTGCATTCATCTCCTAAACTTAGGTAATTACACAGAAGCTATATAAAATTTATCAAAATAGAATCAATAGTTATGTTGATAAACATAAGCTAACAAATACCTATTTTTAAATAATTCTGACTTATGCAACGACGAAACTTTTTGTGGTATTCGTCACTATTCGTTGCTGGTTGCACAGCTGGCGTAAATCCGATTAATAGTGACTCAGATAAATCGCAATTGACTAAGCCAGAAAAACTAAAATTAGCAGTTACAGATGTTTCTGGTATTGAAGAACTGCAACGAGATTTTGAAAAATTCCGGGCTGCATTAGAAGAGGTATTAGGTATAAAAATTGAATTTTTTCCTGTAAAAAACTACACAGCAGCAGCACCAGCGCTGCAATCAGGTCAGGTAGATATCGTATTTTCAGGTCCATCAGAATACTTAGTTTTAGCTTCTCGTGCTCAAGCTATTCCCATCGTTGCTATTCAGCGAGTTAATTATCATTCTATCTTTGTTGTGCGTGCAGATAGCAAAATTAAATCCTTGTCTCAATTAAAAGGCAAAACAATTGCTATGCGCGCAGTTGGCTCAACTTCTGGTCATCTTGCACCGACAAAGTTACTGATAGATGCTGGATTAGATCCAAATACTGATGTCAAAATTTTGATGTTAAAGGATCAAGGAGTACAAGCTTTAAAAAAAGGTGAAGTAGATGCCTGGGCAACAGCATCTGATAGATACAAGAATATCCTGGAATCGGAAGGTTTATCTGAAAAAGATTTTACTGTGATTGTTACAAGCCCTTTACTTCCTAATGATTTATTTGTAGCAAATAATAAGTTAGCCCCTGATTTCATAACAGATATGCGATCGCAGATGCTGAAGCATCAAGATAAACTAATTCAAAGTATTCTGACTGCTAAGGCTAACCAAAAGTATCAGAGAAGTAAACTGGTAGCTGCAAATGATGCGGATTACAACATGATTCGTGAAGTTTATCAAAAAATAGGCCAAGGAAACTTTATCTCATAGAATTAATGTTAAATGAATGATTCGTGCAAAAAAAAACAATTTCAAAGTAGTTTTGACCTGGTTCAGCCGTGTAAGTAATAACTGGTCTATCACTCAAAAAATTAGTTATGGCTATGCTGCGGCTATTGGTATTGCTTTGACAGGAACAATTAGTGGCTTACTGCTAGCATATTATTACGAAACACAAGCTCACAAACAGTTAAATTTATCTTATCAACAACAATCTCTTTTAAAAGATTTAGAAAATGCAGTAATTAGGATTAGACTGCATCCGCAACGGTTAGTTACTGTTATAGATAGCTCCATTTGGCTAGAATTTGAGAAAAACAAATTTTTGGACGATTTGACTCAAGTAAATGAGCAAATATCTCAACTAGAAACATTTGTAAATAACCATCCCAATGACCTTGCATTAAATATTGGAACTTTCCATACTTTACTGCATAATTATAAATCAACAACAAAATCATACGATCAAGTTATAAAATCCTTCTGGCAGCAGACTGAAAAAAATAAATTGTCTTCTGAAAACAGAAAATATTCTTATTCAGATATAATGACCTTACTTAGAAAGGAAAGAAAAGTTAATCTTAATGTTAATTTTGAACAACTTTCAGATGAATTAATTCGGATTATCGGACATGCCGAAATTCAAAAACAGCAAGCAAATATTAGTTTTAATAGCGCCCAAAAACTGCGAATAAAAGTTATTACTGTAAGTATGGTAACATCAGTATTACTTGCAGTCATACTTGCACTCTATACAAGTAAATTAATTGCTCGACCCCTACAAGAAGTTACTAAAGTTGCCAAAAAAATCACCCAAGAATCAAATTTTCAACTCAAAGCTAATGTCGTCAGCAGTGATGAAGTAGGTATATTAGCCAAATCTCTCAATCAACTAGTAGAATGGGTTGGAGATTACACTAAAGAACTAGAACTAGCTCGCCAAACATTAGAGCATCGGGTAGAAGAACGAACTCAAGAACTTCAACAAGCCCATCAAACATTAGAGCACCGGGTAGAAGAACGAACCCAAGAACTTCAAGAAGTATTACAAGATTTGAAACAGACCCAAGGGCAATTAATTCAAACAGAGAAAATGTCTTCTCTCGGTCAGATGGTAGCTGGTATAGCACATGAAATCAATAACCCCGTTAACTTTATTTATGGTAATTTACAATGTGCTGATGAATATATTCAAGAGTTACTCAATCTAGTAAATTTATATCAACAAGAGTATCCAGAACCTAGCTGTATAATTGCCGAAACCATAGAAGAGATTGATTTGAATTTTCTCAGTAAAGATTTAAGCAATCTCCTTTCTTCTATGAAAATAGGTTCTCAGCGCATCCGAGAAATTGTCTTGTCTTTACGTAATTTTTCCCGACTGGATGAAGCTGCTATAAAAGAGGTAGATATTCATGAAGGAATTGATAGCACACTTTTAATTTTAAATCACCGCATTCAATCAGACATTGCAGTAATTAAAAATTATGGGACTTTACCTTTAATTGAGTGTTATCCAGCACAACTCAATCAAGTATTTATGAATATTATTAGTAATGCTATGGATGCACTGCTAGACCAAAAATCCGCCATAGATAAACATGTGATAATAACTACATCAAGGCTAGATGAAAATTATATCCAAGTTGCAATCAAAGATAATGGAGTTGGCATCCCATCAGAAATTATCAATAAGCTATTTGACCCATTTTTCACGACTAAACCAGTGGGGCAAGGTACTGGTTTAGGGCTAAGTATTTGCTATCAGATTGTTGATAAACATCAAGGTAGAATAGAAGTAATTTCAGTAGTTAATCAAGGAACAGAGTTCCTAATTAAATTACCAATCAAAGCGAAACTAAATTAACCAGATCTTTATATTCGAGATATCTGACGATGACCATCTACTTTTATAGCACTCGTGAACAATATGGTTGTTTTTCTAATTTTTCACCTCACGGCTTCGTATTAGATGATTTGTATTGGTCTACAAGCGAACACTATTTTCAAGCACAAAAATTTATTGGTACGCCCCATGTTGAAAAAATTCGTTTAGTCAAAACTCCCAAAGATGCAGCCAAGATGGGGCGAGAAAGAACTCGCCCACTTCGCCCAGATTGGGAAGAAGTTAAAGATGACATCATGCGGAAAGCAGTGCTATGTAAATTTGCCACCCATGCAGATATCAGAGAAATTCTATTTTCTACAGGTAATGCAGAAATCATCGAAAACTCACCCATAGATTGGTATTGGGGTTGTGGAGCCGATGGTAGTGGTAAAAATATGTTGGGAATAATTTTAATGGAAGTGCGAGAAAGACTACGCAATAGTTAGAGCATTGAGACGCAAAATAGTTTAGTAAAAATTTGTTTCGACTAGGTAACAACCACACCCACTCTTTCCTTGTCAATAGCATCCCTACTAAATCTAGACTTTCCTTGATAAAATTGTGATTAAATCAGCAGTGGTGAAGAAATCGTCACTGATGAAAGATGCATTTGGGATTTTGGGAATACTAAAGCTATCACCAAACTCAACAGGAATTGGTCGATGTCTAAAGGCGGATGGAATCCTAGCTTAAAAAATACAGTTCCCTTACAAGTCCCGATAACATGCCTAAAAACAACCCAGCACAAGACAACTAGTGATGAATTTGATCCGAATTCATCAGCAGACACAGTCCCCTTACAGGAAGGTGACGAACAGTTATTGGCAGCATCTAAGCTACTGCGACAAGGAGTTCAACAACAGCAAGCTGGTGAATTACCTGCTGCTAGTAAGTCGTTAGAAAAATCTCTAGCAATTTTTGAGTTGTGTGGCGAAATCCAAAAACAGGCACAGGTGCTTTCTTTATTAGCGCTGATAGCTTATACCTCAGGGAATTACAAGAATACTATCTTCCACTCCCAGCGATGTCTATCCTTAATTAGAGATAATTCAGATTGCTTGTTGCGGATGCAGGTACTTTCCCATTTGGGCAATGCTTACCGTCACCTAAATGAATATGACAAGGCCATCCAGGTTTTGTCAGAGTGTTTACAAATAACTCAGCAGCAGCAAGATAGAAGAAGCCAAGTCGCTGCACTAAATAATTTGGGTTTGGTGTACAAAGCTTTAGGAAATTTGACGCAAGCAATTGAGTATCAAGAACAGAGCTTAGAAATTGTTCAGGAACTCCAAGATAATTGGGGTGAAGAACAAGTGCTCAAAAATCTTGGTAATGCTTGGTATGCTTTGGACAATTATCCCAAAGCGATCGCCTATTATGAGCAGTGTGTAAAAATCGCTTGCTATCTCAAAAACTTTCGTAATGCTTCTCAGGTACTCAAAAATTTGGGTAACGCTTGCTATGCCCTAGGCGACTATGCCAAAGCTATTGTGTATTATGAGCAGCGTTTACAACTAGCCAAGGAACTTCAAGATAAGCGCGGTGAAGAACAGTCCCTAGGTAGTTTAGGGGTAGCTTGTGAAGCTTTGGGTGATTATAACAAGGCAATTATATATTATGAAGAGCGTCTACTCCTAGCGAGGACTCTCAAAGACCGTCGCAGTCAAGAACAAGCCCTCGCTAGTCTGAGAGTCGCTTGCTATGCTTTGGGTGATTACGCCAAAGCAATGCAATACCAACAGTAACTCTGGGATTACTATTTGATTTTTGAATATACACCTAGGCGACTATCGTCAGGCATTGGCGTCAACTTCAGGTAAAACCCTTCGCAAGGAAATTAATTTCCTTGCTCATAGCTAAAGTTATCTAAAGATGACTAAAATATCAGCAAAAATCTTGAGTCTACTTCAGTAGACTTTAGCTATGAGGCGGGAACTTCGGTTTCCGACTCTTGGGGAAACCAACAGAGAAAATATTTCTAGCTTAAGTTCGGTTTCCGCAAATTATCGCAAGTGGTGTCATGGGCAAGAGAAACCATTTTTTCGGGGTTGATGATGTGTTACTGATACAATAGGGGTTCTATAAAGATATCTAACCGAAACAATTCTCAAAATTGAGATAGGTAGCATTGATACCAACATCCTAATTGTCATGAGTAGCGAAAACCAACTCAGCCTCTTCGATGAGTCAACCTTTAACCAACCAGATAACCAACAAAATCTGATTCCCACAAGCGCAAAAATCCCTATCCCTTCTGGAACCTACGCCAACATGACTGAGTTGGCAGAGCATTGTAATCAGTGTCATCGTTGTGGATTGGGAGACAATCGTACTCATGCTGTCGTCGGACGCGGTAATCTCAAAGCACCAATCATGGTTGTCGGGGAAGCACCTGGTCAAAACGAAGACGAGACGGGTTTACCATTTGTGGGCAAATCGGGACAGCTACTAGAGAAAATATTGGCTTCTGTGAATCTAAATACTGAACACGATGTATACATTGCCAATATCAACAAATGTCGTCCTCCAGATAACCGCGTTCCTACTACTGACGAAATGGCGGCTTGCCTACCTTACTTATTAGAACAAATTCGCTTAGTTGACCCCAAAATTATCCTCTTAACAGGTGCAACGGCGGTTAAAGGGTTAACTGGCGATAAGCGGGGAATTACCAAAATTCGCGGACAGTGGCTGGAGTGGCAAGGACGTTTGTGTATGCCCATTTTCCATCCTTCCTACTTGCTACGTAACCCTTCCCGTGAATCAGGTAGCCCCAAATGGTTGATGTGGCAAGATATCCAAGCGGTGCGTGCTAAGTATGATGAAATTCAAAACAGTAGATGAGAAGGCTGAACAATACATCAACTTAGGAGGAAAATATCAACAATGCAGACTGATGACAGATTGAAGCAAAGGCTGGTTGAAAAAATCAGTAGAATGCCTCTGGAGCAAATTTTGCTAGTGGAAAACTTTATAGATTCACTCTATCAGCCAGGTTCAGACCTAATGCTTACTCTATCAGCCGCAAAGCTTTCTGAGCCAGCTTTAGCAAAAATCTGGGATAACCCCGATGATGCTGAATATGACCAACTATGAATTTGGTGATGTTGATGTAGCAAGATATGCAGGTCGTGCGTGCTAGGTTTGATTTCATCAAACGTAATTAGTTAAGTGGCAAATTCACAGCCTGTTTACCTACACTTCCCGCTTCACAATCTCGTAACCAAGTGTTAATTGCTTGAGCGATCGCACTTTTACTGCTATCCCGTGGCGGTGATTGTAGTTGTTTGGCCGAATCCAAACCAGTTTGGGAAAACATCATCACTAAACGCCATCCATTGGGAGTTTTAGTTAAAAGCAGCCAATGGAATTGCTGTAATTCCACTGCTTTCCCACCGATATACTGTCGCTCTCTAGTAGTAAAAAATACTTGTTCTACTCCTGATGTTGAATTATCGTCAGCATTGGCGCTGTAGCCACCAGGATTCAAGGGGAGAGGCGTAAACTCCGGTCTACCAGCCATCAACATATAGCTGAAAAGGTCACTTTTTCTGCTACGGCGGCGAGCGCGTTGGGTGGCACGATTTGCATAATTAGGTAAATCTTGCAATAGCTGAGTTGTTAATATTTCTAATTTTTGCTGTGAGCAAAGAGATTTCTCTCCCTTCTGTGCTAATGAAGAGGGGTGACGAGAGAATGCGGAGTTATCAAAGCTATTGACCAATACCAGCCAGCAGGTACAAGCTATGAGCCACAAACCCCTACAAGACACTAATTGATGACAATTTTGTTCCCGTTGCCTATTGCCCATTACCTGTTACCTTCATGCCGCCATCTCCTCAGAAATCCGCTTCCAAGCTAACGCAGGCTCGGCAGCCGCAGTGATCGGTCGCCCAATTACTAAATAATCTGCACCGGCTTTGATGGCTTGGGCTGGGGTGAGCGATCGCTTTTGATCTGCCTGATCAGCCCAGGTGGGGCGTACTCCTGGACAAACTAGCAGAAAATTATCAAGAGAGCAAGTTTGCCGCAACTGTGCCACTTCTTGGGGTGAACACACTGCCCCATCTAGCCCGGCATCTTGTGCTAGTAGAGCCATTTCTAAAACGTATTCTGGCAATTCTAGAGGTATTTTCAACTCCAACGCCAATTTTCTCGCAGAAATGCTTGTTAATAGGCTAATAGCAATTAATTTAGGTGGTTTGACACCTGCTTGTGCTGCTCCTGTTTGTGCTGCCTCAGTGGCAGCTTGCAGGGCATCTCTGCCAGCAGTAGCATGAATTGTTAGCAAATCCACCCCATAACGCGCCGCCGCCCGACAAGCGCCAGCGACGGTGTTGGGGATGTCATGAAACTTCAAATCTAAGAAAATGCGTTTGTTTCGGGATTTTAGCACCTCCAGGATGGCTGGGCCGGTGCTAGTAAATAACTCCAAACCAACCTTCCAAAAACTGACATCTGGTAGTTGATCTACAAGCGCGATCGCACTTTCTAAATCCGGCACATCCAACGCCACAATAATTCTTTCTTCTACTTTCATTCCCCATCCCCCATTGTCTATTGCCTATTTACGGCACTAAACGCACAAACTTATTTTTACCCACTTGCAGCACTCGCCCCTGTAACTCACTAGGCTGGTGGAAAGTGGTATCAACATCAGTAATGCGATCGCCATCTAAGCGTACCCCACCCTCTTGAATTTTCCGCTTACCTTCACCGCTACTTTTGCATAAACCACTAGCATTGAGTAGATAGGCTAACTTCAGGGGAAACTGTGACACCCCAGCTAAGGAAAATTCTGGAACAGCGCCTTCCTTACCGCCACTTTTGGCAGCTTCTTTAGCTTCATTAGCAGCCGCTTCGCCATGATACTGTCTGACAACTTCCCATGCCAAAAGTATTTGGCGATCGCGGGGATTTTCTGGCAATTTTTCTAAAGCTAAATCTGTTAGCAGTTCAAAATACTGTCCCAGCAATTGATCGGGAGTTCCTTGCAACTTTTGGTATTTATCAGATGGGTGTTCAGACAAGCCCACATAATTACTTAAAGACTTGGACATTTTTTGTACACCATCAGTACCAATCAAAATTGGCAACAGCAACCCAAACTGGGGTTTTTGTCCAAAATGGCGCTGTAAATCTCGTCCCACAGCAATGTTAAATTTTTGGTCAGTTCCTCCTAATTCCACATCCGCCTCCACCGCCACAGAGTCATAACCCTGCATTAATGGATAGAGGAACTCATGAATGAAAATTGGATTCTCTTTCTTATAGCGTTCTGCGAATCCCTCTTTGGCGAGCATCTGCCCTACTGTCATTGTGGAGAGTAATTCTAAAATTTTCCCTAAATCTAGCCCAGAAAGCCATTCAGAGTTGTAGCGCACCTCTAATCTTCCAGGTGTGTCAAAATCCAAAATAGGGCGCACTTGGTCAAGGTAAGTTTGGGCATTTTGTGTGACATCTGCGGCTGTCAATTGACGGCGTACCTCTGATTTACCAGTCGGATCACCAATCCGAGCAGTAAAATCACCAATAATTAGCACTGCCGTATGACCAGCATCCTGAAAAGCTCGCAGTTTTCTTACTGGTATGCTATGACCGAGATGAATATCAGAGCCTGTAGGATCAATACCTAACTTGACCCTTAAAGGTCGGTCGGTATTTGCCAAGCGCTTTTCTAGGCTTTCACTGTCGCTGTCAGCATCAGTTGGTTGTGGAAAAATTTCTACAACACCACGACGCAACCAAGCAAAATCTTGCACCATACTAGGAAATTCGCTATTAATTAAGCTTTGGACTTGAAAAGTTGGGTTGGATTTGTTCACTAGCAATTTGTCCGATGTTTTATCTGCCAAATTACTATAATTGCAAAAAATCAGCCGCCTGACTTCGCCGAATGAATTACAGTTATATTTACAGTGAGGAAGTGAGATCGCCGTGTCGTCTAGGACTTTTGAAGACAAGCAGCCACAAACTAAGGCTTCATCAGGTTTTGAGTTTTTGAAAGGAGTAGGTCAGGTAGCTGGCGGCACGCTCCTATCAATCACGATGCTGGCAAGTTCAATTGTAGCGGGAGGATTGGTCGGTTTAGCCGTTAGTTTCCGTAATTTACCGGATGTCAGACAGTTACGTAACTTTTTTCCTTCAGAAACAACTTATATTTATGACATTAAAGGCAAACTCTTAACGAGTATTCACGGGGAAGCTAATCGAGAGGTTATGTCCCTGGACAGAATTTCTCCCAATTTAAAACGAGCCGTATTAGCCAGTGAAGACGGTCACTTCTACCAGCATCACGGAATTAACCCAACTGGCGTTGGGCGGGCATTGGTTGTCAACTTCGTAGCCGGTGGAGTCAAAGAAGGTGGCTCGACTGTAACGATGCAGTTGGTGAAAAACCTGTTCTTGTCTCGTAAGCGTGCCTTTACCCGGAAGATTGCAGAGGGGGTATTGGCAATTCGCCTAGAGCAAATCCTTACCAAAAACCAAATTTTAGAAATGTACCTCAATCAAGTTTATTGGGGTCATAACAACTATGGTGTGCAAACGGCTGCACGCACTTACTTTAACAAGTCAGCCGAATTTTTAACCTTGGGTGAATCGGCGATGATGGCGGGTTTAATCCAAGCGCCAGAAGAATTCAGTCCGTTTGTGAGCATGAAGCTGGCAAAGCAGAAGCAAAAAGAAGTCCTCGGACGGATGCTAGGTTTGAACTGGATTACCGAGCAAGAGTACGATGACGCCCTCAAGCAAGAAATTAAACTGGGTAGAATTCGGTCGTTTCAAGGTAGTGCTTTACCTTATGTGACTAATGCCGTTGCCCAGGAGTTGGCGAAGAAATTTGGGCGTGAGGCATTGCTCAAAGGAGGAATGCGGGTGCAGACTACAGTTGACGCTGACTTCCAAAGTATGGCGGAGCAAACTGTTAGTAGTTGGCATAAAAAACTTCAGGGGAGTGGATTATCGAGAAATCAAATCGCCTTAGTGGCGATTGATCCGCGCACACATTTTGTCAAAGCACTAGTGGGTGGTGTAGATCCTAAAACTAGCGAATTCAACCGCGCCACTCAAGCTCTGCGTCAACCAGGATCTGCCTTTAAACCATTTGTTTACTATGCGGCTTTTGCTAGTGGTAAATTTACACCTGATACAACGGTGTTTGACACCCCAGTTAGTTATCGAGACGGTAACGGTTGGTACTATCCCAAAAATTATGATGGTGGCTTTAGCGGCCCAATGTCCATTCGCATTGCCCTAGCCCAGTCTCGTAACATCCCTGTGATCAAGCTTGGTAAGACTATAGGGATGAATAAAGTAGTCGAAACTGCCCGTACTTTGGGAATTATGAGTCCAATGGAACCAGTCACATCCTTACCTCTGGGTGCGATTGGTATGACACCTTTGGAAATGGCTAGCGCTTATGCAACTTTTGCCAATTACGGCTGGCAGTCCCCAGCAACAGTCATTGTGCGTGTTACCGATAGTAGCGGCAACGTTTTACTAGATAATACACCTAAACCTCAACAAGTGCTTGATCCTTGGGCATCGGCAGCCGTTATTGATGTGATGAGGTCTGTCATCACTAGTGGTACTGGTAAAAACGCAGACATAGGACGGCCTGCGGCTGGCAAAACGGGGACGACATCCTCAGAAAAGGATATTTGGTTTGTGGGCACTGTTCCACAGCTGACAACTGCTGTTTGGGTGGGTAGAGACGACAACAGACAATTAGCACGCGGCGCAACTGGTGGTGTGATGGTGGCTCCCATTTGGCGTGATTTTATGCAAAAAGCCCTCAAAGATGTGCCATCAGAAAACTTCAAGCCACCTTCACAATTTACTCGCCCCAAATCTAATTAGAGAGGTTAGGGGCTAGGGACTAGAAATCAGAAACATCAGGTTTATTTAGTGCTGATCTTAGAATCGCTTGTTTTCAATAATGGACTTTAGTTCCCTATTCCCTATTCCCTAAGTTTGTTTTTCTAACTCAGCTTTCATTCGCTGTAGTGTAAAATTCATCTGGTCAAACATCTGTTGTGGAGTAATTCCAAACTGGCCTAGCTGGGTTTTCATTTGTTCCATTGTCATTTGCGCCATAAAATCTTCTGAAAGCTCAAAGCGCTTCATAAAGATGCGATAGCGATCCATCATGGCTTCCATTTGTTCAATAAACAGCTTTTTGCCCTCACGGTCAAATTTGCCGTAGCTGTTACCAAGCTTGATTAGTGCTTGATAATCGTCAAATAACTGTTTCGCTTCTTGCTGAACTATCTCAGAGTCAAAGAATCCCATTTTATTTAAAATTCAACTGAGTTCTAATACTCAGTAGCTTATAGTTTTACTGCTATTTTTATTCTAGTTTAGGGTAAGACTCTAGAAAATAAGCTTCGGTTGCAGTACGGTTTTTTGCCCAAATTTCAACACTTGACTATAGGATATGGGGAATAGGGAATGGGGCATAGGGAATAGGTGATGAATAAATCCATTTTTCAACCAAATGGAAATCACTGTATTTGACGGTTGACCGTTCGCTGTTCTCTGTTTTTTCGCTTCCCTGCTACCTAACTGCTCTTGCGGCTGAAATTAATAGAATAGATTCATGATGCTCACTTGTCAGTAATATAGCACCAGTGCTGATTTTATCTCTGTGCTTTGCTAGGTTCGCTATTTAATTGTCAAAACTTTGGTATTGGTAGATTTGAGAATATGTTAACTAAGCGTAAAAGTCGTAGCGTTGCTGCTATCTTAGCTTTTTCTGGGACGCTGACGATTTCAGGATTACATAAGTTTTATCTGGGACAGCCATTATGGGGTTTAGTTTATGTCCTGCTTTCCTGGACTCCGATTCCTAAGGTAGCTAGTGCTATCGAGGGTGTTTGGTACTTAGCTCTGGACGAAGAAGCTTTTGATCGCAATTTTAATTTGGGTAAGTCACTGATCAAAAATTCGCCACAGATGGGTAATCAAGTGGGAGCAATAGCTGAAGCCTTACGGGAGTTAGACGCTCTCCGTCAAGATGGACTGATTTCGGAGTATGAATTTGAGCAAAAACGCCGTCAGATGCTAGACCAAATTTCTTGACGCAAGCGAAAATCATGAACAACTGGCTACCTTTAAACCCCAAGTTGCAAAAACTCCGTAGCAAGCTGCTGAATGACCCATACTATCGACTACAGTCTGGAGAAGAAATTCAACTGGCGATCAAACTAGGTATCCAAATTGATGCCAATCAAGCGACTGTAGATGATTGGTTACGCCTACCTGGGTTATCAATTCACCAAGCGCGATCGCTTGTGGAACTTTCACGCTTTGGTGTTAAATTTTACTGTATTGAAGATATTGCGGCAGCTTTGGCGATACCTGTACAGAGGCTAGAGCCACTCAAGCCGTTGCTAAGTTTTATTTACTATGACGAAGAATCTCACGTTAATCCTACGCAGATAGTCAACGCAAACACCGCCACCGTTGAGAATTTAGCACAGATACCATTTATTGATCTGTCTCTTGCCCAAGCGGTAGTGCAAAATCGTCTAGCATCTGGCTCTTACCGTAATTTGGTTGATTTCCAGCGTCGGCTGTCCTTATCTGGGGATGCGATCGCGCAGTTAATGTATTATCTCAGGTTTTGAAGCCCTGAGTGCTGCTCCAATGGAATTAAAGGAGAAAAGGTAAAAGGTAAAAGGATGAATTTCGCATTTTTCCTTGTCCCCTTTACCTTTTTATGTACCTGATGCTTATTTAATGTTAGCCTTTGTGTCCCTCACTGCGGCAAAGAAAAATATTCCTGTCAGGGGAATGCTCAATGTCAAGATAATCGCAGTAGTTTGGACGCCGAAATCTGGTTGTCCGGAACTGAGTTCAAAAATCGACCCGACGGCTGCGATCGCACTTATACAAGAACCGATCAGAAATAAACCACTTTTTGGAGTTATATACACTATTAAATCGCCTTATTATGCTAATGGTTTCACCGCTTGATACGAGAAGCCATTTTTAGATAGCTCCTGGGCCAAAGTCAAGGAGTTATCAACACGGTCTACAAATACCACACCATTGAGGTGATCCATTTCGTGCTGAATGCAACGTCCTAGTAAGTCATTAGCCTTTAATGTCCGGGGACGACCATGCTCATCTTTATACGCAACTTCGACGACTTCAGGGCGCTTCACATCCAGGTAAACTCCCGGAATACTTAAACATCCTTCTTGGGCAACGCAGATTTCTCGGCTAACTTGTTTAATAGTGGGATTAATCAACACCAATGGTTGATTCTCTGGTTTATCTGGTTCTAGGTCGATGACGATTAGTTGTTTATGAACTCCTACTTGGGGTGCAGCCAAACCAATGCCATCTTTGCTGTACATGGTTTGTAGCATTTCACGCACCAACTGGCGGATTTCATCGTCTACTTTCGCAATCCGCTTTGCTGGTTGACGAAGTACGCGATCGCCCAGATAGTGAAGCTCCAAAGGTGGGTTTTTTAACTTTTTTTTCTCTACAGCAATTTCGGAGGGCATGATTCTCTATGGCTAAATTGTGAATAATCCTAGTACTTTAATTCTATCAATCTCGTTAATAGTCATTTGTCATTTGTTATTTGTCAAATGTTTATGGCACTTTTTGCTTGTTAGCTAATCAAAGCCTGTATTTTTTTGGTGTAATTTTTTACATCTTTTTTGAAGTTAGACAACGGAGCGAAATCTCAAAACGCTGATGAAATCTAGAAAGTGATTTCCCATCAAGAATTACGAATTGGTTATCATGTATCTCATCTTGCCCAGGCGAGAAGTTTGAAGTATGGGGATAATTTGTGTTGAAATTTCTCACGAAACTTGACTACCTGCTCAAAGAAACCTTCCTCGGCTTACTGCGCGGGGGTTGGATGAATTGGGCGGCTGTTAGTACTGTCACGGTGTTGCTGTTTTTATTTGGGATGAGTCTGCAAACATCTTGGCAATTGGAACAACTCCTCAACCAATTCGGTAGCCAACTGGAAGTATCTGTTTATCTTGATGGAGGGACGCGAGCCGAAAGTATTGAGCCACTGGTAGCAAAAATGCCAGAGGTCACAGCAATACAAATAATCACTAAAGAAGAAGCTTGGACAAAGTTAGTCAAGGATCTGAGAATTTCTGATATTCAGGGTGCTACCCAGCAATTGGGAGAGAATCCTTTGGTTGATGAACTGAAGGTAAAGGCGCGTGACTCTGAAGCTGTACCCAATTTAGCCACACAGTTGGCTAAGTTGCAGGGAGTGGATGTAGTGCAGTACGTCGATGAAGCTGTCAAACGCGTCGCCCAGTTGCACCGAGGTCTGAACTGGATTACTGTGACAATTACAATTATTCTCACCTTAACTGCGATCGCTGTGACTACCACTACCATCCGCCTAATTGTGATGGCGCGACGCCAAGAAATTGAAATTATGCAGCTTGTAGGTGCAACTACTGCGTGGATCTACTTACCATTTATTTTGCAAGGTATCACTTTTGGCTTGGTTGGTGGCGCGATCGCCTGGAGTTTCATTTCTGTAATTCAACAGTTTCTTCATCAGTTGCTAGCCAAGCAACCGGAATTTATCCAATTTATTACTAACGGCTTAAAACTCACAACAGGGCAAATTTTATTATTACCCCTGATTCTCTTAAGCTTTGGTGCAGCTGTAGGATTAATGGGGAGCTTATTTGCTGTGAGGCGTTTTGCTAAACGATAGTCATTGGTCATCATCGGTAAAAGACAACTGACAAAGGACAAAATCGCTATGAAATCTCAGTGGTTATGTTTGCTGGAAAATCTTGGTGAATGGCAAGGTTCATTCACTCGTTTCTCACCCCAAGGTACGCTTTTAGAAGATATTCCCAGCATAGTTTCCTTTGAAGGGTTGAACAACAACCAAACAATGCGCCAGATTGTCCGCCGCCAGGGACAAGAAGATTTGTTTCTAGAATATAGTTCTTTAGGGAAAAGTACCTTGTTGTTTGAAAATGGTGCATTTTCTCAAGGTTCGATTCAACTGGCACCTTTTACCGAATTTGGGGCGGAACTGGGTTTAATTCATGAAAATCGCCGTTTGCGGTTGGTGCAATTGTTTAATAAAAATGGTCAACTAGACAAACTTACCTTAATTCGAGAACATTTGGCGGGTACTGAATTCACAGAAAACTCACAATTAAAGATTGATGATCTGTTGGGTGCATGGCAAGGTGAAGCCATCACAATATATACAGATTTAAGACCATCTACAACTACTTCTACAAACCTCAAATTAGAACTTGATACGACTGGGCGATTGATTCAAAGTCTGAGTTTTGGTGAACATATAATTACTTCCAGTGCTACTATCAACGGTTCTATCATTCACTTTGATGAAGATACCCAAAAGCAGGTACAAGTATTACTATTACCTAACGGCGCGTCTGCTACATCTCCCCTAAAAGTAAATTTACGCCAAAGTTTTATCCTTGAGGTGGGTTGGTTAATCAAGCCAAATCTGCGCCAACGGATGATTCGCAGCTATAACGAAAAGGGTGAATGGACAAGCCTAACTTTAGTTACTGAAGCAAGGCTGTAATCTCGAATTTTGGCTTGATTGATTTATATCAGGAGAAATACCCCATTACTGATCCAGACATTCACTTTGAAATTGAGGCTATTGATCTGGAGTATTTGCGGGAAGATTTACCGAAGTTGATTATTTCCATGCAAGAAGGGGTGAATCGTCTCAAAGAGATTAGCACCAGCCTGCGTATCTTCTCACGAACAGATAGCGATCGCCCCATTTCTTTCAACATTCACCAAGGTCTTGAAAGTACTCTATTGATTCTGAAACATCGCCTGAAAGCCAATGCTACTCGACCTGAAATTGCAGTGGTGACAGACTATGGAGATTTGCCTGCTGTTGAATGTTATGCCGAACAATTGAATCAGGTCTTTATAAACTTGTTGGCAAATGCGATCAATGCCTTAGAAGAATCGGTGCAGGGATGCAGTTTTGAAGAGATGAAAGTTAATCCCCATCGGATCGAAATTCGCACACAATTATCTGAAGATGGACAACAGGTTTTAATTCACATTGCTGACAATGGGCCTGGTATGACACCAGATGTGAAAGCATGTATTTTTAATCAATCGTTCACGACCAAAGCGCTGGGCAAAGGCACAGGACTAGGATTAGCGATCGCTCGTCAAATCGTGGTAGAAAAACATGGTGGCAACTTGTACTGTTGTTCCCAAATCGGTCAAGGAGCAGAATTTATTATTGAACTTCCAGTCCGTCAACAGGCATAATTTTAAAGGATCAGCGCATCTAAAATGGAGTTGTTGAGGTAGGAAAAACCTGATGCACTTGCCTGATATAAATCCAAAAACCACGATACATGACACCAGCCTTTATGAAAGTGACTTCTACGCCTGGACACAGGAACAAGTATCTTTACTGCGTGATCAACAATGGAGTCAAGTTGACATCGATAATCTAATTGAGGAAATTGCATCTTTGGGAAAACAGCAACGCCAAGAACTGCGAAACCGTCTCAGCATTTTAATTGGACATCTCCTCAAATGGGAGTATCAACCACAAAATCGCAGTCGCAGTTGGCTGGCTACCCTTCGCATTCAACGCTTAGATACAGCTGAATTGCTGGAAGAAAATCCCAGTCTCAAGCCTGATCTGGAAGAAGCACGGCAAAAAGCCTACCTAAGAGGTGTTGAACTAGCTATTAAAGAAACAGAATTACCAAGTTATACCTTCCCCTCTGAGTGCCCTTACAGTTTAGTAGATATATTGAATAAACAATTTTATCCTGGCGAACTCAGTGAGTTAGTTAATGAATTGGAATTATAATATAGATTATTTTAGCTTTGTTCCCCGAACTATTAGCCACAACCACAGCCATCCTAACCCACTCCCAATAAAATAATAGGGAAAATCAGCCCAAGTAAAACTGGTAGCAATTAACATTTTTCCCCACCAAAAAGAACGTACCCAAGTTAAAAAAGGTGGATGCCACAATTGCATAAACTCCAATAAGCAAGTAATAACCAATACCCATAAAGGGATTTGCCAAACTGCTCGGCGAGTGGGTATAAATAAAAAGGCGAACAAGCACCAAAATATCTCATAAAAAATCCCTCCTACCTCTTGGTTCAACCACCCAATAGAATAGCGATAGTGGCTGTATAAAAGTCCAATAGGGAGAACAATAGCCAGAGAAAGAATGGTTCGCCAGCGAATATTTGTAAATAGTGTCATTATTTAGGATTTCCAATCAATTATTTTCCCTAATCACAGGAAACCACTGATTTTAATCGCTCACAACACAAGCTGTCCAGGTACTCAACCTTTATACCAAATCATACTGACATTGTAATGCTTTGCTGAGTAAAGCTTGATACTCTTCATCCATCACCCGATAAGCCCCAAATCTTTCCAAGTGGGGATTCATCATCTGGGCGTCAAATAGCAGAAATTTCCTCTGACGCAATCTTTCTACCAACTTCACCATCGCCACCTTCGAGCCTTCAGGAATCCTGTAAAACATCGATTCGCCAATGAAAGCACCACCGATGACAATCCCTAAAATTCCCCCAGCTAGTTCATCACCTTGCCAAGTTTCAAAGCTATAAGCAAAACCTTTTTCGTAAAGTAGCCAGTATATTTCTCGTAACTCCTGCGAAATCCAAGTTGTTTCGCGGTTAGCACACCCAGCCACTACCGCCGGAAAATCACGGTTAACCGCCACCGTAAACCGTTCTTGATTCAAAACCCGCTGCAACGACTTAGGATAGCGAAATCGCTCATCTAGAGGAATTAGTGTGCGATCGCGGCTACCATACCAAGACAGGCGTTCGCTGTCATCAGCCATGAGAAAATAGCCTTGTGCATAACCTTGAATAATTGCAGCGATATCATATTGCATAAATATAAAAAATTTTTAGAGGAAAGCAACTTGATGGTAACAGCCATTCTCTGCCTTCCTCTGCCTCACCCTCTGCGTTTAAAACAATGACAGAACCCATCCCATCAATCACCCTTCCGCCATCTGAACATCCCCAGCTTGAAAGCGAATGGCTACAAGAGAGTTTACTGCGGTGGCTAGATACAGAATTTCTTCCAGAAGCAGTCAACCAAAAAATTGCCCAGCGGGCTGCACAAATTTTTATGCGCCAACGAATGGAAGGAGAAAACGACCTTGGTTCTCTGGTAATTGCCATTGTCACAGAGATGCAGGCGTTTGATTTTTCCAAAAGCTTTTATGGAGAGTTTGCGATCGCCAACGCCGTCAGCGATCTACTCTTAGAAAGTCTAGGGATCGACCGTTGTTGTGGTCAATAAAGAAAGTCTACAGTCAAAAGTCTATCTCTCGACTATTGACTATTGACTCTTAACTACCAACTAGACTTCACTACTCCAGGTAACAGACCTTCATGCGCCCATTCTCTCAGAACGTTCCGAGACAGACCAAAGTCACGATAAAAGCCTCTGGGACGACCTGTAACCCAGCAACGGTTACGGCGACGGGTGGGCGCACTATTGCGGGGTAGTTGTTGAATTTGGCGGTGAATTTCTAGCTTCTCCAGGGGAGATTCAGCGCTTCTAAAGTCGTCTAGCAACGCTTCCCGCTTTTCAGCATATTTTTCTACCAACTTGGCGCGTTTTTTCTCGCGCTCAATCATGCTCTTTTTTGCCATACACTCTCTAACTTATTTAAAGACAGCATTTTCTATTCTACAGTGAGGATAGATGTTTCGCCCCTATTTCAACAATTAGTTATCAGCCGCCGGACACAAATCAGCCAGTTCACATGATATACAAGCGGGAGAACGGGCTTTACAAACAGCACGACCGTGATAAATCAGTCGGATTGACCAATTTTCCCAATCTGGTTGTGGTAATAACCCCATCAAATCTTTTTCAATGCGGATGGGGTCTGGATGCTCAGTTAAACCTAAGCGTTGGCTAAGGCGCTTGACGTGAGTATCTACTGTCACCCCAGCATTAATACCATAGGCATGAGCCAAAACCACATTGGCTGTCTTACGCGCCACACCCGGAAGCTTTAACAACTGCTCCATTTGATTGGGTACAACAGAGTCAAACTCAGAGACAATCATTCTACAGGCAGCTTGAATATTCTTCGCCTTATTGCGATAAAACCCTGTAGAACGCACCAAGTTCTCTAATTCTGTTAAATCAGCATTTGCCAAACTCGCTGCATCGGGAAACCGACTAAATAATGCGGGTGTAACTTTATTCACTCGCTCATCTGTACACTGAGCAGAGAGAATTGTTGCTACTAGTAGCTGTACTGGCGTTGAATAAGTCAAGGAGCAGGTTGCATCTGGATACAGACGCTTCAGGCGGCTGAGAATTTCTAAAGCACGCTGCTTTTTGGCTGGCGATTTGCGCTTTGTGGTCACTGGAATAACTTTTGTACCCACTCCAACTGAGTAGTTAACTGGGTAGTTTCCTTAACAATCAAGAAAATTCCCAAACCTAACAGTAACATTAAACCAGTTTGCATGACGCCTTCTTGAATGCGGTTAGGTATGGGCTTACCACGCACACCTTCAATCAACAGAAAAGCCAGCTGTCCCCCATCTAAAGCTGGTAGAGGCAAAATATTGATGATTGCCAAGTTAATACTAATCAGAGCCGCAAAGAAGAATAAGCTACCTGTATCATTTTGGGCAATGTTTGCACCAATTTCTACAATTTTCACAGGCCCTGCTACTTGACTAGCGGTTTCCCCAAAGTTGGTAATTAGTTGCCCAAAGCCTTTAAATGTCAGTGTGACAATGCGCTGAAACTCTGTAGCACCAGCATTCAAAGCTGCTACTGGATTAGTTATGCGCCGCCGCTCAACTTTACCATTGGGAGAAAGTCCAATGCCAATTGTGCCACCACTAGACTTTGCTTCTGGAACAACGTTTACAGATAGCTTTTGGTCGCCACGCACCACGTCTAATTGAATTGACTTACCAGGATTGTTTTTAATGATTTCCCGGAAAGCATCTATTTCTTGGAGCGCCGTACCAAATTGCTTTTGATCAGCAGCTAAGATCACATCTCCTGGCTTAAGTCCAGCGTTGGTGGCTACAGAACTCGTATCTGGTGCTAGCTGTTGGATTAACACACCAGGTTGGCTAGCTTGACCGACACCAACAACGCTAACTTGTCCCACCAGTAACAAGTAAGCAAATACTAAATTGGCGATCACACCCGCGCTAATCACGATCGCCCGATCTAAAATGGGTCGGTTACGCAGCAGATTCGGGTCATGGGGTGGAATATCACTATCTGGGTCATCATCAGGAAAGCCGACAAAGCCTCCTAGAGGAAAGGCGCGGATGGCATATTCGGTCTCTGAACCTTGGTACTTCCAAATAACTGGGCCAAAACCCAAAGAGAAGCGGTTAACGTAAATCCCTTGAGAACGTGCTGCAATAAAGTGTCCTAGTTCGTGTACCAAGATCAAAACAGCTAAAACTGCGATCGCTGCTAAAACTGACATAGAGCAAATTAATCAAAATATTTCGGATATATCTTCTTATTGTAGTAGTTCAAGAACAAGCACATAGGCTCCAGCTATCCTACGATCTCAGATGATGCCTAGGTTGAGCTAGCCAATTTCTATGATGATGTTCCCCCTGGACACTAACGCATCACTCGAATTTCAATTCCCATGTTAAGGTTAGTCCACAAACAATCAGTGCTTATCACAGGCTGGTTCAGAACAACACCTAAAGCCAGACAAGCACGGTCTCCAAATGAAAGCCCGATAGATTTAGTCGCTGGACGCAACATTCCCGCCTTTAATGCTTGTTCTTCATTAAAAAGAATCACCTCAAGATTGAGATTCAAGATAATTTGCCTAATCTCTTCTTCAGGGATTCCTGCTTCTGCTAGCTTTACTATAACTTCCGATAGGTTGACACTACTAATTGCTGCATTGTCAATTAACTGCAAAATTTCTTCGCTACCAGTTTCTTGATTAAGCAACGCCAAAACAGCAGAGGTATCTACAACAACTTCACTCATTCAAACTCTCCAATCTTCGCTCCTCAATCAACTCTTGAGAAAGTTTTCTACTAGCAGGAATATATTTTCTCAAAAGAGCCTGAGCTTCTTGGACAGAAGTTTGAACGCTATTACGGATTGGTTGATCTTCTAGTACGAGAACAGCATTATATTCACCTACAGGTAGGTCTACAGGAGAATTAACTAACAACTTACCATTTTGGGTAATAGTGATGATTATTTCTAATGTTTTCATCATTGGACTAAACAATATCTCCCAATGTTTTACCTTTACCTGCAATAGATGCTGGCGGAGTGCGTCGTTTTTTGGATGGTAAGGTCTCTTCAATGAAGGTAACAATTACACGAACTGCATTAACTTGGGGCTGTTCCGATACCCATTTTATTTGACCGTTCTCATAAATGGCTTCGTAACTTTTTAGCATCGCTAGCCTGATATGATTAATCTTTGCGCTCTTTTATTATAGTTTGGGCGATCGCACTTCTGAAGATAGAATTACTAAAATTATTTGAAAGGAATATATGCGACTACATTAATCCATTCATCAATATCTGAAGCCTTGGCAATAAATTCTAAATCTTGAACGAATTGACCAATTGTGCCACCAAGTTGATGTCCAAAAATTAATCCTGAAAACTGTTTTCCTACTATTTGCCAAGTTTCAGCTAAGACCCGAAAACGAATATCTTGGGTAAATAGCACTCGTTTAAGCTCCGTCACTCTCTCTAATAACTTATCATCAGGCAATTCTTGCATATCATCTTCCAAGGACGTTAACACATCTACACCCCGACGACGCAATTGTGATGTAATAGCTTCAGGGACATGAACATCCATATAGAGAGAAATAGGCACTTACAGCAGTCCTTTTGCTTTCATTCTGCTATAAAAGGGAGATTTTACTGATTGGTTGTTACTTGTTTGCACTTGTTCCCATTCTTCCCTGATTTCTTGGTCAACTTCTTCTTGATTGTCGAAGTAATAACCCATAGCAGCATGAGCTTCAGCATGAGTTAAATGAGGATGTTGGCGACACATTTCTTCTACTGACCAACCATAGGCAAGATAGTCCATAACAATTTGCGCTACTCTAATACGAGGTAAACGCTGTAATCTGGCGGGCTGATTTGCGTTTTTTTCGATATGTGGATAGCTTGTAGTTAACATATTATTTTCACAGGTTACCTTTTCCCAACCTTAATTATAGGTTGATATAGTTTGAGCGATCGCACTACCCCAGTTATGCTTTTGCCCAATTTTTTAAATTAATTCCCTACACTTTTAGCAAATCCGAATCATTAGAAACTAAAATCAAACCGCGTATAATTGCCGTAGCTGGCAATGAATGTAATAACTTCTTGTCATTCATCATCTATGGTTCCAAAAGTGCTTTAACTAAGCTAGGGGAGAGGCGATCGCATTTAGTTTGCGAGCTGTTACAAAGAACATTGTGATATCATTCCAATAGCCTTCTTTGGTTGCAGCTTGATTCACCTCTGTAAAGTATTCTTGCTTACATTGCTCTAACTGTTCCTCTGACCATTTTGCATCCTGAAGCCCAAATGCACTCTTGGCATTACCAGTCCAAGCAACTTTCGCATCTTGCAAATAGAAACCAAATTGCTCAGTTGTAATTTCGATTTCTGCAAACCCAATCATTTCAAGTATTTGACAACACCTGTCAGGCGTTCCCAGTAACTCATTGGGATTCCGGATAGTGATGCCGTACTTTTGTACCACTGCTCGAAACAAAACAGACGCGGTAGGGGAAGTTTCTGCAAGACAGGAAAATGCCACAACTCCTCCCGGTTTCAAAGCATTGTGCCATCGACGAAGTGATGTCGGAATATCTGTCAAGTAGGCGATCGCTGATGAGCATAAAATAGCATCAAATTGGCTTTCGTGGAATTCTTGCTCATCTGCATCCACTTTCTCAAACATGATATTAGTTAGCCCCAAAGCCTCAATTTTCTGTTGAGCTTGCTGCAACATTCCTGAAGCCAAGTCAATTCCCAAAACACGACCTGTGGAACCAACTATCTGAGCCGCAGCAATAGCTGCTAAACCTGTTCCAGTAGCGATATCTAAAACTTGATAACCTAGTTGTAACTTTGCCAAATCTACTAATCGACTTGCAGCTCGTCTATGAAACTCATTCTCGTAGTTTGGGCGGTTGTTGAAATCATGAATAATCTGCTGTTTGTAAGCACTTAACGATGAATCATTCATATCGAGCGATTGATTTAGGTTCTTACAAGGTGAAGACCACCATGATTTAAAACATGACTATAAATCATGGTGGTGGAGGTGTTCGCAGTCCACTAGACTTGTAATTGCTGAACTATGCCAAATTTGATGGCTTTACCCTGCTTTTCCTCCAAATTACAACACTTCTCGTCCTAAGAAAGGTTGCAACACTTCTGGTATTTTTACTGTCCCATCCGGTTGTTGATAATTTTCCAAAATCGCCGCCATAGTTCTGCCCACAGCCAAGCCAGAACCATTTAAAGTATGGACAAACTGTGTCCCCTTCTTACCCGCTTCTTTAAAGCGAATATCAGCCCGTCTTGCTTGGAAATCAAAACAATTAGAACAACTGGAAATTTCCCGATACTTACCAGAAGATGGTAGCCATACTTCTAAATCATAAGTTTTCGTTGCCCCAAAACCTAAATCACCAGTACATAAATTAATTACACGATAAGGTAATTTTAAAGCCTGTAAAATTGCTTCGGCATTCCCCACCAATTTTTCTAATTCATCAAAAGAAGAACTGGGATGAACAACTTTCACTAACTCCACTTTATTGAATTGATGCAGACGAATTAAACCCCGCATATCTCGCCCATAACTTCCCGCTTCCCGACGAAAACAGGGAGTATAAGCACAGTGATAAATTGGTAAATCTTCCGCAGCCAGAATTTCTCCCCGATACAGGTTGGTAACGGGAACTTCTGCTGTTGGTATCAACCACAACTCATCATCAGCACATTTAAAGCTTTCTTCGGCAAACTTTGGTAACTGACCAGTTCCTGTTAAAGAATCAGTATTCACTAACAACGGCGGGCTAACTTCCACATAGCCAGCTTCAGTTTGCGTCTTCAGCATAAACTGAATTAATGCCCTTTCTAAGGCTGCACCGGCACCAACGAGGGTCACAAACCGACTCTGGGCAACTTTCACAGCGCGCTCAAAATTGAGTATCCCTAATTTCTCGCCAATTTCCCAATGAGGGGCAATATTTGGGTTTTGGGGGAGATATTCATCACCCCAGCGCCGCACCTCTTGATTATCATCCTCAGTTTTGCCAATAGGTGTGGAGTCGCTGGGCAAATTGGGTAATGCTAATACAAGTTGTTCGATTTCCGCTTTGAGAGCTTTTTCTTGCGGTTCTAGTTCGCTCAATTGGGCTTTGATAGAGTTACCTTCATCCCGCAAACCCTGAATTTCTGCTGATTGAGCATCAATACCAGATTTAATTTTTTGCCCAACAAGTTTACCAATTTCATTACTCCGGGCTTGGAATTGAGAGCGTGTCACCTCTATTTCCCGTTGTTGCCGATCTAACTGTAATATCGGTTCAATGTCGTACTTACCACTACGACTATTCAACCGTTCTTGGATTAATTGGGGATTTTCCCGTATTTGCTTAATATCCAGCACAGATTTTTTTTGTTTTTCGCCTAGTGTCTTCCTGCCAAAACATCAGCATAGCCTGATTTTGGTCTGCTATTACAGTCATTCCCAATACAAATTATGCATAGGGAATAGGGGAGGAGTTTGTAGTAAGCACTTCAGTGCTTGGAAGGTCAGGACTAAAGTCCTTACTACGAACTTCAAACATCCTCTAAGGACGAGTCACCCGATTTAGTAGCCATAGTGAAGCCACCAAGCCCGCAAAGTGCGCTGAGACGGTATTGATATTTGCCTGTACTACAAGCATGTCTAGACCGCTAATAATCCGTGTGGGGTCAAAAATTTGGGTAGTGATGGCTTGGGGCGATATAGACCGTGCTACCAATGTACCAACGATCGCCTGTGCCCCCAAAAGAGTCACCAAGGTTCCGCCTAAATTTATCCACAGTCCCAAGCGTAATACTTGCACACTCTCACTTTTACGAGGGCGGTTATTGGGATTGGCAGATAGTAGTTGGTTGCCAATTCTGGCATAACGATAAGCTAAATAAATACCTCCTCCCAAAACAATGAGTCCGCAAACGGCGAGGAAGACACCAAAGCCTGTACCTGGATTATTACTGGGACTGCCTGCTCTCTGACTAAATACAGCAAATAGCAACACAATAATCCCAGAGACAACACCTAGTACTAACTGAATCCAGAAGCTAATCCAACCTGTAAGGCGAAATGTTTGCCCAATTGCCCGCAGAGCAGAGGCAGAAGGAGGGGCGTCGCGGTCTTGTGACATATTTGATTACCGATAAGCTAGGCGCTTGATAAAGTTACTATCACACTTACCAGATGAGATAAGAATATCTCAAGTCTGGCAGATCAGTATTTCATGTTATTTGCGTGTGTCTTCAGTCATCATGGTTTTTACCCAGATACCTCACTTAGCTGCATATTTTAGGTTTAGCACTGGTACAATCGCCGTAAAAAAAGTGTTTATTAAGTTTTGCAGACAAAATCGAGTTTTACCTGTAAAATTTCTTCGATGGCATTTTATGCTTCAGCAGTTCTAACCAGCTCGGCATCACTTGACACCAAGACTGTGGCAAAACCACTGTCTGATTGCTCCTCACCACACACACCGTCTTGAGCTTGGATAGGGACGTAATGTTTTGCGCCCCTAAAACTCACACACTATTCTCACGATTTAAAAAGCGTGGGTCACTATTTTGACGTTCACGCTTTAGAAATCTTGCCTAAGTAGCGGTATATACTTACTCATTATTGAGTATCCCTATATACTGTCTACAAGGATTTGTAGATACCAACCTAAGGCATTTTTTGAGCCATTCACTAACCATGAAACTTGAGGATATATATCACTTCTTTGAAAATCCTCCGCCAACTTACCTCTGTCAGGAACTAGCAGTTTGTTACATCTTGTACGTTTTACTGCAAGGTGAGTCCTACGGAACCGAGTTGATTCAGCAACTGGAGAATGAATATCCAACCTATAGGCTTTCAGATACTGTACTTTACAGTGCAATCAAATTTCTCGAAGACCAAAGGGCAGTCACTGGGTATTGGAAGAAACTCGAAGGGCGGGGACGCCCCAGGCGGATGTACCAAGTTTCTCCAGAATGGCAAGTTCAAGCACAGGATTTGGCCCATCTGTGGCAAGAGTACATGCATCAGAGGACAAACTAACGAATAATTAATAATGAATAAATCTCCTCCAATAATTTAGCTATGGATACTGCTATTCTGCCATCCACGTTGCTGCTAACTTTGTTGTTATCAGTTGGGCTATTTTTCTTTATTCGTGCCTCAACTAAAGACCGTATAGAAAAAGCACAACTGGTATCAGAACAAGATGAAGCTTCTTTAATGCCTCAATTAAAGGAGTATTTCCACTCGCGGTCTTACCGAGTGGCAGCGGTAGACCAAGAACTCAACCAAGTGACTTTTGAAGGGTTTGTTAAACCAAGCTGGTTTTTAGCAGTTTTTTTGACCCTACTAGCAGCGATTGGCCTTGTTTGTTTATCACTGGTTGTGTGGCTGCTTGCTCCTGGCTTAGGTGTCCTTCCTCTCGGAATGGTACTACTAGCGCCGTTGAGTGGTATTTTTTATTGGCAAAAAGCTGGAAGGCTTGAGAGAGTGTCAATCAAGTTGGAAGCAACTCCCAGCCAGCAACACCCCTCAAGTAAGATGACTGTAATTGCCCACCGTGATGAACTCAGTGAGTTACAGAGGGTACTACAGTTAAAGATTATTGAATAAGGATTGGACTTTTCTTGCCCACGACATAGCATAAGATGCAGACTTCTGAGCAAATGTTCCGGAAATAGCATTGGGGAGCAGGAAAGATAACTCATACGATGCTAGTTTTTCCTTCGAGACAAATCATCAGGAAATAATTATGTCTTTTGACGAAGCGTCCCGAGTAATCTACCGGATGAGCGTGCAACTTCACCCTTGCTTCTGGACGCGCTCTATCCTAACTCCCTTTTGCATGATTCAGACTGAAAACCAATCCACGCAAGCATGACTTGGAATGAGTTGACTGTCCTATCGCCTGAACTAGCTTGACTGGCAAATCAGCTACAAAATAAAAAAAACATAAATTTTTGCATAAACTGAGTAGTTTCGCCAGTTAATCTTGTCAGAAGCCGCATTTGATGCGTAAGATAACCATCTGGAGTTCATCGACCAGCTAAAACTAGAGCTTCCTGACCCGCAGGTGCTTCTAATGTCCTCAAGCTGGGAAATAAGAAATGGTTTTCTTCTACATATTGAGCACCGAACAAACCCTTTTCTGCCCAGAAATAACGGTCTGTGGTGTGTTCATTTCGCTTTACTAGTAGCAACGCAGGTGGTGCGATTCCTTCAGCTTGAATGAATTTTCTCGCTGCGGTCACAGGTTTTTCTTCGCCACTCTCGATGCTATATTGAGGCACATGCTCCAGAATGCGCCGCCCTTCTTGGCGACGACGACTTTTGCGCTTCCGTCTCCTAGCCAACCTATTTTCCTCCTCTTTCAAGCTGTAGATTGTAGTTTTAGCTACAAAATCCGTCGTAATTATATAGGTTCTAGTTATAAAAATCAAGGGTTTTTAACTCTTGACTCCCACAAAGATAATATTTTTAAAGGTAGAGAAATCCCAGACGGTGGAGGATATAATTCCCAGGGACAAAGCATTACTAAGAAAATTTAGTTAAGCTTGATGAAATGAGCTAGGGAAAAATAAAGCCTCTACCTTAATCTTCCCTCAAATTCTGTAATCTAAACCAAGAATATTCTGAAAAATGTTAATGTCTGCCAGTTCAGATTTTGTGGCTCTATGCCGAGAGCAAATAGCATTGCTCACCCAAGGGTTTGGAGCATCGTTAAGTGTTGTGTACTTAACACAAGAATTGGTAGAGGCTCCTACAGGTGAGGCAAAACTAATTCCTGTAGTGGTCTACCCAGATAGGGCAATATTAATGCCAGGAGAGGAGCCTACGGAGGCGACAGCACCCAAGCAACTTGATATTAAGAATATTTTGGTCTTACCCCAGAATCAAGGGAAATTATTGACAGCAGGGTTGGAATCTCCTGCCTCTTCACAGGAATCGGCAAAACCAGAGGAATATTTGCTTAGTAGTAACCAAATTGTTTTACCCCTAATTCATGAGGGGATGATGATGGGGTTATTAGTGACGGGTAGAGAAGACCGGGCATGGAATGAGCAAGAGCAAAGTGAAATTCAACGAATAGCACAAACCCTAGCGATCGCTTGTATTTTGGATCAGCGTCGTGCCTGGTTGCAACACCAGCTACATCAACAACAAATTCTCCAAGAACAACAGCGAGATTTACTAGATAACCTGTTGCACCAGTTTCGCAACCCGCTCACGGCACTACGAACTTTTGGTAAGCTATTATTCAAGCGACTGCGAACCGGAGACCCTAACCGGGATGTGGCAACTAATATTGTGCGAGAAAGCGATCGCTTACAAGAATTACTGCTACAGTTTGATCAAGTAATTGACTTGACAGAGGAAGATTTGGCGACGCTTTCACTGCCAGAAAGTGATGTATTTGTCGAAGCCACTATCCAAAAAGAAGCTAAACCAGCTTTATTATTACCGGGGACAGGAGAGAAAGAAACTGACTGTTCTCTGGCAGATTTATTGACACCATTGCTAGTGTCAGCGAAGGCGATCGCCCAAGAGCGAAATCTACAATTAAAAGCTCAAATTCCTCGGAACTTGCCACTAGTGCGTGCCAATGTTAAAGCATTACAAGAAGTGTTGAACAATATCATTGATAATGCCTTGAAATATACGCCTCCTGGTGGCAAAATTTTGATTCAGGTAGGGCAGGAAAAAGCTAATTTGCTGGGAATTATCATTAGTGATACTGGCCCAGGAATTCCACCGCAAGATTTAGCACACCTGGGAGAGAGGCATTACAGAGGTGTACAAGCCCAAACAGCAATTCCTGGTACAGGTTTGGGGTTAGCGATCGCTAAACAATTAATCGAGCAAATGCAGGGCGAAATAGAAGTTTTCAGCCCTGCAATCAACTCGACTATCACATCACCCAGTGCCCCAGGAACGACGTTTATTATTTGGTTGCGGGAAGTTGGGGGTTAGGTGTTTGTCAAGGGTCAGGAGACGCGATTATACTCTGACGCGTAGACGCTCGTAGAGCGGCTTCTCGTCTGTCTGTACTTGTTGCCTGTTCCCCATTATCTTAATGAAACCAACAAGCTTTGATTGACGGTCATTTGTAAATCGGTGTCTGGGTCGATAGCGATTAAGTCAACACTATTTTTACCGAAGAACAAACCAATCAATGCACCGATACCAGCACCGCCGAGGACTTCTTCTGTAGCGATCGCGCGATCGCCTGTGACAGCAGATACCGCCGCCGCCGCACCAGCACCTAATACGGTATTCTTAATAATGGTTCCAGTATTAGTACCCTTATTCACAGTTTCGGTTTTGGTAATTACTTCCGAAGTGGCATTGATTTGATACTCTTGACCTGTGGTCAAAACGAGTTTTTCAGCAATGAATTGAGAGCCACCTTGAGCAGGTTTCAGTTGACCAACCACTTGACTACCCGCAGGAATCACTACAGATCCTTCCTGGGTAACTACGCTTTGGGCGACTGTGAGGGTCAAAGGAGCACTCTCATCCTTAGTTACCAGAATTTTTTCCGCCTTGTCATACTTCACAGGGATAGCAGTCCCTTGAGGAATGGTGACTGATATAGGTGTGGGAGTGGTGGTTTGTCCAGCCACAATGTAGGGCGAGTTAATGGCTGAGGCTTGATTAGAACTAACCAACGCTTGGTAGATGAAGGCTGCTACCTGGGCGCGTGTGGCGGTTGCAGTGGGATTGAGGAACTTCACATTTGGATAGTTCACCACAATTTGCTTCTCTGTGGCGGCGGCGATGGGGCTACGGGCATAATCAGCGATGCTGAAGGCATCGTTGAAGTATTGCAGAGTGGTTTCGGTGTTTACAGTGGGGCTGTATGCTAGACCGTTGGATAAGGAAACCAATACTTGCTGACGAGGGATGGCTTGGTTAGGCTCGAAGCGATTACCAGGATATCCTGATAAGAAACCGATGGTGTAGGCTTGTTGAATCGCACTGGATGCCCAATAATTGCTGGGTACATCAACAAAACTGATGGCTTGGCGTTGTGGTGATTTGGGGAAAGCCTTGTTAACCATCGCTGCAAATTGAGCGCGTGTGACTGCTTCTTCTGGGCGGAAACTACCATCAGGAAATCCCGCAATGACGCCTCGTTGTGATAATTGTTGGATAAATTGTGCAGCCCAATAGTTAGATTGAACGTCAGAAAAAGTAGTTTGAGCAAAAGCTGGAGCAGCTGTGATCAAAGGGGCTACAGTACCGACTGTGACGCTTAAAGCCATGAGTGCAGCTGTTCCAGATTGCCAACGATTTAAAGCAAACATTGTTTTTTACTCCAAGTAAATTTATTTTTTCTTCTCTTAACTAATTAGACAATTTCTCAGGTTTAAAGTTCCCGTATTTTCTGTTTTTTGGTAAAAACTATTGCTTGAGAAATCTAGTCATAATTAAATAAAATTTGTCAAAGGGAATAGGTAATAAGTAATAGATTAATTCCGCTATTACTTATTCTGTTATATTTATTATTCCCAAAAATTTCAATAACTAACAGGACGATGCTGACAAGAAAATAGTTGCAGGGAAATAGAAGTTGGAGAGCTAAAAAAATAAGCGATCGCACACATCATCAAGGTGGCGATCGCTATTCGGGATGATTAGAGTCACGACTTAATTTTAGTTAAGTCTAGTAAGAGGGATTGAGTACTAAATTGGAGTTGAGTGTTAACGCCAAATCTGTGTCTGGTCTGAGGACGTAAACATCAGCTGATTTTTTCCGTAATAATACACTTGCTAAAGCACCCGCAGCCGCACCAGCAACTGGTTCTAAAACTTCAATTCTCTTGTTACCGGTAAGTAGTGAAATCACACTGGCAGCACCAGCACCAATAGCTGCATCTGTTAATATACTGCCGGTGTCACTGCCTTGGGAAATTCTTTCAGTTTGGCTAAATGTGCGAGAGGTAGCATTGACTGACTGACGCTGACCAGAGGCAAATACCAATTCTTGCGCTACGAATCTTACACCTTGTCTTTGATCATTATTGTTTGTACTATAGCTGCCATATAAGCTCACAGGTTCTAGCCTGCCAACTACTTGAGTTCCAGCTTGAATTAAGACTCTTCTGTTAGAGTCAATAATATCGCTGGCTATCCTTAATGTTAGTGGTAAAGTTTCTCCTGGATTAACAACAATCTTCTCTTTTTCGTAGGTGACAGGAAAAACCACATTCCGATTACCAGGAATGGTTACTGTTCGAGACTGACCAAGATTGTATTGCCCATTATTATTAATGTATTGGGCTTGAGCAGAAGCCAAGGTAAATAGAGGAGTAATAGCACCCGTGGTAATCGCCATTGCCATGAGTGCAACTGTTTTAGGTTTCCAGGTATAAAGGCGAGTCATAGGAGGGTTTCCGTTAATATCTGAGATATGTTTTATGACGCTAATTCACTGAGATTGTTTCTGGCTGTTTTGAACCTCTCTGTCGGCATATTCCGAAAGTAGAGAGCTTTTTAAGACGCGGTGTAGTGACTATTGTTCCTCAGCATTTTTTACCGCTAATAGCTATTCATCAATATATCAATCTGATTTGATTTTCTGAAATTTCTTGCGTGGTGGGCGTTCGAGAAGCGTTTCACAGAAAAGTGTAGCGCTAGCGGGATAGGGAAGGAACTCTTAACAGCAAAAAGTGCGGTCTTCTCACAAAGGGAGAGGCTAGGGCCTGGTGTAGGAGTTTCCCCAAGTAGAGCAACTTTGCAAGAGAGGGAACAGGAAAAAGATCATAGATGTGTACTGAGTTTTTTAAAAAATTAGCTAGGATGTCCTATAAATATTAATTTTTGTTTATAGTGTGGATTTTATTATAAGTTTTTGAAAAATGAAAAATTTAGTTCTTACTCAGCATTTTAGGACTGGATTTCTCAGCACTAAAATACTGACGATAAACTGACTTGAAAATAACAGCAGCTAAGAAAGCTCAGATGTAATAATATTTTTGACGCCAATTTCAGATGTTCTTTATCAGCTTTTTTCTCCTTCAACAGCAGGTAATCAAGGAGAAGCTCTCAAGTTGCTCATTTTTTCTACGAAAATAGTAAAAAAATTGACCCATCATGAATAACCTCATCAAGATAATGTTAATTTTTGTAAATTTGCGGTCTTAAACACTAGAAACCTGAATTTTACCTAGTTAAACTAACAAAAAGTGCATCTGTACTGTTAATGACTAAAACTTTAGATGTGGCGCTATAGCCTCAATGATCCCAGTACAACTTATCCTCAAAAACTTTCTTAGTTACCGTGATGCAACTTTAGATTTTCGCGGTCTGCATACGGCTTGTATTTGTGGTTCCAATGGTGCAGGTAAATCTTCCCTCCTGGAAGCAATCACTTGGGCAATTTGGGGCGAAAGCCGTGCTGCTGCTGAAGATGATGTGATTCATTCCGGCTCGAAAGAAGTCCGGGTTGATTTCACTTTTGAAAATAATCAGCAAAAATATCGTGTGATTCGCACCCGCATTCGCAGTGGGGCTAGCGTCTTGGAATTTCAAATAGAAACGCCTTCTGGTTTTCGCTCCTTAACTGGTAAAGGAGTAAGGGCGACGCAGGATTTGATTCTAGAACATATTAAGCTCGATTATGATACTTTTATTAATTCTGCCTACCTGCGTCAAGGTCGTGCAGATGAATTCATGCTGAAGCGCCCCGCCGAACGGAAAGAGATTTTAGCGGAGTTGTTGAAACTGAATCAGTATGATGAGTTGGAAGAGAGAGCCAAGGAATCGTCGCGTCAGTTGAAAGCTAGATATGAAGAGTTGGAACGTTCTTTAGAAGCCATTAAAACCCAGCTGCAACAACGCGAATTCACTCAGACGCAAAGAGCCGAATTAGAAGCGGAACTCAATCAATTACAACAGGTGCAGGCTTTTGATAATATCCAATTACAAAGTTTGCAAGTTGTACAGCACCAGCGCCAAAATTGGGAACAACAACTCAGTTTTGTGAGGCAACAATACCAAAATCTTACCCAAGACTGCGATCGCCTCCAACAAGAACAGTCATCGGTGCAGAATCAGCTAGCAACTTTAGAAAAGCTATTAAATCAGGAAGCAGAGATTAAAGCGGGATACACCCAATATCAAAATCTGCAATCGCAAGAAGAAGCCCTAGCTGCCAAATTTGAAGCATACACCCGTGCCCAACAGTCTCGCCAACAACAGCAACAACAACTCACAAAGCAAATCCACGATCTGGAACGACAACTGCAACAAGCCCAAGCCCAACTAGAAGCGTTACAGCAACAAGAGCGGGAAATTCAACAAACTCTCACCAAGTCAAGTGATGTCGAAGCTGGTTTGGCACAATTAGCCGCAGCGCGTCAGCGTGTGGTGCATCTAGATGAGTTACAAATGCGAGTCACACCCTTGTTGCAACAACGGGCGACTCTACAAAGCCAACTTGATCGCACTCATGCTGGTTTAGTTGCACGAGTTGAACAATTGCAAGCGACGGAAAACCAATTACAACGCCAACAGGGACGCCAACCCCAACTGCAACAAGCGGTGATGGATGTGGGTATCCAAATTGAGGAATTGGAGAAAAAGCGGGTTTATCTGCAACGAGTACAGGAAAAAGGACAGGAGAGGCGTCATTTTATTGAACGTCTGCAAGCTCATCAACGAGACTATGAAAAACTGCTGGGAGAACTAGAGCAAAAACTGCAAATGCTCCAGAACCCCAATGCTTTGTGTCCGTTGTGTGAGCGTCCTTTGGATGAACATCACTGGAACCGTGTGGTAGACAAAACCGAAACCGAGTTACAGGACACCCAAGGGCAATTTTGGGTAGTTCGGGAACAAATGGCGGTGTCAGACAGGGAAATTCAGGTACTTAGGCAAGAATACCGGGAAATTTCGCAACAATTAGCCAGTTATGATACTTTACGGGAACAACGGGGACAGCTGGCAGCCCAGTTACAAGCTACCAGCGATGTGGAACAGCAATTACAACAAATTGCGGCAGAAAAGCAACACCTAGAGCGATCGCTCTATGCTGGTGATTATGCTCCTGATAAACAAGCCGAACTACAACAATTAGACCAATATCTGCAACAACTCAATTACAATGAACAAGACCATGCCCTAGCTCGTAGCGAAGTCGAGCGTTGGCGATGGGCAGAGATTAAACAAGGGCAGATTAAAGATGCTACCAAGCGCCAAGCACAGCTAGCAGCCCGCAAACCAGAATTACAAGCGCATATTGCCCAATTAGAAACCAGAATCCAACAAGAACAAATTGATTCTGATGGCGCTAAACAAATCATTGCTCTGGAGCGCCATATTAGTGAACTTGGTTATAGTTCCGAGCAGCACAATCAAATTCGGATGGCAGTACGCCAAGGACAATCTTGGCAATTGCGCTATCAACAAATGTTGTCAGCCCAACAGCAGTATCCCCAACTCCAGACAAGATTACATGAGTTGGTAGCTGCGAGAAACGCTCGCTTGACTGAGCGCCAAACACTCGCCTCCCAAATTGAAAGTCTTGCCCAACAGTTAACAGCCACAGCCAACCCGGCTGGACAAATTCAAGCTTTAGAGCAGCAGCTACAAATCCGCAGGCGGGAACTGGATGAAAAAATTGCCAAGTTGGGGCGCCTAGAACAGCAAGCTCTCCAACTGGAAACCCTGCAAACTCAGTATGAACAGCAGCAATTGCAACTGCAATCGTGTAAACAGCAATATCGAGTTTATCAGGAATTAGCGCAAGCATTTGGTAAAAATGGCATCCAAGCTCTGATGATTGAGAATGTGCTACCCCAACTGGAAGCTGAGACAAATCAATTGCTTTCGCGGCTGAGTGCGAACCAGTTGCATGTACAATTTATTACCCAAAAAGCTGGAAAAAACAGTAAATCAAGCAAGAAGAACGTCAAATTGATAGATACCCTAGATATCTTAATTGCTGATGCCAGAGGCACACGAGCTTATGAAACCTACTCTGGCGGGGAAGCCTTTAGAATTAACTTTGCGATTCGGTTAGCCCTGGCAAAATTATTGGCACAACGTGCAGGGGCGGCGTTGCAATTGTTAATTGTAGATGAGGGCTTTGGTACCCAGGATGCTGAAGGATGCGATCGCTTGATTGCTGCGATTAATGCGATCGCTGCCGATTTTGCTTGTATCCTCACTGTTACCCACATGCCCCACCTCAAAGAAGCCTTTCAAGCCCGCATCGAAGTTAATAAAAGTCAGCAAGGCTCACAGATCCAGTTGTTAATTTAGATGCAGAAAAGATCAACAACATCTAAATTCGATTGTTGTCAGTAGCGAGGCAAAAATAAATACTCTCATGAAGATCGGGCATAGGGCATAGTAAAAAATATTTGAAATTAATTATGCCCGATTACTTAACAGCCTAATAACTGCCTAGTATAGTGTTCTAACTAATCTTTTTTAATTAAGTAGTAAAACTTTTGATACTAGCGTTGCTTAGTAATAGCGGGCTTATTGCGTAAAATCACATAATTATTGCCTCAATGACAAATTAAAAATTACTAACATAGATGTAAATAATTTGACTTTTTGAAGTTTACGAGTAATTTCGGTTATTGACTTGACACAGATTGTGACAGTAGTAAGATTACTCTAATCAAACGAATACATCAGGGACGTGAGTTAATTGCTTGTGTGGAATGCCACAACTTCTACACACTAATACTTGTATCTGCCGGACAACACTATTCCGGGTTAGTATTATGACTTAACGGTGCTTGATCGGATTATCGATATTGAATTGTTAAATTTTATGGACCATAGTCCACAAGACGGCAGTATTAACCTCCTCTGAACTGGTGAGTAAGTCTCCCAGCGCGGGGGAGACCATAGGAGGTATGGAGGTATTATGCTCACACAGGATGTTCGCAATTCACTTGTTGACGTTTCTGACCTGAACCAGCTCAAATGGGATTTGAACCATGTGCAACCCGTTGATGCTGGCGAGTACATTACACAATTGCCTGAAAAACAAAGAGCGATCGCTTTTCGCCTACTCAACAAAGCTCAAGCAATTGATGTTTTTGAATATCTGCCCACAGAAGTACAAGAAGAACTAATTAATTCTCTACATGATGTGCAAGTAGTGCAACTTGTGGAAGCCATGAGTCCCGATGAACGGGCAGAATTGTTTGATGAACTACCTGCTGGCGTCATCAAACGCTTATTGCAAGAATTAAGTCCCGAACAAAGGCAAGCCACCGCCACAATTCTTGGCTATCCCGAAGGTACTGCTGGACGGGTAATGACCACAGAATATGTCCGGTTACGGCAAGGATTAACTGTAGGCGAAGCCTTAAGTAAAATCCGCCGTCAGGATGAAGACAAGGAAACGATTTATTACGCTTACGTCACAGATGACAATCGCACCCTAGTTAGTGTGGTTTCTTTGCGCCAGCTGTTATTTACCTTCCCTGATGTTCTTATCCGAGATATTGCTAGCGATCGCGTGATTAAGGTAAGGACTGAGACTCCCCAAGAAGATGTCGCCCAAATTATGAAGCGCTATGACTTAATCGCTATTCCGGTGGTAGACAGGGAAGATCGATTAGTGGGCATCATCACGATTGATGATGTGATCGATATTTTGGAGGAGGAAGCCACAGAAGATATTCAAAAACTGGCAGGTGTAAGTGGTGATGAGGCGGCTTTGTCTGCTCCCCGCGTCACCATTCGTAAGCGCTTACCTTGGTTGCTGGGAATTATGGCACTTTACATTGGTGCTGCTAGTGTCATCGCTCCTTTTCAATCAGTGATTGCTGCCGTGCCAGTTCTCGCAGTCATTATGCCCATTTTTTCTAACACTGGTGGAACTGTCGGCATTCAAGCATTAACAGTAACAATTCGCGGCTTGGGTGTAGGAGAAGTGACACCTAAAGATACACTGAAGATTTTGCGTAAGGAACTTTGCGCTGGTTTAGGTACTGCCTTAGTTTTATCAATGACGATGATTATGTTGTCTTTGATTTGGGCGCAACCCCAAGAGCGTTGGGTAGCTTTTATTGCCGGCGTAGTAATGGCAACTAATACGGTTGTAGCTGTGACTCTTGGCACCTTACTACCAATGGGTTTGAAGCGACTCAAGTTAGATCCGGCTCTAGTTAGCGGGCCTTTGTTAACGACTATGCTCGATATGGTGGGTTTTTTAACTTTTCTCAGCCTGATTTCTCTGGCTTTAAAGGTGTTTCATCTCCCAACTTAATCTGGCGGCAATTTTACTTACTAATTGGGGTAAGTTCACTCAGTATCCGTTCCAAGTATTGCTTTTGCCTCACATGCTGCTGATGTATAGCAATCCGGAAGTGGAATATTACTATTCCACTTCACATTTATATCTTATAGATATATGCCCACTAAATAGTAATGCCAAGAGAAAATAAGAGTAAGTACGCCATCCTGGGGATATTGAGTTTTGGCCCTCATTCTGGTTACGACATCAAAAAGAAGATTGAAACCAGCACTGGCAATTTTTGGAGTGAAAGTTACGGGCAGATTTATCCGATTCTCAAACGATTTGTGGCCGAAGGACTGGCAACTCAATCGATTAAGCCACAAGTTGGCAAGCCAGACCGCCACATCTATATGCTCACAGACAAAGGTCTGGAAGAATTGCAACACTGGTTAACAGAACCTGTGGAACCGCATGTAGACAGAATCGAGATTCTGTTAAAGTTGTTCTTTGGACAACAGATGACTGTAGCTGAAAATATTCGACACGTAGAACAATTCCAGAAACTGCAACAGCAATTATTGCAAAAGTATCAAGCGATCGCCCAAGAGGTCAAGGCGAATGAGGCTGAAAACCCTAATGCTCCCTACTGGCTGATCACAAATAGTTATAAGCTGCACATAACTCAGGCTCTGATTGCTTGGTGTGAAGAAACTTTAGCTAAACTGAATCAAATGGCAGAAAAAATATCAGGTAAGTAACTGGATGAACATAAATACACTCATGAGGGTTGGGCATGGGGCATGAAACATATTGGAAATTAATTATCTCCAGTTACTTAATTTGTACATTCCTGTAAATTAAAAAGCTGTAGAGAAGCTTTCAATCCTATCTCTACACCAAAAATTCATAGCTATTTATGCCTACTACCACCTGGAATCGTCATCACATTCTTTCATTGGCTGATTTTACTGCCGTTGAATATGATACTGTTTTGCAAACTGCGGCTAGTTTTCAAGAGGTGCTATCACGACGGACAAAGAAAGTGCCAACCTTGCAGGGACAGGTGGTGGCGAATTTATTTTTTGAACCCTCTACCCGGACTCGCAGCAGTTTTGAAATTGCTGCCAAGCGTCTCAGTGCAGATACGCTGAATTTTGCGGCTTCAACTTCATCCATGACCAAGGGTGAAACAATTCTCGACACAGCCAAGACCTATTTGGCGATGGGAACTGATATCATGGTGATTCGCCATCGAGAGGCAGGAGTACCAAATGCGATCGCTCAAGAAATGGATCGTTTAGGTGTGCGAGTTAGTGTGCTCAATGCCGGTGATGGACAACATGAGCATCCTTCTCAAGGATTGCTAGATTTATTTACCATCTGTACTTTAATTGACCCTGCCAATCCACGCATAGAACTATTAAAGGGCAAAAAGATTGCGATTGTGGGGGATATTTTACATTCTCGCGTCGCGCGATCGAATATTTGGAGCTTAACTGCTAGCGGGGCAGAAGTCCATCTAGCAGCACCACCCACTTTGTTACCCAAGTTTTTTGCCGATTATTTTTCTGAAGAAACCACAAATTCCCCAATCCCAATTGCCCCTTATCCCCAACCCCCAGTTCCCCATCGTCCGCTATTTCTTCATTGGCAATTAGAACCAGCTTTGCGTGATGCTGATTTTGTCATGACTCTACGCCTGCAAAAAGAACGGATGACGACTCATTTACTCCCCAGTCTGCGAGAATATCATCAATTGTTTGGGATTACACGTCACAAACTCACATTATGTCAACCTGATGTCAAAGTTCTCCATCCCGGCCCGGTTAATCGTGGTGTGGAAATCAGCTCTGATTTAATGGATGACCCAGAATTTAGCCTTATTCAATCGCAAGTGACTAGTGGTGTCGCTGTTCGGATGGCGCTATTGTATTTAATCGGTAGCGGTAAGGTTTAAGGAATTTGCAGGTTGTCTGGAAAATTTTGTCACCCAAGATACAGCATAGGCAGTCATGCTCAAGATACTGTAGGTAACGCTTAAAGTTTAGGGCATAAATAAAACTCCGGTAAACCTATAGGTCAGGCATACAATACAACTTCAAGGTTCCTTCATAAAACGAGCCGTGCATTATGAACAAACCAATCAATAATCAACCTCATGGGGATTTGGGAAAATTCACCGCAGTTGTTTTGAATAGGTTCTCAAAGCTGGTTTAATAGAGCAATTGCCCAGCCGAAGGGGATAAAAAGTCAAAGGGAATGAAAGTGAACAACGCCATCCGGATTAATGAAAACTTGACAACAACAGGGCAAGTTACAAAACAACAACTGCAACAAGCTAGCCAAGAGGGTTTTCAATCAGTTTTAAATTTGCGATCGCCAAGTGAACTAGGATATCTCAAGGATGAACAACAAATAGTAGAAGCCTTGGGGTTGCATTACATCAATATGCCGCTCAAGCTAGAAGCCATCAATGAAGAGCTAGTTACCGAAATTCTCACCACACTAGAACATCTGCCCAAACCGGTGCTCATACATTGTGCCGCAGCCATGCGATCAACAGGAATTGCATTGTTAAGTATAGCGATCGCAGAAGGATTAACACCGGAGCAAACTTTAGAAAAAGCTAAACATCTCGGCTTTGGGTTCTTTGAACACGCTGGAGTCAATCCCCGCCTGAAGCAACTATTTGTGGACTATCTGGCAAAGTATGGCAAGGTAGTTGTGTTAGTTGAATAGGGAATGGGGTATTGGGCATGGGGAGGAATAAATTTCGACAAATAACAAATAACAAATGACCAACTACTTCCGCCCTAATATTGATGCAATGGCTAGCTACATCCCTGGTGAACAACCACCACGGGGTACGCAGGTGATTAAACTCAATAGTAATGAGAATCCCTATCCTCCTTCACCTGCGGCATTAGCTGTGCTCAAGAATATTGATGGTGAATGGTTGCGACGGTATCCAGAACCATTTGGGGAAGAATTCCGACAAGCTGCAAGTCAGGTTTTAGGTGTTCCTAGTGATTGGATCATTGTAGGAAATGGCAGTGATGAGTTACTAAGTGTGGTGATCCGAGCTTGTACAGAACCTGGGCGGAAAGTGGTCTATCCCATACCAACTTACGTGCTATATCACACATTGACTGAGGCACAGGATGCGGAAATTGCTGAGGTTGCCTACGGCAAAAACTATGAGTTGCCCATAGAAGAACTGATTGCTGCCGATGGTGCTGTGACATTTATTGCATCTCCCAATAGTCCATCGGGGCAGGTGATACCAGTTGATGAGTTACGGCAATTAGCCAGCTGTTTATCTGGGGTGTTAGTGATTGACGAAGCCTACACAGACTTTGCCGAAGAAAGTGCCTTGGCTGTGGTAAAAGAATACGAGAATGCGATCGCTATTCGGACACTGTCTAAGGGATACTCTTTAGCAGGACTGCGTTTGGGTTTTGGGGTGGCAAATCCCAAGCTATTACAGGGATTGTTTAAAGTTAAAGATAGCTATAACATTGATGCGATCGCCTGTGCAGTTGGCGCAGCTGCTATTACCGACCAAGCTTATAAAAATGGTTGTGTAGCAAAGGTGAAAGCATCCAGGACACAGCTAGCATCAGACTTAAAAAAATTAGGTTTTCGTGTTTGGGATTCTCAAACCAATTTTTTACTCACCCAACCCCCCCAAGGAAACGCCGAATACCTCTATCAAAAACTCAAAGAACAGAAAATCTTAATCCGCTACTTCAAACAACCAAGATTAGAAGATAAATTACGCATCACAGTTGGTACTGATGAGCAAAATCAAATCTTAGTACAGGCTTTGAGTGATTTGATCGAGAAGGGGAGAGTATAACAAAAATTGGTGTTGCATAAATGCGGGATGATGTATTTCACGCAGAGGAGCCTCCGCGTTGGGCGGGTTCCCCGACTTGAAGCAAGTGGCGTCGCGCTCCAGACGCAGAGAGAATCAAGAGTCTGAGATTTCAAAACATCACAGTTCATCCCCTGATTCAGCAACGCCTAAAAATTTAACATATTTATATGATCAGCTAGCCCTATGCACAAAGCCTTCACCACTCAGCAGCGCCATTCCCAAGGTGACAACACCAATCCCCAAAATCTGAATCAGATTTAAAGTTTCGCTGATCGTGGCCCATGCGACTATAGCAGTTAATGCTGGACTGCTAGCACCAATGATGGAAGCCTTGGTTGCGCCAATCATGCGAATTCCTAGATTGTTGAGAGTGTGTCCTAAAAAACTGACCACACCCGAAAAAATACTGCCAATCCACAGGGGTGTCCAATTCATTTGAGTGCTGGGAGGTTGCCAAAACAGCAAACAAATACCAGAAAGTAGTAGAGTACAGGCAAAACTAATCCAGGTAAAAGGAACTGGATGTAATCTCGCTAAACATTTTTGGGCGGTGACATTATAGAAAGCGTAAACTATCCCAGAAATAAAGCTAGCGGCAATGCCCGTAGTCATGGTATCACTGCTGGAGATAGAAGCAAATGGGGGTAATGTGAGTATGCTGCCCCCTAGAATAATACCCATAACTAACCAACGGAAGAGTGTGGGGCGATCGCCAAAAAACCTCCAAGCCAGTAGCGTTGTAAACACGGGATAGGTAAAGAAGAGGGTCATGGCAATGCTGGTAGGAATCAAGCCAATACCAACGTAGAGTGAGGCGATGTACACAAACATTAGTACCCCACAACCCAAGGCTTGGATGAGAACATCGAAGCTTTCTCGTCTGAACAAATCGCGGAATTCTTTGCCAGCAGATGGATATAACTTAAATGCTAGAGATGCCATAAGTGGAACCACTAACAGCATCCGCATAAACATCAGCAAGAATGAATTCTGCAAATCTGGTTTAACGTATCCACCAAGTAAAAATAAACCGACTACGAGATGTTCTGAAAACAAAACTCGCACAGTCACGTTGTGAAACGCCAACACAAAGGAGGATAAAAGAACCGCCAGCATGCCCAACTCGCTAAAAAGGTTTCTTGAGACCTGATTGTATTGTTGAAATCACTGGACTGACAGAATTACTAGACATTGCCCAGAAAATTTATCATATCACTGAGTAAGTTGAGGATAGTGATGCCGTTATTGTAGTAAGCTTGCAGATTAAATCAGTGAACAATTATCTAGTTGCAACCAGAGTATAAATATTCACTGAACTTGTCGGGATTTAAACGGCAAGCAATGTCTTCCCTATTCTATTTAAATTATGTTGACATTAACCCAACGAAAACCGCCTAACTTGGATGCAATAATTACTTTTACACTAGCGTTAACAGCAGAAGAACGCACCCGCAGCCGTCATCGTTTTGAACTAGAAGATGGCACAGTTATATTTTTGCGTTTACCTAGGGGCACTGTTTTAAAAGATGGTGATATTCTGCAAGACGAAAGCCAAAGTAATTTCATTAAAATCACTGCTAAATCTGAGCCAGTTTTGACTGTATCTGCCGACACACCACTTTTGTTACTGCGAGCAGCGTACCATTTAGGCAATCGGCATTTACCTGTAGAAATTACGCCAAGCTATTTACGCCTATCGCCCGATCCTGTTTTACGTATAATGTTGGAACAGTTGGGTTTAGAAATTAAAGCAGAAAGTTTACCCTTTTATCCCGAAGTTGGTGCTTATGGAGATCACGCTCACGGATAGCCATTTTTTGTCTATTTTGCAATTGGCTAGCCCCAGCTTACCTGTAGGCGCATACAGTTATTCTGAGGGTTTAGAAATACTGGTAGAAAATGGCACAATTATTCATCAAGCAAGTCTTAAGCACTGGTTAGAATCTCAACTGCGTTATGGGGCAATTCGCTTAGAGGCAGGGGTGATGCTACGAGCCGTTGAAGCTATGAAAATCGCTGATTTCGAGGCTTTATGCCGTTGGAACTTGTGGTTATCTGCTGCCAGAGAAACCGCAGAATTACGCACCTCTAGCTGGCAAATGGGGCGATCGCTCCTACAATTGCTTGGTAAACTAGATTCACGAATTATGCCCATTGTCAACACCGTGCGTAATCCTTGTAATTATGCGATCGCTTTTGGCATCGCCGCAGCCCATTGGCAAATCAATCACCAAGCCGCTTTGTTAGCATATCTCCACAGTTGGGCGAGTAATTTGATTACTGCGGGCGTTAAACTCATTCCTCTAGGACAAACCGCAGGACAAGAATTATTACTAGATTTACAACCACTATTTAGCACTGCGGCCAATGAAATTTTATCCTTAGCAGATGACGACCTTGCCTGTTGCACTTGGGGTTTATCTTTAGCTAGTATGCAGCATGAAACTCAATATACAAGGTTGTTTAGGAGTTAGGGCATGGGGGAGATAAGGGAGATGGGGAGAAACAAATAACAAATAACAAATGACAAACACATTTCGCGTTGGGGTGGCTGGCCCTGTGGGTTCGGGGAAGACGGCATTAGTGGATGCTTTATGTAAAGCATTAAGGGAACAATATCAGATTGCCGTGGTGACGAATGATATTTATACTCAAGAAGATGCTCAATTTTTGGTACGTTCTCAGGCATTAGCAAGCGATCGCATTTTAGGAGTAGAAACTGGGGGTTGTCCCCACACAGCAATTCGTGAAGATGCTTCGATGAACTTGGCAGCAATTGAACAGTTAGAGCAGCGATTTCTGAATTTGGATTTAGTATTCTTAGAAAGTGGTGGTGATAATTTAGCTGCAACATTTAGTCCAGAATTAGTGGATTTAACAATATATGTTATTGATGTCGCCGCAGGCGATAAGATTCCCCGCAAAGGCGGCCCTGGAATTACTAAATCTGATTTATTAGTGATTAATAAAACTGACCTTGCACCTTATGTTGGTGCAGATTTAAATGTCATGGAACGAGATGCAAAAAAAATGCGTGGTGACAAGCCTTTTGTGTTCACTAACCTCAAAACTCAAGCAGGACTGACAGAAGTGATTAAGTTTGTCGCCACCCATATCAGCTAGATAGATGTAAATCAAGCTAACTAATAAGGGACGTAATTTGATATCTGGTATTTGGTAGAGATGTTGCAGTGCAAAGTCTCTACAGGGTCTATAGAAAAAATTTTTCTTGCCATCCGAAAAAGTATCTGCCACAACTGTAGGTAAATTCTGGCTCATAACTACTATACCCTTAGCGAAAAGTTGGTAAGCAGGTAAGAGGCAATTGTTGCTGATTACCTCTTACCTTTCCCATTGTCTATTTCCAGACTTGTGCCTACGAGACTCTTCACCAATGACAAAGCCCAAAGTCTGAGCGGTGGTTTCCTCCAATCAGAACTTTGTAAGAATAACAAATAACAAACACCAACTTATGGCAAATTTTGAAATTATCGAACGCGAAAGCCTGCATTTAGTCAAGATAACGTTACAGAACGAAACAGTACGCACCGAATCTGGGGCGATGTATTATATGCGGGGCAATATTGTGATGGAATCAAAAGCCCCTTCTGCTGGTGGTTTTTTGAAATCATTAGCTACAGGTGAAAATATTTTTCGCCCCACTTATAAAGGAACTGGCGAATTATATTTAGAGCCTTCTTTATCGGGATATCACATTTTAGAATTAGACGGCAACGAATGGATTTTAGACAGTGGCGCTTACTGGGCGAGTGATGGCGGTGTTGAAATTGGCATTGAACGCAATAAATTGATCTCTGGCTTTATTGGTGGTGAAGGCTTGTTCCAAACCAAAGTCAAAGGCAGGGGTAAAGTGGTAATGGTAGCACAAGGCCCTGTAGAAGTGGTAAATTTACGAAACGATCGCCTAGTAGTAGATGGCAACTTTGCGATCGCCCGCACCAGCAATTTAAATTATCGTGTCGAAAAAGCCACAAAGTCCCTTTTAGGTTCCATGACTTCTGGTGAATTTCTCGTCAATACTTTTGAAGGAACAGGCACAGTTTTACTCGCCCCTGTTCCTTACTGGCAAGTAATGATGTTACGTCAAATTACCGCCGCTATTCCAAAAACTTCTTAATAAAAATCAACCTTCAATGACTCATCACATTTTAAAAGCTACCAGAGAAACAGTACATCTCGGTGGCTTTTCTCATTTATTACCACCAGCACTCACTATAGATTCTGGTGACACTATAGATGTAGAAACCTATACCGGATACTATCTGTACGACAAAGCACCGCCAGAGTTTCTCACACCGGAATTTGCGGATATTTGTCAAAATCTCCCACCAGAACGCATTATCGATGAGGGACCACACTTACTCACAGGGCCGATTTATGTCAGAGGAGCGCAACCAGGGGATGTTTTAGAAGTAGAATTAAAGGCGATCGCACCCAGCCTACCCATTGGTTTTAATGCCATTCGTACAGGTTGGGGTGCATTACCACAACTATTTTCCCAACCTGCACTCAGATTCATTCCCTTAGATTTAACTCACAATATCGCCGAATTTCCTGCTGACAAAAACATCAAAATTCCCCTGCATCCATTTTTTGGCATACTCGGTGTCGCCACTCCCGAAAATTCCCGCAACTCAATTCCTCCAGGCACTTATGGTGGTAATATCGATAACCGCGAATTACAAGCAGGTGCAAAAGTTTTCTTACCAATCTTTGTTGCTGGTGCATTATTTTCCATTGGTGATGGACATGCAGCCCAAGGAGACGGTGAAGTGAATGTTACCGCCATTGAAACTTCGATGAATGGTAGAATTAAACTCAAGCTTCGTCAAGATTTACAACTGACAACACCTATTGCGGAAACTCCTACAGATATCATCACAATGGGGTTTGCTGAAACTTTAGATACTGCCTTAGAATTAGCTTTAAAAAATATGATTGATTTTCTGGTAACTTTCCTCAAGCTATCACCAGAAGATGCCTATGTCTTATGTAGTTTAGCTGTGAATTTTCGCATCACGCAAGTGGTAAATCATCCTATAAAAGGCGTCCACGGTATGCTACCAAAAGTCATCCTTTCCCATAAAATGAATTTATAACTCATCAAAAAAGCTTGACAATTTATTATGTCTAACATAGTCATCCAAATGCTGCTCATCGGTCTTGTAGCTGGTGTAGCTGGTGGTATGTTTGGGATTGGTGGCGGCGCGATTATGGTACCAGCAATGGTGCTGCTTTTGGGTCTAGATCAAAAGTTTGCCACAGGTACTTCCATCGCGGCTCAAATTTTACCAATTGGGATTTTAGGAGCAGCCGTTTATTATCGCAGTGGTAATTTGAATATCAAATATGCCTTGTTGATTGCTGCTGGTTTGATAGTAGGTAATTTATTTGGGGCACTATTTGCCAATCAACCATTTATTAGTAGTGAAACAATGAAGAAGTTGTATGGCATCTTTTTGTTACTTTTAGGAGCGCGTTATTTAATTAATTAACACCAATTCAACAAGTTTTTCAAAGTCCACCCACCGTTATAGCGGTTTTCACACCAGTGAAGTATAGTTTTAAATCCCATAACCGGTAGGGGCAGGGTCTCCCCGCCCTCGATTGTGTTACATCCAACTGAGAAAGCTATCAGCACTTTAGTGCTTAAGAATGCAGGACTAAAGTCCTTACTACGAACATTTCAATTCAGCTTCACTAATATCTTGGCTAAATTCTCACCCAACTTTTCCACCGCTTCCTGTTGCTTTGGATCTTTGAGTGTGCCATCAGCATTCAAGGCTTCATAAACTTTTGGTACAGCTATTTGCTCAGGCAGTACTAAAACTTTAATATTGCCTAGGATAGCCCGCAAGTGAACCAACCCCCGCAAACCGCCCAAATTTCCTGGTGAAGCACTCATAATTGTTGCCACCTTACCCGCAAAAGCTGCTAGTGGAGGTTCATTAGGTGAGGGACGGGAAGCCCAGTCAATAGCATTCTTGAGAACTGCTGTGACAGAACTGTTGTATTCTGGCGACGCAATTAATAAACCTTGGTGAGAAATTAGCAAATCTTTCAGTGCTAGTGCATTTGCAGGTAGCCCTTCTTGATCCTCCAAATCCTGATCATAAAGAGGTAGGGGCAAATCGCGCAAATCTAAGTAAGTTACCTCAGCACCTGCGGCTTCAGCACCAGCTGCGGCAATTTTTACCACTTGTTTGTTATAAGAGTCTTTCCGGGTACTGCCTGCAAAGGCCAGGATTTTGGGTGTGTATGCCATAGCTGTGATTTTAGAGCATGAAGTTTAATAACCTGGCAAATTCTACCGTATAAACCAGTGAGAGAGCGATCGCCCACGGTTACATTTAAATTTCTACCTGCTGAAATAGCTAAAAATAAAGCGCTAAAATCGAGCAGATAGGCAATGCCAGAATGTGTCTGCCGCTACCAGCTATCAAAACTATCTTGTGCAGCAAGTATAAAGCAGTCGATAAAAATGGATCGTCGGAATTTTCTCAAGTATGCAACTTTAGCAGGGTCTAGTTTAGCCTTGCCAAGCTGTATTTCCACCAGAAGACCTAATTTACAAGTTGAGGTATCGCCCACACTGTCACCTGTGGTAGCGAGTGAACCCCTGAAAGTAGGATTTGTCTACACTAGATCCGTTAGAGATTTTGGTTGGACTTACTACCATGATTTAGGCCGTAGAGAAATGGAGGCCTATTTGCAGGATAAAGTCAAAACTACTTTTTTAGAAAATGTCAACGAAGACGCCGACGCCCAAAAGGTGATTCGTCAACTAGCATTGGATGGGAACAAGTTGATTTTTACAACTTCCTTAGGCTACATGAACCCAACTATCAAAGTAGCCCAGGAATTTCCTGATGTGATTTTTGAAAACTGTCAGGGATACAAACGCGCTAAGAATGTAGGCACATATTTAGGACGTTTTGAAGAAGCGCGATACTTAACAGGGATGATTGCTGGCAAAATGACTAAATCCAACATCATTGGTTTTATTGGCACATACCCAATTCCCGAAGTAATTCGCACAATAAATGCCTTTACTCAAGGATTACGGCTGACAAATCCCCAAGCCAAAGTGCAAGTACTTTGGGTGCAGAGTTGGTATGATTCACCAAAAGAAAGACAAACAGCACAAGCTTTAATCAATCTGGGTGCAGATGTGTTGGCACAGCATACAGATTCCACTGCAACTGTGCAATTAGCAGGAGAAAAAGGCATTTATGCTTTTGGTTACAATACTGACATGAGCAGGTTTGCAACCAAATCACACTTAACAGCAACAATTCATAAGTGGGGTAAATTTTATACAGATACAGCCTTAGCAGTCATGAATGGCACATGGAAATCCAAAGCCAATTGGTATGGTATAGGGAAAGGCATGGTAGATATTTCTCCCATGAATCCAGTCATTCCCACTGATGTACAGCAGTTAGTTAACGCCAAACGTGAGGAATTTATTCAAGGTGTCACCCATCCTTTTGCTGGCCCGGTAAAAGACCAAGCAGGAGTAGTAAGAGTACTCAAAGGCAAAGTGTTGGAAGATGCCAAACAACTAGCGATGGATTGGTATGTTGAAGGTATAGAAGGTTCTCTTCCCCTGCAAAAATCTTAATTTGATTAAGTCGTCATTGGTTATTTGTTATTGGTCATTTGTTATTTGAAGAGACGTGTGTGTAATGTATTTACGTTTAAAATAAAACACAAATTTCAAATAAAAACTGGATAGCTTAAAATCACAAATCAATGCAACCTCCATCTTTTCAACCCATTAGCCAGCGTCCAACTTTAAAATTACCCAATAATGCCAGAGTTGCTGTGTGGGTAGTGATGAACATCGAACACTTTACTTTTGGTAAACTGGGAACAGCAATTCAACCCCATTTAAATAGTTATCCGGAAATTGCTAATTATGGCTGGCGAGATTACGGTAATCGTGTAGGTAGTTGGCGATTATTGGAACTCTTTTCTGAGTTAGAAATTCCCGTCACAGCCGCAGTCAATGGCGAAATTTGTTCACTTTACCCGGAAATTATCACCGCCATCCAGCAACACGGTTGGGAAATTATGGCACATGGCATTAATAATTCCACTGGGCATAGTGGCATGGATAGGGAAACAGAAATTAGTATCATTAATCAAACTCTAGATTTATTTCGACAAGCCACAAATAAGACTCCTCAAGGCTGGTTAACCCCCGGCTTCTCAATTACCGAATTAACCTTTGAATTATTACATGCAGCCGGCATTACTTACACTGCTGACTGGGTAAACGATGACCAACCATATTGGTATCCCTTACCCAATGGTCGCCTATTAGCAATTCCCTACACCATAGAAGCCAATGATATTAGCTTATGCTTAAATAATCGCTTTTCTGGTGCAGAATTTGCCCAAGCGATTACAGACCAATTTGACCAGTTATGGCAAGATGGCAAATCTCAAGGGCGAGTGATGGCTATTGGCTTACATCCCTTTATTGTGGGTCAACCTTTAAGATTAAAATATTTAAAACAATGTTTATTGCATATCAAAAATCAACCTGAAACTTGGCTAACCACAGGTGAAGGCATTTACGAATGGATGAATCAAGGATAGTAATAAATATCAATTCCTATAATGTTTACAACATAATATATATTCTTGTGAGGAAGGGCGGGGAGACACCACCCCTACTTTATAAATTGGAATATTTGGTTTTTACTCTCTGCTTTCTCTGTCTTGAAAAGTTCTGAGCGAAGGAAGCCTCCGCTCAGACTTTTCGCTGCGCCTCTGCGGTTAATAAATCTTATGACAAATTCCCCCACCAAAACTTTAAAAATTACCGTAATAGATGCCACACAAGAAAACATCAAACCCTACGGACATCTCCTAGGCGATGATGTTAGCAAACCCGGCTTAGGTATTCCCTTTTATCAAGAACGAGTATTAGAAGGTGAAAATATAGACTTCACCTATCGAGGAACTGCAACATTTAGAACCGCCAAAATTCTCCCTGGATATCCGCCAATTGTTTGGCTAGAAAGACATCTGCACATGACCCAAATGTTTATTGCTTTGGGTCAGTCGCCATTTATTATGGTGTTAGCACCACCAAATCACACCCACGGCGAAAATCTTCCAGATTTAAATCAAGTGCAAGCATTGCGGTTTCCCCCAGGCCACGGACTCCTACTGCATCTTGGTACTTGGCATGATTTTCCCATAGCGTGCGATCGCCCAGTTGTGATCCTCACAGCCAATTCTGATGAAGTCGTCACCGCTTTGAGTCAAATGCAATCACCAGGGGAAATGAATCAAGGCGATGTCTATAAAATTTCCCTGCCAAAAAGATTGGGCTATGAAATACAATTGGATATTTAATCCTTCTGGTTTATCTAAACAATGGATTTGCCCAATGTAGAAACATATCTCACACCTCATAACCTGGAAAATATCACCAACTGGGGTGAGGGTTGGGTGTGGTTAGCTGGTGGAACATGGCTATTTTCCGAACCGCAACCACATCTGAAAGTATTAGTTGATATACAAGATTTAGGTTGGTCAGAAATTATAGTTGAGGATGATTATTTAATTATTGGGGCTACTTGTCCGTTAATTAAGTTATTAGAATATCCGTGGTTATCAGAATGGACAGCAGCCGAGGGATTTAAAAGTGCTATTGCTGCACTAGCGGCGTCATTTAAAGTCATTAATATGGCGACGGTGGGAGGTAATATTTGTCTGGCTTTATCGGTGGGAACTCTAGCACCAATGATGGTGGCGTTGGAAGCAATTTATGAAATTTGGAATTTAAATGGAGAGTCACGGCGAGTTGCAGCTAAGAATTTTCAACTCGGTCATTGTCAGACTATATTAAAAACAGGGGAAATACTCCGGCGAGTTTTGATTCCAATATCTAATTTAAAATGGCAAGTTAATTACCAACGCTTTAGTGTGACAGCGAGTGAGCCGGCTTTGGCTATTGTAGTTGGTGTGAGAAATCAGCAACAGATAAGTTGTGTGATTGGTGCTAGTGTTGTTGCACCTTGTTTAGTGGAAGTTGCAAATGATGAGTTTTTAGAAACAGGGTTGATTAATGTTTTGGAAGGGGTAAGTTTTATTGAGGATGCTAGGGCGAGTGCAATTTATCGGCGAGAAGTTACGGCAGTTTTAATGAGGGAGATGCTGCAAGAATTAAAGATTTAATATTGTGATGCTATTTGCTTTGTGAGAAATACTTTTTTTAACGAACCGCAGAGGCGCAGAGAGAAGAATAATCTGCTCTAGTGTAAAAATAAAAATCCCAGCAGTTCACTATATTAGTTGATGCTATAGCAAAATCCATTTTCTGTCTCCAAGAATAAGTTCAAAAATCACAGTGGAATACTATATGTCAGAACCAATAAAATTGTGTGTGAATCAGCAATCTTTTACAACAACTTGTCAACCAGGGACTAGTCTTTTGAGTTTATTACGACAGTTGGGTTGGTTTGATGTACATCGTGCATGTGACACTGGTGATTGTGGTGCTTGTACGGTTTGGGTAAACGATACACCTATCCATAGTTGCATTTATCCGGCAATGCGAGTTGCTAATCAATCGGTAAGGACAATTGCAGGACTTTCACAAAATGGCGAACTTGCGCCCATACAACAAGCATTTTTAGCAGCACAAGGGTTTCAATGCGGTTTTTGCACTCCTGGGGTAATTATGAGTGCGGCAAAGTTACCGGAATTATCACCAGATGAATTACGCTTGGCTTTGAAGGGAAATTTGTGTCGCTGTACTGGTTATCAGGCGATTATTGCAAGTGTTCTCAACTCCCCATATCCTGACTCCTCACTCTCATCTTCGTCGGTGGGACAAAGTGTTCCCAAACAAGATGGGGAAGCAATTGTTACTGGGAAAGCTTCCTACACAGCAGATATTGCACCGCCTGGATTACTACATCTTAAAGTATTGCGATCGCCTTATGCCCACGCCTGCATCCGCCACATCGACACCACCCAAGCCAAAGCACTCCCTGGTGTAGTGGCAATTTTCACCCACGCAGATGTCCCCAGGATACCTTACACTACCGCTGGACACGCACAACCAGTACCCGATCCGTTGGATCATTACTTATTAGATGATAAGGTAAGATTTATTGGCGATCGCATTGCGGCTGTGGTGGCAGAATCAGTTAGTATTGCGGCACAAGCATGTCAATTAATTGTAGTTGATTACGAAATTTTACCCCACGTTATTGACCCAGTATTAGCAATGCAGGCTGGTAGTGTCATCATTCATGATGAACCAGAATCAACTCAGATTCCTGACAGGAATCATAATATTGCTGGGCAAATATTTCTGGAATCTGGTGATGTGGAACAAGGATTCCAAGAAGCCGCTTTGATAGTCGAAAATACCTATGATTTACCTGCAATCCAACATGTACATTTAGAACCCCACATCACTATTAGTTGGCTAGAAACTGATGGCACTTTAGTAGTACGTTCCAGCACTCAAGTACCATTTCATTGTCAAAGATTACTCTCGCAATTATTCAATTTACCCAAAGAGACAATCCGTGTTTATAAAGCACAACTCGGTGGGGGATTTGGTAATAAACAAGAGATATTATCAGAAGACCTTTGTGCTTTGGCAACTCTGCGTACAGGTAAACCAGTACAGTGGGAATTTACCAGAACGGAGGAATTTACTGCTACAAATAGCCGCCATGCTATGCAAATTAAAATTAAAAGCGGTGTCAAGACTGATGGTACACTGATTGCTCAAGATTTAGAAGTCATAGCTAATACTGGTGCCTATGGCAATCATGGACAAACTGTAGTATTTTTATCAGGTTATATTCCTCTTGGATTATATCGTTGCCCTCATAAAAGATTTCGCGGTTTTGCAGTTTATACAAATACTATGCCTGGGGGTGCATTTCGAGGTTATGGGGCAACTCAAGGCGCTTTTGCTATGGAAAGTCAAATCGATGAAATTGCTCAACAGTTAAATATTGACCCCATAGAAATGCGGCAAAAAAACCTAATTTGTCCAGGGGATAATATTAATTTAGGTAAGTCAGAAGACCACTTTAATTTAATTGGTAGCTACGCTGTTAATGAATGTTGGGAAGCAGTAACTCAGGCATTAGGTTATGTTCCTGGCAGTCCACCACAAGTTTTAGGTTCTCGCCGTCTTGGTGTGGGGTTTGCTATTTCTATGCAAGGTAGTGGTTTATCGAAAATCCATGTGGCTAATGTGAAATTATCACGTTTACCTGATGGTAAATATGAATTAAGAACTGGTTCCGTCGATGTGGGTACCGGTTCGGATACTACTTTAAGACAAATAGCCGCAGCAATTTTAGGTGTGAATGTAGCTGATATTATGATCATTTCTGGTGATACACAAAATGCACCATTTGACTCTGGTTCTTACGCTTCTGCAACAGTTTATATTTCTGGACAAGCTGTGAAATTAGCCGCCGAAAAATTACTCGCCAGTAATGAAACCAGTGCAGAAATTAGCTATGTAGCCGATGAGTCAACCTTAACTTTTGCTGTACAAGGAGTAGAAGTAGAAGTTGATACACAAACAGGTAAAACTCAAGTTTTACGATGTGTGCAAGCCATTGATATTGGTAAAGCAATTAATCCCCGCATTTGTCACGGACAAGCCACAGGGGGTATTGCCATGGGAATTGGTTATGCTTTAACTGAAGAACTATTATTTGATTCCCAAGGACGCATCCTTAACCCCAAATTGCGGGAATATCGTATCCCCACCGCCGCAGACATCCCACCGATAGAAGTAATTTTAATCGAACAAGCCGACCCCTACGGCCCCTTTGGCGCTAAAGGCGTGGGGGAAATTACCACCAATTGTACAGCACCTGCCATAGCCAATGCGATCGCCCACGCCACAGGTTGCAGACTACGCCAACTCCCCATGACATCTGAAAGGGTTTGGCGAGAACTTAAAAATAGCAGCAAGTAATATCAAATATCAATGTTATTTCAAATCGGAAATTCTTACTCACGTCATGAAATTAGCAAAGTATTGGGAGGAAATCACCGATGGTGTCTTCCGAGGAAAGGCAACAAAGTATTATATGGTGCTTTTACAAGTGAAATTAGTCCTAATGCGCCTTGGGAAATTCTCATAGGCGATAAGAAAAAAATTCTAGAATCAGCAGAAATACTAATCCAACAAAATGAACCTATCCCAATTTTTCTAAAACAGGAAAACAAAAATTGGCAATACTGTGGCTTATTCCGTTTATTAAAGTATTCTAGAGAATTAGCAGATATTAGTGAGCAAGAAAAGAAATCAGGTAAAACCAGGCTGCAAGCAGTTCTCTTTTTTGAAACAGTGAACTAACTTTAACTTAAATTATTTCCAACTCTAAATGATGACTTTGAAGAAAATTATGAGTGAAATGATCCACTACATTGGTATCACTCAACTCCAAATTATAAAAATCTACAACTTCATGCTCAAAATACGGCCCAGCGTGCCAAGTTCCCACCTCTAACTTAATAAAACAATTTCCTGGAATCCGAAAAGCTGCAATCTCTTCTAGTGCAGGTTCATTCACATGATTATTAGGAGGACAAACGGCAATTAACCAATCTTTACCCTGCAATGAACCCAAACATTGAGTACATTTTGTATGCCGAGTAATTTTATGAAATTGCCGCCCGCGTTTTTGCAACTGCATAATATAAAATCGTGGCATCCCATTTTGCAAATTTAATTGCGCTTCTTCGGCATCAAAAGCCTTACCATCTTCACTAGGAAAAATTACCTGTCCATAACGCTGAAAATTTTCTGGCGTTATCCATGCAGCTTGCAATTGTTGTACTATTTGTGATTTAGCCATAAAATTACCAAATTACCAATCCAATTCTTGAGGAATTAACGATTTAGGAATTACAGAAGCTTGTTTATCTTTATCTGAAGGTTTTGTATACCACCAAGCCCAAGCAATTAAAACTGCTTGGAAAGGTAGTCTGATTGCTTGCAACCAAGGTGAATCTGAGTAGGGGATACTTTCAAGTTTAATATGATTCACTGCCATGTTGATATTAGCAGGAAAAACTGCAATAAATAGTGCAATTAATCCCCAAGCCGCAGCTTGACTCACAGGTGGAACTAATAACCCAATACCACCCAATATTTCATAAAATCCACTGAGATAAACTAGTTCTAATGGATAAGGAAGTTGTGGTGGCATAATTTTGACGTATGGTTCTGGTACTAAAAAGTGCGTCATGCCAACGATAATGATTGCCACGGCTAGAATGACGCGTAGAAGTTCCTTGTTCTTGTGTATTAGTTGCATCTTATTATCTATTTATTGCCATTCTTTGATTATTCGCTGAATGCTGTCATTTTGTCTTTAGTTAATAGTGAGAAAAATCGGTAGCTAATTATCTATAGGAATCCGATTTGATATCTGAAAAAATCTCAGTATGTGTAGGGTGTGTCAAGGCTAAAATGGTGCAAAAAATTTTCTTGTGGTGCGGGCATCTTGCCCGCTAATTAGAACGGGCAAGATGCCCGTACTACAAGAGATTGCTAATACACAAAATTAGTTTAGACACGCCACTACGTATCTGTTCAAAAATCAAATATGAGTCCTATATTACCCATTGCCTATTAATTATTTTTCACATTACTGATAGTTTGTAATAGTTGGTTAGCTGTAAAAGGTTTCGATAAAAAGGCTTTAATGCCTATCTCATAAGCTACATTAACCTTATCACTAGAAGTCAATCCACTAACAGCGATAATTTTGACGTCTGGGTTGATTTTTTGCAATGTTCTAATGGTAGTGATACCATCCATAGAGGGCATCACCATATCAGTTAAAACTAAAGATATTTCGTTACGATGTTCTGCATATAATGCTATGGCTTCAATGCCATCACAGGCGGTTATAGCTTTGTAATTATAACTTTCTAGAGATGCTTTAGTAATATCTCGAATTGCAGCTTCATCATCTACAACTAAAATTAATTCTCCGTTGCCTGTGGGTAATGCTAAGTTTGATTCTTCTAATATTTCTTGTGCCTCTTGTGCAGGTAAAAATATTTTAAATTGGCTGCCTTTTCTTTCTTGACTAGAGACTTTGATAAAACCTCCGTGGCTTTTAACAATTCCCAGTACTGTCGAAAGACCTAGCCCTGTACCTTTACCAAATTCTTTAGTAGTAAAAAATGGCTCAAAGATGCGATCTAATATTTCCGGTTTAATACCAGTTCCAGTATCAGTAACTGTAATGACAACATACGCGCCAACTTTAGCATCGAGATTCATACTGGCATAATTTTCATCAATTAAAAAGTTTTCGGTATGGATTTTTAAAACTCCTCCATTCGGCATAGCATCACGAGCATTAACACACAAATTCATTAACACTTGATGCAGTTGGGTAGGATCACCACATACATTCCAAAGATGCTGCTGTATTTGGGTGTTAAGTTCAATGGATTTAGGAAATGTTTCTTTAATAATTTGCTGTATTTCTATAATTAAATGCTTTAACTGTAAAAGTGTACGTTCGCCTTCAAGTCCGCGAGTAAAAGACAGTACCTGCTTAACTAAACTTGCTCCACGTTTAGCATTAGAAATCAATATTGGTAGTAGACGCCGAGAACGTTCATCGAGTGTTTGTGATTCTAAAAGCTGTGCAGTCATGAGAATAGGAGCCAGGACATTGTTCAAATCATGGGCGATACCGCTTGCCAAAGTACCAATGCTTTCTAATCGCTGGGCACGGAGGAATTGCGCTTCTAGTTGCTTTTTTTGAGTAATATCGGTGTTAACTACCAGGATAGATGGTGCTGTTTTATCAAACTCTGGTACTAATGTCCAACGGCTTTCGACAATAATTTCTTGATTAGATTTTGTTCTTTGATGTAATTCTCCTTCCCATGAGCCATTTTTCATGAGATTATTTAGAGCTTCTTGTAATAAAGATAAGTTTTTTTCTTGTAAAAGATTCTGGGTTTTCTTGCCAATTGCTTCTTCTTGTTTCCAACCATAAAGACTTTCAGCAGCTTTGTTCCAAAATAAAATTTGGTCGTCTAAAGCATGTACAAAAATTGCATCGGTGGCGACATCAAGCAAAGCAGCTTGTTCGCGGATTTTTTGTTCTGTTTGTTTGCGTTCAATAGCATAGCGAATAGAACGCTCTAGTAGAGGTGCTGTCAATTGGCTTTTTTCTAAATAATCTGCGGCCCCGGCGCGCATGGCATCTAGATCTATTTCTTGATCGCCTTGACCAGTTAAGAGAATAATTGGTACACTACAACCATTGTCGATCGCATCCCGTAGTAATTCCAATCCGTTGCGTGTACCTAAGCGGTAATCTACCAAATAAATATCATGTCGCTGATGAGCGATCGCATTCCATGCTGCTTCATAACTATCTATCCACTCTAACTCACAACCAGCTACCTGAAATTCACTAAACCAATAACGAGTTAAGATATAATCATCTTCGTCATCATCAACTAATAGAACTCTAATTAAGTTTTTGTTGTTTGTCATTTGTTATTTATTATTTGTAATGTTTTAACAGTCAGCAATTAACAGCTATTTTCCCCAATACAATAAAATATCGGAATTACTTATCAGACTTCTCATAGTTGATTATCATTCATCAATTAGTATTACTCCATATAGTTGTATAATTAACCTTATTTTTGAGTTTAATAGTAATCCCTCTCTGGGAAGAAAAATTAGATAGACAAATTCACAGGTAAGGTGACCACAAACCGTGCTCCTTCTCCTGGCTGGCTTTGTGCTGTAATGCTCCCATAATGACGTTCAACAATTTTGCGGCAGATTGCTAACCCGATGCCAGTACCTTCGTAGTCTCTACGACTATGCAGACGCTGAAAAACATTGAAGATGCGATCCAAATATTTCTCTTCAAACCCAATACCATTATCTTCAATAATGATTTGACATAATTCAAAACCCACAGCAATTTTATCTGATGGATTATTGATCAATTCACTAGAGATTTTCACGACAGGCGGTACTTGTGGGCGATGGAACTTGAGAGCATTAGCAATCAAATTTTGCAGTAATTGCCGCATCTGTAGAGGATCAGCTTTGATAGTGGGCAATTCACCTACTTCGACATTTCCTCTAGTTTGTTCAATCCGCACTTCCAAATCAGATAATACTTCTTGGGTGATATGTGCTAAATCTACCGCCACAAAAGGCTGTGCCCTAGTAGTAACTCGTGAAAGTATCAACAAATCATTAATTAAGGTTTCCATTCTCTGGGCGGCGTTTTGCATCCTTTCCAGATAGTCCAACCCTTGTTCGCTTAAACACCCACCACAAATGGCTTGCAGTCGCTCACCAAAAGTTTTAATTTTCCGCAGTGGTTCTTGTAAATCATGGGAAGCGATAAAAGCAAATTGTTGCAATTCCTCATTAGAACGGGCAAGTTCTAGACGCTGACGAGTTTCTTGTTCTAAAATCCGGCTTTGAGCCAAAGCTATACCTATTTGATCTGCTAGTTGTCGCAATAGTTCAATTTCCCAGTCAGTCCACTGGCGGGGACTGTAACACTGATGGGTGATGAGCAATCCCCAAAGTTGATTTTGGCGAAAAATCGGCACAACAAGGTTGGCTCTAACAGCAAATTTTTCGAGGAATTCGATGTGACAAGGTTGAATATCTGCCTGATATATGTCGGTAACAGCGCCAATATGACCTTCATGGTACTTCTGGATGTAACTTTCACCAAAGCACGGGTCAATGATTTGTTTTCCTAGCAGGACGGGTAAACCGGGAACTAGTGCTTCTTCAACTGTGAGAAAGGAGCCATTAGACTTCAGCCGCAAAATTAACACTCGGTCTGCTTGCAGCAATTTTTGCACTTCTGTGACGCTAGTTTGCAGAATTTCATCAATGCGTAAAGACTGGCGAATTTTCAGGGTGACATCTGCGAACAATTGCGATCGCAAATTTTGCCGTTGTAATTCTGCTTGTGTGCGTTTGCGATCGCTAATATCCATCATCCCACCAATCATCTGTACTGGCTGACCTGTGTGGTCATGGACGACATAACCTCGATCAAAAATATCTGCATAAGAACCATCACTGCGGCGAAAGCGGTACTCATTTGACCAAAATTTTTTACCACTATCAATTACAGCCCGCATATCAGTAGCAATTCTGTGTCTATCATCAGGATGCAGATTTTCCAGCCACCAGTAAGGGTTGGCATTTACTTGCTCTGTTGAATAACCAAAAAGTGTCTGTACAGCTAAATTCCACCAAACTTGATTTGTCAGTAAATCCCAGTCCCAGACAGCATCATTAGTAGCACGGGCGACTATCTGAAACCGCTCTTCACTCTGACGCAGTTGCTCTTCTGCTAGTTTACGTTCCGTGATATCCGTATGAGAACTAGCCATCCGCACTACATTACCATCTAGATCCCACACCGCCTGACCACGATCTAAAATCCATTTGTAAGTACCATCTTTACATCGGACGCGATGTTCACTAATATAAAACTTGCTTTTTTTGGCAAAATGGTCACTAATTGCTTGTCTCACCGCCCTAAGATCATCTGGATGTACTCGCGTTGCCCATTCATCTAAATCATTGTTAATTTCCTGGTCTTCATAACCGAGCATTTCCTTCCAGCGTGTAGAGAAAAACACTTCATTGGTTTTGACATTCCAATCCCAAATACCATCATTATTACCTCGTACCGCTAACGAAGCCCGTTCTTCACTTTTTTTGAGTGCTTCTTCGACACGTTGTCGCTCTATCGCCGTAGCGAGAACATTGGCTACAGCTTCCAAAAAATAAATATCATCTTTGGTAAAGATATGTTCCTGAGTTGTGTATACCCCTAAAACTCCAAACGGTCTATCTTTGCCATGAATGACAACGCTAACACCACCCACCATTGGCTGCTCATGCAGCATTTGTGATTCATAAAATCGTCTTTCTGTGTGGACGTTCTCAACAGAAATTGACTCCTGAGCAAGCAGGGTGCTAATACTTGCATTGCTTACCAGCCCTTGTTGCCAACCTACTCCCGCCCGTAACAACAAAGCATCACCATCTGATAACAATTCTAAAACCTTGCAAGACTCAACCTGGAGACATTGGGCAACCAGTGTTACACAAGAATTGATTAAGCTGCTTAAATCTTTACCCGCGAGTGCTATTTGACTAAGTTCTGCTACTATTGCCTGTTGCTGGGCATGAGATTCTAACTTGGCCTCTGCTTGTTTGCGCTTGGTAATGTCTACATCCACACCTGACATCCGCACAGCCACTCCAGAGGCATTACGTAAAACTATTCCTTTGCTAGCCAACCAGCGAATACTACCATCAGGTAACACAGCCCGAAATTCGATGTCGTATTCTGCTCCTTCTTTCACAGCCCGTGTTACCGAGTAGCTAACAAAATTGCGGTCTTGGGGATGAATACTGCGAATAAAACTTTCATAAGTACCGTCAAAAGCACCTTTTTCCAAGCCCAAAAGTGCTTCTTTGTTCTCCGACCAAGTAACTTTGTTGTTAACAATATCCCAATCCCAAACACCCATACAAGCTGCCTCTAATGCTAATTGCAGTTGTGCCTCTCGTAGCTTTGCCTGCTCAGTTTGCTGGCGTAATTCTTGCATAGTGCGATTAGCTTCTAAAAGGCGATGCACTCTTTGACTTAATACTGGCCAATGAATCGGCTTAGTAATGAAATCAGTTGCGCCTACAGCAAAGGCTTCTGCTACCGATGCTTGATCGTAAAGAGCCGTAATCATTAATACAGGCGTGTTGTCGGCATTGGGTAGTTTTTGCAATTGAGCGCAGCAAGTAAACCCATCCATGACTGGCATTAGAGCATCTAGTAATACTAAATCTGGTTGGCAGTGAGTGTAGGCAGCTAAAGCCTCTGAACCGTTACTAGCCTCTACTACTTGATAACCTGCTGCTGCCAGCAGTTCACACAAATGTATGCGCGTTAAATTGTCATCATCCACAACTAGAATCAGGGCAGAATCTTGTTGAGTCATTTATTATTGGTTATTGGTTATTGGTTATTAGTTATTTGTCATTTATCCCATACCCTATGACGCCACTTGTTATATGCCGGGGAACTCTAGTCGAGCAGGGCTGCCCCTATACCATTGGATTCATCTTTCGTAATGTTTGAATGGTTGTGGCTCCATCTATAAATTGCCGCACTAATTTTATCCTGATGTTGAGCGTAAAGTGTTATGGCTTCAGTGCCATCAATTGCCGTTAAAATTTTGTACAGAACCCTATTTATCTAAAGTATTTACTGTGTAGCTAAACTTACTACCTCTCAGATACAAGGGTGTGTGGACGCCCAAAGGCACTGACTATGGAGTCAGGTGCATTAAACTGAGTTGTCCAACATCCTAGAAAATTGCCACAACGCCACTAGTAATTATTTTAGTCAAATCATAGGAATTTTCTTGTGACAAATACATTAACCCCTCCCATTAAACCCAAAGCTGTAGACAGCTTTGCGATTACCTTAGTACCTTTGTCTATTGCAGAAATTTACGCGAAAGCCGACGATGCAGCCAATGGTGCAGTGGTGCTGATGAGTGGAATGGTTCGCAATCAAACAGATGGTAAACCCGTAGTTGCCTTAGAGTATCAAGCTTATGAACCAATGGCGTTGCGGATATTTTGGCAAATAGCCGCAGATATTCGTTCCCTGTGGCCTGATATTAATCGCGTGGTGATTCATCATCGCATCGGGCGTTTGCGAGTTGGAGAAATCAGCGTTTTAGTGGCGGTGGGCTGTCCTCATCGTAGTGAGGCTTTTGAGGCTTGTCGTTATGCGATTGATACCCTCAAACATAACGCGCCCATTTGGAAAAAAGAACACTGGGGTGATGGTTCTAGCAGTTGGGTGAGTATTGGTGCTTGTGAACAGTTAGGAGAAAATTGCTAAAACTCCCCGAGTGATTGCCTATCCACCCACACCCCGCTACTCAAATAAATCTGGTTCTTCCCGCGCTATCCTGTCATACAGTGGCTGAAAGCTGAACCAGCCGCCGATGTGTGACCCTACTTGAGTTTGGGTTAAGCGTGCAGTTTCATGCTCAATGATATGGGGTCTACCGGCAGCCTCAGCTAGTAGTTGTGCTTGGCTAGAGCGTTCTAAGGTGATGAACCACCAAGCTGCTTCGTCTACTGTGTGTCCTACGGTCAAAAGTCCGTGGTTACGCAAGATGACAGCTTTTTTATTACCCAAGGTTTCTGCAATCTGCCTGCCTTCTAAAGTATCCAAAACGACTCCTGTATATTCATTAAAGACACTGTGGTCTTCGTAGAAAGCACAAGCATCTTGAGTTAGGGGGTCAAGGAGGCGACCCAAACTAGACCAGGCCTTACCGTAGATGGAATGAGCATGGGCGGCCGCAACTACATCGGGTCTAGCTTCATGAATTTGGGAGTGGATAGCGAAGGCGGCTCCATTCACGGGGCGATCGCCTTTGACAACTTCGCCCTCTTTGTTGACTAAAATTAGGTCAGAGACTCGGATATGACCAAAGTATACACCAAAGGGATTTACCCAAAAATGGTCAGGAAACTCCGGATCACGAGCTGTGATATGTCCAGCTATACCCTCGCTAAATCCAAACCTGGCAAATAGGCGAAAAGCTGCTGCTAGGCGTTGCTGACGATGTAAGCGTTCGTCTTCAACTGTCTCGAATACAGGGGGTTTTTGTCTATTAAATACTGACATGCTCTTATGCCTCTTCTTTCTCTTTTTTACAAGGAGTATGAAAATATCCAGAACGAAACGATTTTGGCAGTGGTTCTAGGGTGTTTTAGTTAGTCATTTATATTCTTCGCTGTGACCAGCGACCAATATTCAATACCGATTTTTTTGCCTTTAGTAACAACATTACTAGTTATTTTGACACTAGGATTCATCTTGCAATCCAATTATTCTAGTTTTAGTTGAGAAAGCGATTCTATGAAAATGACTGTAAATAAATAACACTGGCATATAGCAACTTTACTTGGTGACACAACTTCCTTGCATGGCTAGTACACCAAGCAATATGCTTCGGTTAGGTTAAAAACGCTACCCGGTCAGCTGATTGCAAGTATCTCTCCAATAAAAATCCCTCCAGGGGATTCAGGAGGGAATGAAACTTAGTATTCTGAACAGTAAACCAAGATTCAATAATATAGGTATTTACCTTGGCTGTGTAGCCATTTTGGCTTGGATAGTAAAAAATTCTTCTATAGCAATCAGCTTTCCTCTATGCCCCATTCCTGAACTTCATGAGGGTATTTATTTTTGCCTAGCTACTTAAGATGTCTGTTTTACTGGAGGTTTTTGGATGTTCTCTACTGAGGGATAATTTATTTTTTGGTATTCCCTAACAGTATAGTGAGGTAATTTAAGTACAGCTTAACTATCTGCAAAAAAAACAGCGACATTAGGCGCTGTAGTAAATACCATCGGATAATAACCATATACATTAATATTATGAGAATTTTTTAGATATAACCATGAAAATCTGTATTTCTTTTTAAATTGATACCTTAAGAAATATCCAACTAATCAACAGGGGTATATTTCACCCATGAGCAAGTGGTAGACGACCTCTAGCCATATCGTGTATGTTTAAAGACTGAATTCAGGACTTACGCACAGACTACGGAAAATCGCACCACTCCAGACGCAGAGGTCACGGAGTCATAAAAGTTTGAGAGGTTTTTTGCGTAAGTCCTATGATCATAAAACCTGCAAGAGAGCAGGGGGGTGAAAAATTCCAGAAATTGGATAATTTCAAGCGTTGTGTTAGAGCCTGTTTGAAAAGTTTTGGGCGAATATAATTCGCTACTACACAGGCTAAGTCCGCCTGCGCGGACTAACGTAAAATTAGGTCTTTCAAACCCACGAAGGTGGGTTTTGTCTGTGTAGACGCGATTTCTAATCGCCGGATATGGTATGAATTTAGACTTTTCAAACAGCCTCTTATACCGCAGACTCACACAGGCTACCATGCTAAATAACAAAAGGCTCAACCTGGCGACTGTGCCAATTTTCCCCGACGCGTTCAGCTATTAAGGGTCTAACGATGAATTTGGGTGGACTACCGTCCTGAACATCAATTCGCACGGCTGAGTAAGGTAATCGCTTTTGGAAACCGTGACCACTGCGACCTACATACAGCAGTGAATCTGCAACTTTGCGGGTGGGACTGTGGGGAATATCAGCAAAGGTTTCCATCAATTCAGTTCCCTCTGGTCTTTGTCGGCGGGGACGGCGACCGCTACCACCGGAGATGATGCAGTTGATGTGAGAGTCGGCGTAACCTGTATCAACTGTGCGGAGATATTCTAGGCAGTGGGCGTGGCCACTGAAAATTAAATCAACTAAGGGACGTTCTTTCACCTGTAAACCCAAAGTTTCCGCCACTTGTTCTAAAACCCAGCGTAGCCGATGGCGTACAGCCAGGGTTTGTGCTTGCTTCCACTTGGTTGCTTCCGTTACATAAGGTGGATGGTGAAAATAGATGATGCGTCCACGCACTTCGGAGGTGTTCCAAGATTCAATCAACCGATTACGTAACCATTCGAGTTGTTCAAAGTCAATAGTTGGTGTGTCGTGAGACGCGAGTTGTTTTTCAATATCGAGTTTGACCTCATTGATTTGGTCTAATTTAGCGCTGAGGTCGTCGAGTTGTTCAGCTTCGGCGGGTATATAGGAGTTAAGTTTGTCACAGGTTGCTAAAATTTGCTCTTCTTCTTGGTCGATTTCTTGGCGACGCTTTTGTAATTCTCGGCGGCTGGTGTCTCCTGCTTGAGTTGCAGGCAAAGGTGATGGTGTATTAAAGGTATTGGAATCTAGGGCGAAAAAGTCAATACCGCCATAACGGAAAGTATAGTAGCGATTGGGTAGCCGAGTGAATTGTCCTGGTTCGTAACTCAGACAGCGCCCTGTGTCAGTTTTAGCGGTGTAGTGATTGTCTAAATGACGCTGTAATTCTTCTGGGGAAGTTAGTGCTGCTAGGTAATCTAAAAATGCTCGTGCATAAGCGTCACCTTGATTTGAGCCATGCCAACCAATTTCAAAATCTTTGTAGCGGAATAGACGGCGTAGTTGCAGGGTGCTACCTGTAACTATACGATACATCAGGGGCACATCGTAGTAATCATGGTTGCCTAAGACTGGGAGAAAGGGCTGATTAAAGACCATGCGGTCATAGGCAATACGCTGGGGGCGATCGCCATCCACTAAAAAATCACGGTATGGTTCAATAAAGTTGGCAGGGTAATATTCACGAGAGCCTACTGTATAAATCACATCGCCAGTGTGCAATACAAAACGGCATTCATCCTTGTGGGGTAGCATCAGTTCTGCAACTTGTCGTTGGGGATGATAACCGTAATGAGTCTTTGTGCCAGTATCACCAATGACCATAAACGAAAATTCAGGATTGTGATCCTGGCGATCGCTAATCACCAAACTAGTTTGATCAATCCCCCGTTGTACAATACTGGGATGCTTCCACCTCACCCGTTCACACATCTTTTGGATTTTTACCGGAATTGTTGGTTCGGATATCAAGTTCATTGGTGGTTACTCCCTAATAATTTAGTCAACGGTCAAGAGTCCAGGTTCAAACTGGAAGTTGTAACTTCTAAGCCTCAAATGTCGTGTTCCAAACAAGAACCGTCGTGTTACGAACATAAATTTCCAGCCTTAAAGGCGCAATCATTATTAACTTTTCTCCCTTGACCCTTGACTCAAATTTACTGATACCCTACCGCTTGCAACCAAAACAACTTGGCATAACGTCCCCCACAGGCTAACAACTCTTGGTGAGTTCCCTGTTCTACAACTTCCCCGCTTTCTATAACTATGATTTTGTCAGCCATGCGTACCGTAGAGAAACGATGGGAAATTAAGAATACCATCTGATTTTGAGTCAGTGTGCGAAAATGATTGAAAATATTAAACTCTGCCTGGGCGTCCATTGCTGATGTTGGTTCATCTAGCACTAAAATATCTGCCTGAGTTCGCATAAAAGCACGGGCTAGGGCGATTTTTTGCCATTGTCCTCCAGAAAGTTCCTGTCCGCCTTTAAACCATCGCCCAAGTTGCATCTGATAACTTTGAGGTAATTCTTTGATGAAAGTATCAGCCATACCTTTTTCCGCAGCAGTTTGCCAGCGATTTGTGTCTGCTAAATGTTCTACATCACCGACGCCAATGTTTTCGCCAACTGTGAATTGGTAGCGGACAAAGTTCTGAAAAATCACACCAATACGACGCCGCAACACATCTACATCCCACTCTTGCAAGTCTAAACCATCAAGTAAAATCCGCCCAGATTCTGGGGTGTAAAGTCGCGTCAGGAGTTTGATTAACGTAGTCTTACCAGAACCATTTTCACCAACAATTGCCAACTTTTCTCCGGGTTTTAAATGTAGGGAAATATTCTTTAAAGCCGGCTGGGAACTCCCCGGATAAGTAAACCAGACGTTCTCGAATCGGATACCATCTTGAGGCTTGATACCTTTAGTTGCTTGACCCCAAGACGTTGGTACTTTCTCTTCTAGGAAATCGTAAAGATTAGATAGATACAAGTTATCTTCATACATGCCGCCAATAGAAGTGAGCGCAGCCGAGAATGTAGACTGTCCTTGGCGGAAAACTGTGAGATACATTGTCATATCTCCCAAAGAAATCCTACCCTGCACCGTTTCTAAGACAATCCAAGCATAGGCGATGTAAAAGGCAACTGTACTGACTAAACTGAGCAGATATCCCCACCATCCCCGCCGCAGCGTCAAGTCACGGTCTGCGCCGTAAAGTCGGTGAAATAGTTCACGGTAACGCCCCAGCAACATCTCTCCTAACTGGTAAAGTTTGACTTCTGTGACAAAGTCTTCTCTCGCCAGTAGATTTTCTAAGTAGTGTTGTTGGCGGGTTTCTGGTGCTCGCCAACTGAACAGGCGAAAGGCTTCCCCAGCAAACTTTGTCTCTGCAATGAATGCAGGCATGGCTGCTAAAATTAGCACTACCACTGCCCAAACAGAAAAATTTACTAACAAAATACCGTAGGTAATCAGAGATAGGGCATTTTGCACTAAACCAAAGGTGCGATTGACCAACGATAGGGGACGAACTGAAGCTTCTCGTCGCGCATTGGCTAATTTGTCATAAAATTCTGAGTCTTCAAACTGGGTGAGATCAAGGGTGAGTGCTTTCTCTAAGATAAGTACATTGACGCGTTGACCAAGCAATACCCGTAACAATGATTGACAGATGCTAAGTCCCCGTTGACTCCCGGCTAACAAAGCCACTGCGATCGCTTCTAAGCCTACATACAATAAAGGGTGAGAACTATTGACAAAATTACTGTTATTAAGTCCAACTTGAGACGTTAAAACTACCGCATCCACGATTAATTTACCAAAGTAGGCGATCGCTGCGGGTAGAAGCCCAGCCACTAAAGTCAAAGTAGCAAGTATAATTGTCAGAGAGCGGCTAGTAGTCCAAACCAGACCTATAGCTCTACCGCTATAACGGAAGACTGCTAGTGATTGACGCAGGGCGTTTCGTTGCTTTTTTATCTTCATTATTATTTTTATAGCGCGAAAACACCCGTAATTGTCTGAACATCGGTGTAGTCGCTCTTCAAGAATTTAGCTGCTCAGTCAACCCTAATCCAGAACAAGAAGCTATAGGATAGAGATCCAGGATTAACTCGTAATTTTTTATGTCTGCTACGCCCCTTGTCTCTCACCTTGACTCACCCACTCCAGAAAAATTAGACCTAGCAATTCCCCCACTACTAGGTGCAACCGTAGCCGAGTTAACTGCTTGGGTGCAGCAACAGGGACAACCTGGTTACAGGGGTAAGCAACTGCATGATTGGATATATAACAAAGGTGTGCGATCGCTTGCTGATATCTCTGTTTTCCCGAAAGATTGGCGTGCAGAATTAGCAAATATCCCCGTTGGGCGCTCTACCATACACTACCGATCTGTTGCACGGGATGGTACTGTTAAATACCTCCTGCAACTCGCAGACGGGCAAATTGTAGAAACCGTGGGGATACCCAGTGAAAAGCGGTTAACAGTTTGCGTCTCTACTCAGGTGGGTTGTCCGATGGCCTGTGATTTCTGCGCCACTGGTAAAGGCGGTTACAAGCGTAACTTAGGACGCCATGAAATTGTTGATCAGGTGTTGACGGTACAGGAAGATTTTCAGCAACGGGTTAGCCATGTGGTATTCATGGGTATGGGTGAACCGTTGTTAAATACTGATCATGTATTAGCAGCTTTGAAATCTTTGAATAAGGATGTTGGTATAGGAGCGCGATCGCTGACTTTATCTACGGTAGGGATACGCGATCGCATCCGTCAACTCGCTCAACACCATTTACAAATTACTCTAGCGGTGAGTCTCCACGCCCCCAACCAAGCACTACGAGAACAACTCATCCCCAGCGCCCGTCCCTATCCTCTAGAAGATTTATTGGCGGAATGTCGGGAATATGTGGAAATGACTGGACGCCGCATCTCTTTTGAATATATCCTGCTCGCTGGTGTCAACGATTTACCAGAACACGCTCTAGAATTAGCGAAATGTCTGCGGGGTTTCCAAAATCATGTCAATTTAATTCCCTACAATCCCATCCAAGAAGTAGATTACAAACGTCCTAGTAGCGATCGCATTCAAGCTTTTGCTAATATTCTCAAGCAGCAACAAATTGCTGTTAGCGTCCGCTATTCTCGTGGTTTAGAAGCTGATGCTGCTTGTGGACAGCTCAGAGCCAGTAAATCAAACAAAATATATTAAGCAATATCAGGCTGTTTTAATTGAGTTTGTACTAAGGACATTAGTCATCACTACAAACTTCTGAACCTATAGGGCTATAAATTACCTTTTAGCAAAAATCCCCGGCGCATAAGCCTCAATAACTTTACCAGTGCGGGTGCAGGTAATCATTAAATAGTCGCAAGTAGGGCATTGTGTCCGAGTCAATTGACTATCAGAAATATAATAACGCTCTGCTTGGCTGCCACAGTTTGGGCAGCAAATTTTTTGTACTATCTGCATTTTATAACCCCTGGATGTAATGATTTTTTATTAGAAAAGACCAGAAAATAAACCAGTAAATTTACTGATTTTACTCAACTTCATCGGAAGCCATGATTTCGGCTAAATTACTTTACAAAAAAATTAAGGTTGAAAAAATCGATAATTATTACCTAGATTTATTATCTTATATATTTATACTCAATTACTATCCTACTTTAGATATATAAATTATTTTTTAACATATTCACCATTTAGGGATTTAGTGATCCCCATGAATAACGCTTTGAGATACCCTTATTTATAGTTATTTTAAAAACCAAAGCTGTATTCTTATTAAAAAAATAAAGTTCAGGAAATACTGTATATTTAGTAACAAAATATTTATTTTAAGATTTAATTAATATTTGAGTGCAATCATCTGGAGATGAGATTCTATGCAGCCATAGCAATGCATTTGCTTTATGAAAATTGCCAGATTCAGATTACCGACTTTTCAAAGCATACATCTGGTAAATAGAGGGTAAGACCCCTTGATTTAACTATCAAAAAAGGTGTTTCGCAGGCGATATCCTAGACAAGCACGATGATTAATTACCCATAACTTAATACTGGCTTCTTCTAGGGTATGTTTTGCGTCAGACGGCGGGTTATTTACCTGGCTTAAGAAGGATGAAAATAATCGTAAATCTCTTGAGCTAAACGAGGGCCAATTCCCGGAACTTCAGATATTTGTGCTGGTGTGGCTTGTCGAATATAATCAACGGAGCGAAAATGCCCTAAGAGTTGCTTTTGTCGATAGTGTCCCAAACCCGGAATTTCGTCTAAACGTGATCGCCTCATCTTCTCACTGCGTTGTTGACGATGAAAACTCACAGCAAATCGGTGTGCTTCATCTCGTAATCGCCTGAGTAACTGTATACCAGGCTGTTCAGCATTAGTTTCTAGAGATTGGGATTCTCCAGGTAAAAAAATCTCTTCTCGCCGCTTGGCTAAACTCACAACTCGCAAGTCTTCTAATAAATTTATTTCTTGTAAGATGGCGACAACCGATGATAATTGACCTTTACCACCATCAATCATCACCAAATCAGGCCAGTCAGAATTACCAACTCGTGTCAATTGCGGATCTTCAAGATACTTGCGGAAGCGACGCTGAATAACTTCCGCCAGACTGGCGAAATCGTCTGAGTGTCCGGCGGTAACTGTAGGATTTTTAATTTTGTAGTGGCGATAGTGCTGTTTTGCTGGTAAACCGTCAACAAACACAACTTGCGACGCTACAGCATTTGCTCCTTGAATGTGGGAAATATCATAACCTTCAATGCGGTGAGGTAAATCTGGTAAATCTAGAATTGCGGCTAAATCTTGCATAGCTTGATGGTTGCGATCGCCTAATTTTTGCATTCTTTGCAATTCATATTGAGCATTGCGCTCTACCATCTCAATTAATTCTGCTTTAGTTTGCCTCTGGGGAGCTAAAATCGTCACCTTTCTCCCTTTACGCCCAGTTAAAACATCAGCCAAAATTTCCCCATCGGGTAACTCATGCTGTACCAAAATTTCTGTGGGGATTTCCACCGAGTCGGCAGTTTGGTAATGCTCTTCTAAGACTCGTTGTAAAATAGCTCCAGGTTCGGCGTGAGCATCCGCCACAAATGCCAAGCGTCCTACCAGTTGACCAGCACGAATTTGGAATAATTGAATATGAGCGAGTTTTTCGTCAGATGCGAGGGCAATCGCATCCCGTGAAACTGTATCATCTGGTAAAGAAACCTTTTGATCTGCTGTCAGCGATTTTAAGCCGCTAATTTGGTCACGAATCCGTGCTGCTGATTCAAAGTTCAGCGCCTGTGCTGCTTGTTGCATTTGTTGAGTCAAAATATCAATCAGTTCCTGGGTGCGACCTTGAAAAACCATCGCTACCTTTTGTACAGTCTTGCGGTACTCTTCTGAGGAAATTAGCTGTTGACACACACCAGGACAACGCCCCATATCATAATTTAAGCAAGGACGATCTTTGAACAGTGGTTGCGGTCGTTGTCGTAATGTAAAAATACGCTTGCAAATTCGCAATATTTCCCGCAGTAGACCGGAATCGGTGTATGGGCCGTAAAATTTATCCTTTTCTTGGCCTAATTGGCGTTTGCGGGTGATGAAAATTCGGGGATAGTCTTCTGACCAAGTAATGCAAACATAGGGATACTTCTTATCATCCTTGAGCAGCACGTTAAAATACGGCTGGTGCTGCTTAATCAGATTAGCTTCCAACGCCAAGGCTTCGGCTTCAGTATCGGTAACGATAAATTCAATTTCCGCCACCTGTTTGACCATTGTGGCTATCCGTTCCGTCTTGTTGTAACCGTCCCGGAAATAGGAACGAACACGCGATCGCAACTTCCGCGACTTACCTATATAGATAATGCGATCGCTTTGATCCCGCATAAAATAAACCCCCGGTTCTGGTGGGATTTCAGCTAGACGGGTTTCTAGGCGTTCTGGGTCTTTAACAAGTGTTAGTGTTTGAGCAGATTGCGTCACTATCAAAGCTAGGTAATTTTACAAATTTACCTACTTCTATTTTAAAGAAAATTCTTTTTTTGTGCTGGTTTTATCTGTCCAGTATCAAGTTAATGTTAAGTTTACGGAATAAACAGCTTTTCTCCACATCGAATTACAACTGATACTAGTTACCTCATACTTTATTTATGTTTCTCTAGATTTTATATAGTTATTTTTTTAAAGTACTCCTCATAGTTTACTACCTGCATCAATTTGTACTACTGCTAAAACCATTTTTTTATTTTACATAATCTGGATGTCACACCTAAAAAAAATGGCGGTTTTAGCCCATTTGCAATAGTTTTTATGATTATCGATGCTGATTAAACAAGAGTTTTATATTCTGTAAAGTTGTCATGTTCTAAATTATTTATCGGCAATCTTCCGGATGGTTCTTTAAATGTCAAATATTAAGCGAATTAACGGATTTAGGAAATTAGCTCTATTGATTATGATTAAACCTGTAAAGCTAAGAATATTTTAATTAACAAGCAACTATTATGAATATCAATGAGTTTGAATCCCAGTACCGTACAGCTATGGATGAAACCCTAAATGAACTTCAAACAGCAGTTTTATTATTAGTACAAGTACAACGTAAGATTTCCGAAATTGGTAATTATGTACACAATCTTAGTGAGAGTGTTGAAGAGTTTATTAACAATCAGAAAGTTGAATAAAAAGTTTAATAAATATAGGAAATAACTCAGTGAGAGTTATAGTCTTTTGTTAGCTAATTCTGCTTCAATTGTCAAGATTAGTTCAGTGAGATTCACTGGTTTGACAAAATAGCGACAAGCTCCTAAATTCATAGCTCTTTCTTGATCTGCCTTAAAAGCAAAGGCTGAAACTACAATCACAGGTATCTTAGATAAATCTGATTTTTGCTGAATTTGCTCTAGTAGTAAGAATCCATCAATATCTGGCAATTTTAAGTCTAATAACATCAATTCAGGCTGAAATTTCTCTATAGTAGAGAATAAAGTTGCACCATTTGATAAACTTTGAACATCGTACCCACAGTAACCGAGGTAATCACTCAACAACATTCTATTGACATCATTATCTTCAATTAGTAAGACTCGCCTAGTTTGCTGTGACTCTAGTTGCTGATTTATAGTGAGTAATCGTACTGTCATTATTACCTATCATTTAATATCAAAAGTCAAAGATACTATCAAATATGCAAATAATTATCGTAGATAATTTCAAAGGAATAGAATACTTAGTAATCCAGAAAAAATATTAATAAGTTAAACTTAACTATTTTCCTAAGATTAATACTATGAGCTTTGAAGTTAAAATGAAGTAAAATTAATATTTTCTTTAACTTATTTTTCTTTATTATGTGATATCAAATAGTTGGATAATTCTAAAAATTAATCAACACTGCGATCAAACACATAGAAATTCCCTCACCCAAAGCAGTGCTGAAGCTATCAATAATCTTGTGGTGTCAATCAAGTATTTTTGAGGATTTATGGTGATTCTCTATACACTCCTAGTTTAGGAAACTATAAAACCCAATTTGGTAAAGTATCCATATATTTTCAATGAAAAGATGATGAATATTTCTCTTTTTACCTAAGTATTAATACTAAATTTCTGATAGAAAGCTTGTGATTTATATTACAATGTAATTCAGCTAAGGGTTGAAGAGCACTATATAGTAAGCTGAAGCTTTTATCAACAGTCTAATGCTGACACTGGGGGCAAAAGTGACTAGAACGCCCAGCTAACTTAATGCGCTGTATCAAATTGCCACAAACTCGACAGGGTTCACCAGTGCGGTTGTATACTAGCGCTACGCCGCCATAGTTACCGTTGACACCCTTAACATTGAGAAAATTGCTAAAAGTAGTGCCGCCTGCGGCAATGCTGGCTGCTAATACTTGAATAATCGCAGTTTGCAACCGCTCAATTTGCGATCGCTGTAAATTTGTACAGAGAGTTTCTGGCAAGACTCCACTTTTAAACAGTGCCTCATCAGCATAAATATTGCCTAATCCCGCCACGACTGACTGATCTAACAGCGCGGTTTTGATGGGACGGCGGCGATTTTGCAGCTTAAGAGCCAAATAATCAACAGTGAATTCCGGTGAAAATGGGTCTACTGCGAGTTTTCCTAAACCAGTCATGATGCTTTCTACAGCAACTCTAGGTGGTACATACCACATTTGACCGAAGGTACGCTGGTCAACAAAGCGTAATTCCTGTTCTTCTCCTAGGAATAATCTTACCCGCGTGTGTTTATGCAATGGTTCATCTCGATGTAGCCACAGTAGTTGGCCTGTCATCCGGAGATGGACACCCAGCCAGCCAGGAGAAGAGGAGGAGAGTTCTGCGAGGAGATATTTGCCACGACGATGCCAAGTAGTAATGGCACTTCCTTTAATTCCATGAATAAATTCACCAACAGAAAACGGGTTGGCGATGGTGCGATTAAGCAGCACATCACCACCCGTGATTTCCTGATTGAGGGTCAATTGATTGAGACCACGTCGGACTGTTTCAACTTCAGGCAGTTCAGGCATTCAATAGTAATTAGCAAGCAAGTTAATATTTTTGGGAGATGATCAGGAGAACAAATAGGGAGGTGGGGTAGTGAGGGGATTGGGAGAATTTCGCACTATCCCACATTCTTTCATCATCCCAGTGCAGTAGCCACCGCTAACCTTCGGTATAGAGGGGGACTTATTGCCGGAATTCAGTTAAACAATCCCCTTATGATTTGCCTGCTTACTTTTTCGCCTTAGCTTTGGGTGCTTCTACCTCTACCAATTCGTTCGGAGCAAAGTTATTGGTGTTGATACCAGAATAATTTACTTTGTCAAACCGGACGATGACTGAGTATTTAATACCGCTTTGGTCGATAGAAGCCACAGTTCCGACATCGTTATACCAGTAGGATTCCGGGCGTTTAATACGTACTTTAGAACCACGTTGAACCATGATTATCTTCCCTTTTAGTTATCAATCGCCAATACATAGGGCTAATTGTTTTCACTCTACAACCTGAAGGCCGCTACAAGAGGCTTTGTTAAGTTATTTGTCTTACTGAATAGGTGTCATACCAATTCAAAATTAAGAAATCCTGATTTGGCAAGGGTTTCTCGGTTTGAATCTGTTTCAAGACTTTCGTGAATAGGTGTCAGTGGTCAAGGGTGTGTTGTCGCCAAGCGCCACACCATCCGAGATCTTCGGTGCGTTAGGACGTTCTGTCCGAAGGGGATCTTGCTACGTGTAGCGGCGACCTTATCTTCTCCATCTCCCCCAGAAGCCACTTCTCAATTGGGTGATCCAAATATAAAATGGCATCAGACCCTTCTTGACAAAGTTAATATGATGAATTAAGTTCGTTCGCAAATGCCACTGATAGGAACAAGTTATGCTTTGCTTAAAACAAACACACTACCCTCGTTACCCCTGCCAATGCGTAAATCGTGATCTAGATAAGTGATATCCAACCAGCCTTGTTGTCTATCACTGTTAATAGCGGTATCAATCGCCTTAAATTTTTTACCAACTTCAATTTGTTGGATAAAATCTGTCGGAGAACTGTAACGTATTAACCGTTTGAAGCCGATAATAGAGCGCTGAAATTTAACTTGGACACGGCGGTCAGAAACTGGCTCAAAACTAGCTGCAACGCTGACCAATCCCTCAAGATAAGGTAAGCCATAAATCTCGGCTATATTGTAAACGCTGGTTGTCTCTACTCGAATACACTGATAAATTTGTCCGAGTTTAAGTAAAGGTAATCCATCCAAGTTTAAGAGAGCCTTGCTGGTGGTATACAGTAGTCGCCAATTGCCATCAAGCAAATTAGTCGCTGCCACGGGGCGCGGTGTAGGATTGAGGTCTTCCAATTTGGCGATCGCTGCCAAAATAGCCTGTTTCTGTTGATCACTAGCCAGTAAACCACGGTTTGTACCAGCGATCGCATCTAAGAGAGCGGATTTTCCAATCATCGCTTGTCACCTCAAAAATTATCAGGATGAAACCCAGAATTAAATAGATATAAATATCAAATGTATCGAGCCTTACTAACCGCCAATAATCCCTTCCTGTCTACAATAAAGGCATTGAATAAAAATTTTTGTAGGGTTGCGGATTTGGTTAGTAGAGAGTTGAATGAATAACTAAATTATCTCGTATCCAGTGATAGACTCTTAATGTCTAGTTACATCCGTATTTTCGCGTCTTTGTCGATATGTTGAATTCTCCATTACGTGAAGCACCCCGTAACCAACGAGCTATTGTGATCCCATTAAAGCAAGAGTCCTCCCTTTTAGACTGGTTGCAAGCTCATGGTCGTCTGATATCCCGTGATGTTCATGAACCTGATTTTCAGGATGAAGAAGAGGAAATCTCAGAGTTTCTGGGTGGGAATGACGGTATTGGTGATTACGATATCGATGATGATGACGATATAGCTATAGACGAGAATTAGTCCGTAAAGGCTGGGACTCTATGGTATGCATTGTCCCTCTAGTTCAGTTTTGTAAGTGTGGAGTGAAGGGAAATTTCTGTGGACGCTAAATTATCACCCGATCAAGGGTTAAACTTTTCTGGTATTGGTCTAGCCTCTTGTTTAGCCGTAGGGTTAGGCGCAGCAGCATTGATTTTGGATCGACTGGCGAATAGATTGCCTTGGGAATTGACGTCACTAACTCTACCACTTTTATTATGTGCCCTGAGTTCAGCAGTCGTCGGTTTCTGGGTAATACCACTGCTACAAGCACTCAAAACTGGGCAAATCATCCGTGAAGATGGCCCGCAAGCTCATCTGAAAAAAGCCGGCACACCAACGATGGGTGGTGTATTCTTTATACCAGTAGCACTGATTATTGCCTGTGTAGGTTCTAAGTTTGCTACAGAGGTACTGGCCGTTTCCGCATTAACACTGAGCTACGGTTTCATCGGCTGGCTCGACGATTGGCAAATTCTTCGCCGGAAGTCGAATAAAGGTATATCCCCAAAGATGAAGCTAGCTTTGCAGGTTGGTTTTGCGGCAGTGTTTTGTATTTGGCTGATGTTTAATCAACCTGCCAACATGACAAATATTGCTTTGCCTTGGGTGAGTTTTTCACTGCCTCTGGGATTACTATTCTGGCCTGTAGCTGGGTTTGTGCTGGTGGCAGAGAGTAATGCTACTAACCTCACAGATGGCATTGATGGCTTGGCTGGAGGAACAGTTGCGATCGCACTATTGACACTTGGGGCACTGGTTGCACCCACTTCCCCAGGATTGATGATTTTCTGTGCTGCTTTAAGTGGCAGCTGTTTAGGTTTCTTGGCTCATAACCGTAACCCAGCTCGCGTTTTTATGGGAGATACCGGTTCTCTGGCGCTGGGAGGGGCTTTAGCTGCTGTGGCATTGCTGACTAACAGCTTAGTAGCATTGTTCATTCTCAGTGGCATCTTCTTTGTAGAAACCCTGTCTGTGATGGCGCAGGTGAGTTATTACAAAGCCACTAAAGGCCCTGATGGTAAAGGCAAACGCCTGTTGAAAATGGCCCCCTTACACCATCATTTGGAACTGACTGGCTGGTCGGAATTGCAAGTCGTTGCTGTGTTTTATATCATCGCCGCTCTTTTGGCAGCAATTTGTATGGCGATCGCTTAACTCAAATGCCCTAGAAAAAATAGTTTAATAAAAACAACCAGCCCCCGCATTTTGTGGGGGCTGTTTATGTTTATTTACAAATCTGTCAGGATGCCAGTCTTTTTCTCAGCTCTGCTTCTAGCTGTTCTTCAGTGTTGACGACTACACGCCCTGGTTTGGCTCTGATGATGGTGAGAAAATATTGAAATGCTTCCTCATCCTGAGGATTGGCTTTGACGTATTCCCGCAGTTCTTTTTCTGAGAAATTTAAATAGTCGCTCATCCTATAATTTCCTCTCCGTTACTCAAGCAAATAACTAAGAGCTTGGAATCCCCGTCCTTTCAAGGCGGGGAGGAAAAGCGATGACGCGGTTTTAACCGCAGTCAAGCTACGCATAATCTGTTAGACCTCCGAATGAGTTGAATTTGCTT
>JAESGB010000045.1_pt1 | contig 154475 bp, 139 predicted proteins | sample 9266211 | NCBI WGS metagenome assembly JAESGB01 (sample SAMN14514844, study PRJNA621659) | algae metagenome | isolation source: Goleter apudmare HA4340-LM2 and co-occurring heterotrophs from cave wall... | place: USA: Maniniholo cave, Kauai, Hawaii | collected 2009-07-28 | reverse complement strand
GGGTTGAACTTCACGACTTGATGGCTCTGCAACGAGCCGAACATAGTAGATGCCCACGTCGCTCCACATGCCAACGGCTTTCCCATCTCGCACCCAGCGACGGGCACGACTAGGCTTGGTTGGCATCACAGGAGAACCATCTGAATTTTGGACTGGTACACGTAACTGCATGGAGATAATCCTCGTTACAAAGTTGTCAGTCCCTACGACCACCGATCACACCATCTCTCGGCTTTACCCGACGCCTTCAGCCAGAAGGCTTAGAGAGGTTCGAGCTAGGGAAACACCCGAACGTCCGTAACTGTTATCGGCTCATGGTCTAGTCACTACTACGGAAACCTGGCTGTTTCCAAGCCCCCGATCTTCAGTCGGGGGTCAGTGACTTGTTTCACCTATTAAAACTACGATTCTGTTTGTTCTTTGATCAAATCTAACCAATTCTATATTCCGTAGCAGGTTACTGACGCGAACGTACAAACGAAAAAAGGCTTTGAGTTGGTCTATGGTCGGTTCCATTATTTCCTAAGGCTCTGTATCCTAGCCAATTGTTATGTGTTGGGGGATATAGCCAGGGAAGGGAGATGAGAAAGAATTTTTTCCCTTCTTTCTCATCTCCTTTCCTTTGTCCTGTTCTCCACAGAAGCCGAAGTGTTCCCTGCTCTACAAATTCCGCACCAGACCTACTAAATGCCTGATTTCCGGCAAAATTAGTTTTTCCATACCTAATCGCACTGCATTAGTGGAACCAGGAAGGGAAAAGATTAACTTTTTTTGATAAACACCAGCTACTGCACGAGAAGCGATCGCCCGTGAGCCAATTTCTTGGTAACTTAAAAAGCGAAATAATTCCCCAAATCCTGGTAAGGTTTTCTCTAGCAACTTCTCAATGGCATCGTAGGTGGTGTCTCTTGGTGCAATACCTGTGCCACCATTGAAAAGTATCGCATCTAAATTCGGCTCTTTTGCCAGCGATTCTATCTGTGCCTGAATTTGTACTGGCTCATCTTTGATAATCTTGTAGGCTCCTATTCTATGGTTAGCACCCAAGAGCAACTGCTGGATTAACTGACCACTTTTGTCTGTCTCAGGAGAGCGAGTATCACTGATGGTGATTACCGCGCAAGTTACAGTGATTCTCTGTCTGTCTGGATGGGGTTGTAGGGTCATATATTTACCGTAGAGGCACGGCATCGATCAGTTTACTACACGTACCAAAAAATTATGGATGCCGTGCCCTCTATACCACAATGTTGCATGAAAGCTTAACTCAACGGTATTGGGACATGAGGAAGTAGCATAGCACTGCTAAATCTTTAGTAGCAGCCAATGACGCCAGAAGATTCCGACGGACAGAGGCAGGAAAGCTACAGATCCCCGATGCCCAATGCCCCCATTGGCATTAAGATTTACTCAATCCCAGACCGTTCTCATCGGCATAGCGTTCCATGAAGCGCATAAAGCGATCCCATTCTTCAGGAGATTTCATCAGGTAAACTGCTTCTAACACCTCTGGCTTACCATTGATAAATTTAGCCTTAACTTCACGGGTAACTAATTCCCCTTCTTCATCAATCAAGTACATACCCGTGATGTCTTCTGTGGAGCTTTCGGTTAAAGCTTTAGGATTGGTAAAAATAAAGGTTGCTGTACCACTGTCACCCGTGCGCGATCGCGTTAAGCGCACATCTGGAGTTGTATCTTCATCAATACCTCTAGAGAATTGGATTTTCGCCATGATTCAGTGAACTTAAAGTTTTGTAATGTTAATTTATTATTCTCTCATTATTTTAGAACTCAATAATCTATCTGCTGTGGATATTTTTTATTTCCGTATAAAAACTTAAACTGCTTCTCTTTCTAGTAACAAAGTTACAGGGCCATCATTTTCTATCGCAACTTGCATCATGGCACCAAATTGACCAGTCTCGACCTGTAAACCGCTTGTTTGTAACTTAGTAACAAAACGGTTATACAACTCTGCTGCCAAAGAGGGAGTCGCTGAATGATCGAAGGAAGGACGACGACCTTTACGACAATCTCCGTAGAGAGTAAACTGACTAACTACCAATAACTCACCACCAATTTCTTGTACGGATTTTTGCCACCTGTCCCCACCTTCCTGATCGGGAAACAAACGCAACTCTAGACATTTGCGCGTCATCCAGTCGAGTTCTGCATCGGTGTCAGTATTGGCAATACCTACGAGTAAGTTTAGCCCCCGCCCAATTTTGCCCACAATTTTACCGTTAACAGTGACTTGAGATGATTTCACTCGCTGGATAACAACGCGCATAAGCAGTGGGGAGTTGAGTTGAAAGAAAAGCGTCGCTCTTTTGCCAATCTTCATTACTAAGCACTTCTTAAAGCGACAATTGGGTCAAGTTTAGCAGCGCGACGGGCGGGAATGACACCAAAGAATAAGCCGATACCACCAGAAACTCCGACTGCCATTGTAATTGCCACAGGAGAAATTGCCGCTTCTAGGGGTGTGAGGGCTGCTACTAGCATAATGCCACTGACACCAACACTAGTCCCTACTAAGCCGCCAATGGCTGAAACAATGACTGCCTCGATGATGAATTGTAGTAAGATATCCTGCTCAGTTGCACCGATCGCTTTGCGTAATCCGATTTCTTGGGTGCGTTCGGTGACGGAAACGAGCATGATATTCATAATCCCAATACCGCCGACAAATAATGATATACCAGCGATCGCTGCTAACATGGCAGTCAAGGCGCTGCTGATTTGCCCCACAGTTTGCAAAGCATCCTTTTGAGAACGGATGGTAAAGTCGTCTTCGCCAGTAATTTTGTGGCGTTGTCGTAACAAATTGGTCATTTGAAACTCGGCGGCATCAACGCTATCTGCGTTCTTAGCCGAGACGACTATGTAAGTTACCTCTAAACCATAGGGAGAAGTCTGTCCCACAATCCGGTTAGCTGCGGTGATAATTGGGATTAATGCGGCTTCATCGTAGTTCACACCCAAGCTTGCACCTTTACCTTTCAGCACCCCTATCACTTGGAAGCTGGCATTTTTAATCCGCAACTGCTGACCTACAGGGTTAGTATTACCAAATAGTCGTTCTGCTAAATCTGCGCCTAAAACCACAACTTGGTTGCTGCGCTTGATGTCTACGTCAGTAAAAAAGCGCCCTTGAGCAGGTTCAAAGTCCCGCACTATCAAGAAGCTGGGAGTTGTGCCCACGATATTCACATCGGTGTTTCTATTACCGTAAGTCACTACCTGGCGGCTGTTTAATTCTGCGGTGACTTCTGCTACCGTTGGTACTTGAGTAGCGATCGCCACAGCATCTTCTAAAACCAGTGTCCTCGGAACTTCTCTGGAGATGCGTTGAGTTTCTTGATTACCGGGAATCACAAATAGTACGTTTGGGCCTAAAGACTCTAGTTGTTTATTCACGAACTTTTGTCCGCCTTCACCAATCCCAATCATCGCAATGACTGAGGCGTTACCAATCACGATACCCAACATAGTCAGGGCGCTACGCAATTTATTCGATAGCAGGGTTTTACCTGCCATTTGGATGCTTTCTAGAAAGTTCATATGTTATTTGGCATTTGTTATTTATTAGCGAGAACCGACTCACCTAGTAACCTGTTAGAGCAAGTCGTAGCCAGTGTCGATATGATTGAAGAAACAGACGAACGACAGAATATTTCAGCCTGCGTACAGGTTTTAGCCGGCTTGCGATTTGAGAAAAATTTGATTACACAGCTTTTCAGAGGGGATATTATGCAAGAATCTGTGATTTACCAAGACATTCTGCAAAAGGGAGAAGAACGAGGAAAGAAACAAGAGGCGCTACAACTGATTCTGCGTCTTTTGACGCGTCGCTTTGGTGCAATTGATCCGGAGACAGAACAGCAGACTCCCACTTTGCCCATCAATCAACTAGAGGATTTAGCTGAGGCGCTGTTAGATTTCACTAGTCAAACTGATTTAGTGAATTATCTGGCGAATATCTCTCCATCTAATTCAGGAGATTAAATGTAGGCGTAGCCATCTGTCGGCATCGCCTCTCATACTAATTCGTAATTCGCGGATTATGCTCATTAATTATTTTTTTGCTTGGCCTTTTCGATTTTGTAGTCTTTGGGTGGATTAACAAATATGCGATCGCCTGCTTTAATACCTGCTAAAATCTGAGTCTGGTCTTGGATTTGCGCCCCGACGGTGACTTCTTGAAACTGGGATTTATTATTAGCATCAGGCACAAGTACGCCTGTCTTACCCTTTTCGGTGACAATAGCTACAGTTGGCAACATCAAAGCATCACTAATGCGATCGCCTAAGAAGGTCAAATCAACATTTAAGCCAGAACGTAGTTGCTCTACACCTGTATCTAGAGATACCCGCACCTGAAAGGATGTCACACCTTGTTCAACTACAGCTTCCGGTGCAATTAGACGCACCTTGCCTTGAAATACTTGATCGGGATAAGCATCAGCCATAATTTCCACCTGCTGTCCCTGTTTAATTCTGCCAATATCTGCTTCTGGAACTTGGGCTAGTATTTCTAAACCACGAGCTACAGCCACAATTGAACTAGAAGTAGCCGATGCACTTGTAGAAGCAGAAGTTGTGGGAGTCACAAACGCCCCAATGTTGGCATATTTTTGGGTAACAATCCCAGAAAAGGGCGTGCGGATAATGGTCTCTTCAAGCCTGACTTGGGCTGCTTTTACCTGAGCTTGAGCGGCTTTGAGGGCGGCTTGGCGTTGGGCAATTTCTTCGGAGCGAGTACCATTTTGCAGCAGTACTAATGCAGCGCGTGCTTCAGTCACAGATGCTTCCCGTTGATCGATTTCCTCACTACGACTACCAGTTTGCAGCAGCGATAGTCGTTTTTCTGCTTCTGCTAAACTAGCCTTGGCCCTTTGATCTTCACTGACATATTGTTCCAGCTGATCTTGAGAAGTCGCACCCTGACGAGTTAATTCGCGGTAGCGGTTGACTCGTGCTTGTGTGAGTTTTACCTGTGCTTGCGCGGAATTAACTTGCGCTTGCGCCTGTCCAATTTCCTGGTCACGATTACCAGCACGGGCTGCGGCTAACTGTGCTTCTGCTTGGGCTAGACGCGCTCTGGCTTGGGCAATTTCTTGGGGACGACTCCCTGCACGGGCTTGGTCTAGTTGGGCTTGTACTTGGGCTAAATTAGCTTGGTATTGGAGGATTTGGGCGGGAATATCACCGACATCCATCCGAGCAATAATTTGTCCTTGCTGTACGCGATCGCCCTGTTCTACAGACAACTGTGCCAGTACACCGGGGTTTTTTGGGCTAATATTTACGCTTTGTACTGGTACTACTTTGCCACTGGCAGTAATCCGCAAGGTGACGTTTTGCGTTGTCACTGGGACAGTAAGTTGGGTAATATCTTCTTGATTTTTCCCTGGATTTACCAGGTTGTACGTGTTTGTCGTGCCTACAACCACAGCACCCACTGCTATCAAACCGATGAACCAGCGTAATGGATACTTAACTTTTCTGCCAATAAAGGGAATTTCTATATGCGTGGTCATAATAGCCGCCCATGAATATAGCTTGGTAAAGCAGTTGTCAGTGATACCAAGACTAATAATATTTGCTTAACGTTTCTCCATGTTAGTCGCTAATACTTGTATATGCCTTCACCTGAATGGGTGAGCATAGCTATGGGATAAACGCCAAAAGATGAAAATGCGATCGCATCTTCATCTCCAATTTTTTGATCATGATTCACTGCTAGCGTGTCGTCCTAGAAGTGGCAGATCGTTGTAAATTAGCCAAAGCACGGTTATAGTCCAAAATCGCCGTGACGCGATTACCTTCAGCTCTTGTCAGGTCATTTTCGGCAGAAATTAGGTCTGTTTGAGTACCGACACCAGCCTGTACTCTGATCCTGGCTAGGCGACGACTTTCCCTGGCTTGCTCTAAAGCTAGAGTAGAAGTCTGCACGTTTTCTAAACTAGCTCGCAACTGAGAATAGAATTGCTCGACATCAAAGCGAATTTGGTCACGTTGTCCAGCAAATTGAGTTTCTGCGATCGCAATATTAGCTCTTGATTGAGCCGCCCTGGCTCTTGCAACCCCACCATCAAACAAATTTAAACTGGCTTGCAGGCCTACCGAATACCCATCACTAACACTGATACCATCCTTAAACCGATCTAGTAGGCTGTAACTCCCACTCAAACCAAGTTGCGGCCCTATCTGAGACAGTGCTTGTCGTCGCTGTTGCTCGCTAATATTGCGTTGTGCTAAAAACTGTTGCAGTTCGGGGCGGTTTTGGAAAGCTTGGATGATTGTTTCTTCTAACGTCGGCTGCCAAATACCTGCTAAATCTACTGGGTCTGCGGCACTAATATCCACCGACTGTGGCAAACTTAACAAAGCGGCAAACTGACGACGGACAATGCGTTGTTGTGAAAGAGCATTAGTCAGTTCCTGTTGAGCATTAGCTAAATTCACCTGAGCTTGCAAAACATCAAACTGTGTACCCAAGCCTGCTTCTAGCCGAGCTTGCGCTTCCCGCAGGCTCTCCTGAGAATTACCTACCGCCGACTGATTAATTCTTACTAGTTCATCGGCTGCTTGCAAATCGTAGTACTGAGTGGTGACATTCAAGTTAATTTCCAATGAGCTACTTTCCAGATTGAGCTCATTCACACGCACCTGTTCTTCAGCGGCGCGGATGCTAGCTTGGCGGTTCCCGGAAGTATACAGGTTATAATTCACCTGGGCTTGACTATTAGAAGAAGTGCTGGATGGAGATGAACTCCTAGTGAAACCATTACCACTGTTAGTCACACTACTACTTAGATCAATATTGGGAAGTAAAGCCGCCTGAGCTTCCCGAAGTGCAGAGCGAGTGCGTTCTAGTTCTAATCTTGCTACCTGTAATTGCCGATTGTTCCGTTGTGCCAGTTCCACAGCCTGGGACAAACTAATAGCTACAGTTCCCTGAATCTTAACGTCTGCTGGTTGGGTGGGAAATTGTAAAGGATTAGGATGAGGATTAAGCTCATTCAGTTGAGTTTCTGGGGGAGTGGCGGCGCTGGCACTACTGGTTAAAGTTGGGATTAAAATAGCGATCACCACAGCTACCCAGGAAAAATGCACCAAGAAAAAAATTGAGTTCATAATCTAATATTGATAACTGCTAACTGTTAACTGTTAAATAACCCAATTAGCTGACAATCAAACCATCCTGAACTCGGATAATTCTGTTGGTTTGGGCAGCAATATCTGGCTCATGAGTAACAATCACAATGGTGATTCCTTGTTGATTTAACTCCGTGAGCAAATTCATCACTTCATAAGAAGTTTCGGTGTCTAGAGCACCTGTTGGCTCATCTGCCAAAACTAATGCCGGTCGGTTGACTAAAGCGCGAGCGATCGCTACTCTTTGTTGTTGTCCACCCGACAGTTGACTAGGACGGTTAGCAATCCGCTCTCTTAGTCCTACTCTTTCTAAGGCTTCTAATGCTCTTTGACGGCGTTTTGACTTAGGCAAGTTGGCATAAACCATCGGTAGCATAACATTTTCCAGTGCTGTTGCCCTCGCCAATAAGTTAAATTGTTGAAACACAAAACCTATTCTTTGGTTACGAATATACGCCAATTCATCATCATCAAAAGTAGTCAGGTTTCTGCCTTCTAAAATATATTGTCCACTAGTAGGACGGTCTAAACATCCCACAATATTCATCAATGTGGATTTACCTGAACCTGACGCACCCATAATTGCCACATATTCCCCTTCTTCTATAGAAAGTTGAATTCCTTTGAGTATGGGAACATCAACTTCTCCTAAATGGTAGGTTTTGGTAATGGATTCCATCCATATCATTGTTGGCATATCAGTATTTTGGTGCAAATAAATTTTATTGCCTGGGGGTCGTCATTTGTCATTTCTGAAAGGTTTATGTATATTTTTCTTGCGTGGCACAATTGTGTTTATTGTTTCTCCATCCAATTAAATTACGAATTATTTAATCACTTCTCAAAGCGGTAATAGGATCTAATTTGGCAGCATTGCGTGCAGGAATTACACCAGCCACTAAGCCAACACTCAAAGAAAGTCCAAACCCAGCAATAACTGCTAAAAAAGAAATCACAAAAGGAAACTTAAAAATAGTTGCGGCGGCGAAAGCAATCACAATACCACTTGCTATGCCAATACTGCCACCAATAATAGAAATCATGATCGCCTCGGACAAAAATTGATTCAAGACAGCTGAATTAGTGGCTCCTACTGCTTTGCGAATGCCGATTTCGCGTGTCCTTTCTACAACGGAAACTAGCATGATATTGGCAATACCAATGCCACCGACAACTAATGAAATCCCAGCGATCGCTACTATCATGATTGTAAATAAACCCACAACATTGCTGAAGGTGTTGACAATATCAGCTTGGTTGGTTAACCGAAAATCATCAGCTTGCGGTGGATAGATATTGTGACGCAGCCGCAAAAGATTTGTGACTTGAAACTGAGCCGCTTCTAATCTCTGTTCGTTGCTAGATTTGACTAAAATCCCATTCACAGAAATCCCTGAGAGCGCATTATTCCCTACCAGTCTCCCCGACATACTGGTAAGGGGGATAAAAATTTGGTCATCTCGATCCATCGGCCCTTGGGAACCTTTAGGTTCCATCACCCCAATGACTTCGTAAGCTTCTCCCTGAATGCGAATTTTCTCGCCCATCACATTGCTATTCTGTCCCAAGAGTGTGTTCTTGACTGTCGGCCCCAAAATCGCCACCTGTGCAGATGTGTCTAATTCTTCTTGAGTAAAATATCGCCCTTCTTGGGGGTATGTATTTCTCACTTCTGAGTAATTTAAATCAGTACCATAAATGGTTGTGGAGGTGTTCTGTCCCCCATAAACCACTTGTGCATTCCGTTGCAAATAGGCAGAAACGACATCAGCAGATGGTGCTTGGCTAGCGATCGCTTTCGCATCTTCCCAGGTTAAGGTACTACTAGAACCCACTCCTTGACGCACGTTCCCGCTTCTGGCTGCACCCGCTAAGATTTGGATCACATTTGTACCCAAGGCTTGAATCTGTTGCTCAACCCCCTTTTGTACTCCCTGACCAACAGAAGTAATGGCAATCACTGAGGAAATGCCAATAATCACACCCAGCATAGTTAGTCCTGTGCGTAACTTGTTACTCCACAGTGACTCTGCTGCCATTGAGATAATTTCTAGCAGTGGCACTGTGCGGGTATTCTTTGGTTTATAAACAGCTGAATAGAAAGCTTTGTAAAAATTTTTCAACATAATTGTGAGAAAAACTCAGCTTAAGGACGACGACCACCACCGCCCACGCCCGGAAAAACTCCTCCGCGTGGTGCTGACTGCGGTCTTGAACCTGGTGGAAAGCTTAGTAAGACCCTCTCGTTTCCTTGCAATCCAGATTTCACTTCCGTAAAGTTATTCACGGTGACGCCAGTCTCAATCCGAGTGAACACGGGTTGGCCATCGGCTCCTAGGACAAATACCCCTGTAGACCTCTCTCGGCGCACAACCGAGGCTGTTGGCACTACCAGGGCATTATCTAATTGACCTACTTGGAAATCTGCTGTGACATTCATCCCAGACCGCAGTAAACTTTCTGGATCTGTAACTGTGACTCTCACTTCAAAACTCGTCACGTTTTGCGAGACAACAGATTGGGCGGCGATTTGTTTAACTTTACCCTCAAAGGTTTTTCTTGGGTGGGCGTCTGCCTTGATTGTGACTTTTTGACCAAGGCTAATTTTAGAAATATTTGTCTCTGCGAGATTGGCGACAACTTCATTGGTAGAAGCCAGCGCCACAATTGAAGAAGAAGTCGCAGAAGATACGTCGCTACTGGCAGTTGTCGGCGTCACAAAGGCGCCTGGATCAGCGTACTTCCTGGTCACTACACCATCAAAAGGGGCACGAATCACAGTGTCATTAATTTGGGCTTGGATGTTTGTCAGGGAGCCGCGAGCTGATGTTACTTGGGCACGGGCTACTGCTACATCTTCTTGACGCGTTCCTGCTTTGAGGAGTGCTAAGGCTTGCTGTCTTTGCTTGACTACAGCCTGGGCTTGCTCAATCTCTTCTGGACGTGTTCCGGCTTTTTGTAACCCTAGTGCTTGCTGTGCTGCATTTACCGTAGCTTGAGCGCTATCACGATCTGCACGGCTTTGATTTAAAGTCTGGAGGGAAATAACGCCTGTGTTGTAAAGGTCTTGATTGCGACGGAAGTTATCTTCTGCTTGACGGAGAGCAGCTTGAGTGTTTTGTAGCTGTGCCTGTGCTTGAGCAATATCTTGTGAGCGATTACCCGCTTGTGCTTTTCGCAAATTCGCCTGGGCTTCGTCCAGTTGTGCTTGTGCTTGTCCAATATCTTGAGGGCGATTGCCTGCTTGGGCTTTTTGCAAATTTGCTTGGGCTTGTGCTAGTTGTCCTTGCGCTGAAATTAATTGCCCTCGCAGATTGGAATCATCCATGTAAGCAACAATCTGTCCTTGTTTGACAATGTCTCCTTCTTTCACCAGTAGGCTTTTTAAGATGCCGGAATTTTTAGGGCTGAGGTTGATTAACCTCTCAGGCTTGACGGTGCCATTGGCTGAAATGGTAATTACTAGGTTCTGTCTTTCTACTGGCTGTGTGAGCACACGTCGTCCTGCTTCTTGACGAGGCACAACAACCGCTTGACGATACAATAAATAGCCAATTCCACTCAAAAAGCTCAGGGCAAGAAGCCATGACAGCCAATAATTCTTGCCCTTTTTTCTCTTTAGTTCTGGAATTAAACCCGATGAATCTACTGCATTTGTAGTATCAATTGTCATATTTAATGCCACAATAAAAAAACTGACTACCGAGCTAGTTCTTAACGGCTAGAACTGTAGCCTGGTAGCCCTATACTGAAGAATTTATTCAGTTTGTAGTCATCGCTGTAAGCGTATCAATGGCTGACCGCAAGGTAGCAGTTGCATAATATTGTACTCAATTGCTACCTGTTAAATTTGCACTACGACCCCATTGGGAAATTGAACATAGCCGTTCTGAAGTCTCACTACGCTTCTTGCAGGAACAAGTTCCTGATTGGGGAGAATATAATAATTCCGATTGGGAAGTTGCCAGTAACCCTGAGTACGCAATCTCACTAGTCTTCTTGAAGAAACTACTTCTCCATGAGGTAGTCTCACGTCGCCATTAGAGAGTCTGATGACTCTTGGGTAGACAACTTGTTGGTTAACAACTGTGGGACTAACAACTGTGGGGTTGACGACTCTACGATTGATAACTCTACGATTGATAACTCTACGATTGATAACTCGGCGATTAAAATCTGGTGAGCGTCCTTTTTTGCCAGCATTTGCAGGTGTAGTCAAAAGCAATGGCGAAATTATGAGAGTAATAGCCAAGAGGATAGTTGCATAGTTTTTTTTCAACATGGAGTTGACTCCTTGGTTGCACTAAAGTACTCTTATGCTGAAGTTCCAATACCGAAACTTCTCATTTCATGCAAGTAATTATCGATCACACAGTGCAATTTCCATGAGTGACTAAAGTCACTAATAATTCTTAACTAAAGTATGACCAAAGTCATCCATTTGACTGTAATCATAGTGTGAAATTCCCATGATTATGTGATGCGATCGCTCTTCTATTGGTATAAATTTCTCTCCTAAAAATAATCATGCTGCTGCCAGTGAGTAGAGGAAATACTCAAAATTTCTCACTCTTGCTGTCGATAATTCTCATCATTTGTTTCTTAATGTGGGTACTAACTTAATTAATTGGACAAAAAATATTTAGAAATGAATACCTGCCAAAAAACTTTCATCCTGGAAAAAGTTCGTTGTCAGTACTAGAGCGCTGAAGAATTAAGGACTAAAGTCCTGACTACGAACTCACCAAATAAAAATTAATTTTGAGTGGGCGCAATTCCCTGCCAGATAATCTCTACCAGACTTTGGATAAAGAAGGAATCGTCCTTGGATAGGTCTGTTATTGATTCAGGTGGAGATAACATCTGTTCCAACAAAACATAGTTCATCAGAGAGCCTAATAAGGTATGAGCGATCGTCTTGGGTTCACAAGCACGCAGCCGACCTTGTTTAATTTCATGCTCTAAAAAACCAGTCAGAATTTTCAGGTCACGAACAGGTTTCGACTCTGATTCCAATCCCATTTCTGGCAACGCTTTCCCTCGTGAACGCAACATCATCAGTAGTGGCATGACCTCGCGGTGAAATTCCAAAATTTGGTGGCATATCTGAATGAGGTTTTGTTTAATATCTCCTTTCCCCAAAAGAGAATTAAGTTCTTGAATCCACAGGGGTTTATCTGGAATTCCTATTGCAGCAAAGAATAACTCTTCTTTTGTGGAGAAGCGCTTGAAAATTGATGCTTCAGAAATCCCAGCTCTTTGAGCAATTTCTAAGGTTGAACCACTAAAGCCTTTTTGGAGAAAGACGTTGCGCGCCGCCTCTAAGATTTGCTGGTTGGTAATTTTGGGTATACGAGCCATTAATAAATAAATACATACTTATTAATTTATGTCGTGCTGATCAGGATGTCAAGGGGTGAATTAAGTTAAGGTAATTAATACGGAAAGCACCAACGATGATAAAGTTCGCCTTTCGTCTAGAGCAGAGATCGTTTAAGCTAGCTGAAAGATTCATTGATTTGTGGGCAAGAGGCGGTAGTGTGCCTAAACACCTTCGGTTAATTTCCTTTTTAGTTATCTGTAGTTTGTGGAGTATGCCAAGGGCAGCTCAAGCACAGGCATTGATACCCCATACACTGCAACTTGATGCAACGAAGTTGGAGAAACAGGGGTTGAGCTTGGCGCAAGAAGCAGCTCAATTAGGGCAATTTCAACAATTTGAGTTGGCTTTGCCACGAGCGCGACTGGCGAGTCAATTAGCTCCCAAAAATGATAAAGTGTGGTTTCTGCTTGGTGGTTTGCATTTGCAAGCTAAAGACTTTGACGCGGCGATTACATCTCTGAAAACAGCACAATCTCTCAATCCTAAAAATGCGGACGTTCTGTTTGCTTTGGGTTCGGCTAATTTCCAGCAGCAAAAATACCAAGCAGCGATCGCCAGTTATCAAGCTGGTCTACAATTAAAACCCAATGACCCAGAAGGGTTGTTTGATTTGGGCAATGCTTACTATATGGTGGGTCGCTTACCAGATGCGATCGCTCATTACAATAAAGCTGTCTCGCAAGATAAAAAGTTTTGGCCGGCGATTAACAACATAGGTTTAATCAATTACGAACAGGGTGATATCCCCAAGGCAATTAAGCAGTGGCAAACTGCTGTAGCTTTGGATAAGCAAGCGGCAGAACCTTTATTAGCACTAGCAGTGGCATTGTATACCAAAGGCGATCGTCAACAAGGTCTAGCAATGGGAGAAGCCGCCCTCCGTATTGATCAGCGCTATGGTGATTTGGAATTTCTCAAGCAAAATCTCTGGGGTGAACGCTTGTTATCTGATACGAGAAAATTCTTAGAATTACCTCGCATTCAAGCAGCCTTACAACCAAGAGAAAATTCATCAGGCTCTAGACAACAACCTACTCAGTAGAGAGTAAGGCCATAGGCAGGAGATGTAAATCCCTCTTTAGTCTCCATGCCCTATGCCTGAGGACGCCAGTTCGTACCCTGCGGAGAACTCGTAAGATTAGCCGCACGAAGGGGTTGTCCCGTTGTGCGGACTGGCGTGGGCAAACCGCCGACACGACTGGCTCCCTAATACCCCATGTTTCATTCCCCATTTCCCATATAGTACTTGCCGAATACTACCATTTCATAGTACATATATACTATTAAAGAGAAACTGTTCGCTCGAAACATAAACGGGTGATCTTTCCTGAGACAGTTAGTCAATTCTGGAGTTCTCTTCTTAGGGTATAAGTGCCATGATTTGGTCAACAAACTGTTGATGATCAACAACAGGTTTTGATATATATCCATTAGCACCACTTTGTTTGAGGAAGTTCTCACGATCGCCTTCCATAGCGTGAGCCGTGACGAGAATTACGGGTAAGTTTGCTGTTTGCGGGTCAGATTTTAACATTTGTGTAATTTTGATGCCATCAACGGACTTACCTTGGTAGACACTCCGAGACAGAGAAACATCCATTAAAATCAGGTCAGCTTCTCCTGCTTGGGCAATTTTTATTACTTCTTCGACATTTTCAGTATGTTTCACATCTAAGCCACCGCGCTTGGTCAAAATCTTGGAAAAAACGCGAGCATTAATCAGATCGTCTTCGACAATTAAAACAGTTTTCATGAGAATTTTACTTATAGGTGAAGGGGATGACAAACTGAGTAAAACAGTTGTCTGCCTCTTTTTTAATCTTTAATGTGTGTCCACGTCATCAAGGATAATACTACTGATTTTTATCCTATGACTAACAAAATTTGGTAAGTAATTGCTTTTCATCCGTTATGCTGTGGTTGCTGCATTGTTAATTTCCAGCGACTTTTGTGTAGTTAAATTTCAGGGAAAAAACTCATGGCAAAACAGTTAAACCTTCTCGCAACGGGACAGGTAATCACAACAGCCCTGCACACCGAGATGCAACGGTCTTATCTAGAATATGCCATGAGTGTGATTGTCGGGCGAGCATTGCCAGATGTCCGCGATGGCTTAAAACCAGTGCATCGGCGGATTTTGTATGCCATGCACGAACTGGGTTTGACACCAGATAGACCCTACCGTAAGTGTGCCCGTGTAGTGGGAGATGTGTTGGGTAAATATCACCCCCACGGCGACCAAGCAGTTTACGATGCTTTGGTGAGATTGGTGCAGGAATTTTCCAGCCGCTACCCCTTATTAGCAGGACATGGTAACTTTGGCAGCGTCGATAATGACCCGCCAGCCGCGATGCGTTACACAGAAACCCGCCTCGCACCAATTGGACATGAAGGCATGTTGACGGAAATTGGTGAAGAAACTGTGGAATTTATCGGTAACTTCGATAATTCCCAGCAAGAGCCAACAGTACTCCCGGCTCAGTTACCGTTTTTGTTACTCAATGGCTGTTCTGGAATCGCCGTAGGGATGGCGACGAATATTCCACCGCACAATTTAGGGGAATTGGTGGATGGGTTAATTGCGTTAATTGACCAACCAGATTTACCCGATGAAAAATTGTTTGAGATCATCCCAGCGCCAGACTTTCCCACCGGTGGCGAAATCGTCGGAGACTTAGGAATTCGGGAAGCATATACCACCGGTAAGGGTAGTATTGTGCTGCGGGGAGTCGCCACTTTAGAAGAAATTCCCGCTACCAGGGGGAGCAAGCGCCGGACGGCAATTATCATTACAGAATTGCCTTATCAGGTAAATAAGGCTGGCTGGATTGAGAAAGTAGCAGACTTAGTAAATCAAGGTCGCCTGCAAGGAATTTCTGACTTGCGGGATGAGAGCGATCGTGATGGTATGCGGGTGGTAATTGAACTCAAACGCGATACCAACCCCCAAGAAATTCTTCAGAATTTGTATCACCAAACAGCTTTACAAAGTAACTTTGGGGCGATTTTGTTAGCTTTGGTTGATGGACAACCCCGCCAGTTAAGTTTGCGTCAGTTGTTACAAGAGTTTTTGAACTTCCGGGAACAGACGTTAAACCGTCGCTACAGTTACGAGTTGGGTAAAGCCGAAAATCGCCTGCATTTGGTAGAAGGCTTGCTCTTGGCGCTGTCAAATGTAGATCAAGTCATTGAAATTTTGCGTCAATCTGCCGACGGTAGTACCGCGAAAATAAGCCTTTGTAGCCGCCTGGATTTGAGTGAAGTACAAGCAGATGCCATTTTAGCTATGCCATTGCGACGGCTCACGGGTTTAGAAAGAGAGAATTTGCAGCAGGAGTTTGAGCATCTGAGTGAACAAATCACTTTGCTACAGAAATTACTGAATGATAGAAAGGAATTACTGAAAGCACTGAAAAAAGATTTGCGATCGCTAAAGCGCAAGTACAGCGATGTTCGTCGTACCAAACTCATACCTTTTAGTGGAGAAACTAGACAAAAAGAGGAAAAAGGAGCCAGGGCACAAAAAGGAGAAGGCAATGAAGAAAATTCTCGATTTGACATCTCAACTATTAAACCAGAACAACCGCCAGAAGAAACAGTTTTAGAATTTACTCAACGAGGGTATGTACGCCGTAGTCTACCGAATGCCAAAAAGCCGAAAGCTGACAACGGTCTGCATGATCATGATTTCCTGATTCAGACTGAGCTGACTGACACAGAAAAAGATTTGTTAGTACTTACCAGTGGTGGTAAAGTCTACCCGGTGAAGGTGGGAGATATTCCTCTGACGACAGGACGTTCTCCTCGGAAAACACCATTGATTACCATGCTCTCTAATACGGCTCAAGGCGCTCAAGAAGCTGTTGTCAGTCGGTTTTTGCTGCCAGAAAATTTAACAACAACTCAAATGATTCTGCTGACAAAGCAAGGAAGAATTAAGCGCCTATCTTTAGAAGAGTTTACTAACCTAACTCGGCGCGGAATTACGATTTTGAAACTTAAAGACGATGATGAATTGTGTTTTACCGAGTTCACCACTACAGGAGAACACTTATTTGTCGCCAGTTCCGGTGGTCGTCTATTGAGGTTTGCAGTTAATGACGAACAATTACCCGTGATGGGACGTGCAGCGATGGGGTTACAAGCTTTTCGCCTCTTGAGAAATCAACAAATGGTAGGCTGTGTGACTCTTACCAAAGAAGACCAATTGTTGCTAGTTACTCAAGAAGGATACGCTAAACGCATACCAGCAAGTAACTTAAGAGCAGCTAACCGGGGTGATTTAGGGACACAAGCCATCAAATTCACTAGCAAAACAGACAAATTAGCTGCAATGGCGATCGCCTCTGGAGAAATGGCACTACTGACGAATAAAGACCGGGTAGTCCGGATACCTGTGGAAACAGTGCCTTTGTTAAACAGAGATAGTAAAGGTGAAAGTATCCTCCAACTCAACCGCGATGAAAAAATCATCTCCGTTGTGGAAGTCCGCTAATAGTCAATGATTATTTTAAAACTGTGTCCAGCTAACTTAGCAGATTGAGTAGTGCTGGTTCAATAGCGCCTTGGACTTCTGCAAGAGGCTGTTAAGTAATTGGGCATAATTAAATTCCAATATTTTTTTACTATGCCCCATACCCAACTTTCATGAGTGTATTTATTTTTGCCTAGCTACTTAAGAATGACATCTACATCAAAGCGATCGCGGCAGTGACGTAAAAGTATCTGCCATAAAGTTAAATACTAAAAATTCTTAAATTTATATATCATACTGCTATCAAAAAATTTGATTTTAATTAGCTGTGTAAGCAGAACTAGTACTTAATGTGTAAAATAGTTGCTAAAGATTCTTAATAAGTATTTTTGTCTCTGGGAAAAAATAGGTGATGTCATATATCTTTAATCTTCCGCAGCTATACCTATAGATAGATGTTTTAAGTAGGTAAAATTACTAAAGCTACTGTTTATGTCAAGCAATAGAAATAAATCTACAAGTAAACGTTGCATTTCTGAAAAAAATTGTTATATTAATTTACATAGACGCAATCATTATTCGTAAATCCAACCTGGAGTGCCAACTATGACAGATACAACAAGAATCAGTGCTCCCGTAGAAGGAGACCGCAATGCTTGGCGCTGGGGCTTTACCCCACAAGCAGAAATTTGGAACGGTCGTTTAGCAATGATTGGTTTTCTAGCAGCTGCTTTGATTGAATTGTTTTCTGGTCAAGGCTTCCTCCACTTCTGGGGCATTTTGTAAGCTTTAAGATACAAAATTGAGTAGATATAAAAAAGCCTGGGAGTGTAATTCACCCCCAGGCTTTCTATTTTTTACGTAGAGACGTAGTCTCTAGCGAATATATTCCTTAAGAACACTGTTGCGATTCGGGTGGCGTAACTTGCGGAGAGCCTTCGCCTCAATTTGACGAATCCGTTCGCGGGTAACATTAAAAATCTGGCCAATTTCTTCCAGAGTTTTCATCCGACCATCGTCCAAACCGTAGCGGAGTCTGAGAACATCTCTTTCACGGGGACTAAGACTATCGAGGACTTTTTCCAAATCTTCACGTAAAAGATTTTTAGAAACTTGGTCTTCTGGTGTTTCTCCGTCAGATTCAATAAAATCACCTAATCGGGAATCTTCTTCTTTCCCTATGGGCGTTTCTAATGAAATAGGTAGTTGGGCAGATTTAGCAATAAACCGCAGCTTCTCAATCGTCATTTCCATACGAGTCGCAATTTCTTCTTCGGTGGGTTTGCGACCCATTTCTTGAGAGAGTAGCTTAGTAGTTTTCTTGATCCGAGAAATAGTTTCGTAGAGGTGAACAGGAAGACGGATAGTGCGAGATTGGTCGGCGATCGCCCTGGTAATTGCCTGACGAATCCACCATGTAGCGTATGTAGAAAACTTATAACCTTTTTCATGGTCAAACTTTTCTGCGGCGCGAATCAAACCAAGGCTACCTTCCTGAATTAAGTCTTGAAATGACAAGCCACGATTCATGTATTTCTTGGCAATTGAAACCACAAGGCGGAGGTTAGATTGCACCATCTTATCTTTCGCCCTGCGACCAACATGCAGGCGATAACGAAAGGCTGGTAATGGGAGTTGTACAGCTTCTGCCCATTCACTATCCTTAGGGTCACGATCCAACTGTTCAGAAAGTTTTTCCCGTACCCTTTCTAATTCCAATAAATCGGCAATTTTCCGCGCCAATTCGATTTCTTCATCTGCCCGCAACAGACGAATTCTTCCAATTTCTTGCAAATAAAGGCGAATCGAATCTTCGGTGTAGTGCTTTTTCTTGCTTTGTGTCCGACGACGCGATTTAGCGGCTTTTCCAGACTTTGCGTCATCCTCATCAGACTGAGGCTCTAAAAATTCGTCTTCACCTTCATCAATGATCAGTAAGTCCTCTTCATCGTCAATTAAGAGTTCTTCTAACTCGATATCAGGCGGATTTATCATTTCTAGGTCAGGCTGATAAATGCTTTCGAGTACGTTGTTAGCCTGGTTCATGCCGCGTTCCTCATGCTCCTTGCAGAATCAATTACTCAAGATGTGTTTACTGCTCTTATAAATGAGCTAGTTTCAAACCGAAAATACTAGTTTTGGCTGGCTTGCCGCAAATATTTTCGGAAGTTTTGTATCTCCTTTGGAGGAGTTTGTTACTAAGTAGGAAAATCACTTTATAAGGCTAATTTTCTTACTCTAGTGAATGTTATACGTGTAGCTTTCGCACACAACATTTAATTGGCTGGTCAAAAAAAATACAACTCTTGATAACAAAACTCACCATCACAGACCAAAGAATATGACTGTCGGCAGATTTTCTTATAAAGACTGTTCCGATTGTAGCCTGTTTCACAGAAATTGCACTCTTTTTGTGTGTTCATCATCAAGTCATTCAGTAAAGTAAAGCCACTTTTATCAAAAAGACCCGAAAAAGGGTACTGATACCTCTAAATCTTTTTGAAAACTTTTTGGAATTGCAGTGGCATTCTCATTACATTAAAAGGAAGGTAAAACTGCCCATGAATAGTTTTCAGTATGATGCACAACATTAATTACTCAGGTATAGCGCATTATATGTTAACTCAGGCAGTAAGCATTAGTGCACCCATTTTTACATTTCCTTTATAAATGACTCAGCCCATAGAGAAAGAAGAGACTTAGTAGCTAAGTAGATACAGCAAGTATGATGCTGCTTGTCTTTGGGAACTCTACCTTTGTACATGCCAACTACCTAAACTGAGGAGTTGAGGTTGCGGCGAAATCAGCTAGATAACATTTGATTTGAGATTTAACTGATTTGCTCTTATTCACACGTTAGCGCACTGCTAAGATTTCAGCCCTATGAAACTTGACAAACTTTTCCCATTGTATACAACGATATTTTAATCAATTCCTCAAGGATTTGACATTGGCAATGTTTAATATTTGCCTACCGTAAGTTAAAAGTGTATCGCATACAAGCATAACAACAGTGACCAATGCGGCAAAATATGAATATATTGCCGTATTAGCAGCAAATATTTTTCCACGACTAGCAGTAAGAAGTAGAAACATAGATGATTTTCAGGATGAGTTGGAAATTTAATTACAAAGTCGCTTTAAGTGGTATTTGTATAAACTTTAATACGTATTCTTGAGATGATTATCATGATATCGACATAATTCATTATCTTAAGATACCGATAACGGCATAAAAATTTATTATTGGAGTTGGAAAATAGCGGAAGGTGGAAGTTAGAGGCAAGAGGGATTTGAGGCTTGTCCATCTTTATTTAACACACTTACGTATACTCATGACTTGCTGCTCACACACCCAAAGTCATGGGGTCGTAATATAGTCTTTGAGTATAGCTACCATCAAGGATAACAAATATTGTTTTAGCTCATGTTGTCAGTTAACTTTCAGGTCAGAGATTATAAATATTAAAACACACTGCTAATAGTGAATTGTCAGGAAAACTAAAAGATTTACTCAGACTTAATCATTAAAAAGCTTTGGCAATTTTTATAATTATCTTAACTCTTCACATAAAAATCATGACCTGACTATTGTTCATGTTTATAAAAATTTATATATTTTTTAATTAATCTTAATCCCGTCAAAAACCAGGAAAAAATTTCCCCGGTATTTTTTCCTGCTGACCCCATAATCAAACCGGGGAGTTTTGGCTTTGCTAAACTACTGCCTTGTACGGTTAGGTTTTTGACTGGCTTGAAAATTAGCTGGCAGAATAACTTTATCAACTACATGAATGATACCGTTACTAGCAGGGATGTCTGGCTGTATTACCCCAGCATCGTTAACAGTGACTGTGTTAGCGGTAGGATCAACATTGATTTTCACAGCATTACCCTCTAGAGTTTTGACTTGTCCTGATTTCAGTTGATTGGCAGTAAATCGTCCCGGTATAATGTGGTATGACAGAAGCTGCTCCAGTTTTGCTCTGTTTTCTGGCTGCAAGAGGTTATCTACAGTAGTTTTTGGTAGTGCGGCAAAAGCGGCATCATTAGGTACAAAGACTGTATATGGGCCTGGTGTGGCTAATCTTTCGTTTAAGCCTGTGGTTTGTAATGCTTTTACGAAGGTCTGCAACTGCCTTTGTGTGGCTAATAACTGTAGTTGTTCTGCTATATTTCGGTCAGCAGTGACATCATTAGGAGTGGGCGTAGTTGGAGGAACAGTTGTTACAGGCGTTTCTACTACTGGAGGAACAGTTGTCGTAGGCGTTTCTGTGACGGGTGGCGCGCAGGCAGACAGGGCTGCAAAGCTACATCCACCAATAATGTTAAACAATGCTTTTCGTAAAATTGCTTTGCTTGCTTTCATAGCTTTACATAAGTCCAGTTCAATAGACAATTATTGATAATAGTTAATAAATTTTAGGAGACAGTCCCTCAGCCTAATGACGTAGTTTGCAGAAATCCACAATAAACTGGAGATTTTCACTAGCAAAGTTGGCTAATTTTCGAGTTGTCATCAGGCAAAAGAGGGATTGAAGTACAACAAATAAAAAAGGTAATGGGTAAGAGGCTGATGCCAATTACTCATTACCTATTACCGAACTCCCAAAGATGATTAATCTTAGATATCTAGATCGGTAAGGTTAAGTTTAGAGCCATAGGTTTCAATAAATTCACGTCTTGGTGCGACGCGATCGCCCATTAAAATGGTGAAAATACGATCAGCTTCGGCGGCGTCCTCAATTTCTACTTGCTTGAGGGTGCGGGTTTCGGGGTTCATGGTAGTTGTCCAGAGTTGTTCTGGCATCATTTCACCTAAACCTTTGAAACGTTGGATGGTGTAGTTGGCATTAGTGGGGAATTTGGCGATTGCTTGTTGCAGTTCACGATCGCTATAGCAATACTCATAATTGCGTCCCCGCTCTACTTTGTATAATGGGGGGCAAGCAATATATATGAAACCTTGTTCGATGAGCGCTCGCTGGTATCTATAAAAGAAGGTCAATATTAGCGTGCGGATGTGTGCCCCGTCTACATCCGCGTCAGTCATGATGATGATGCGGTGATAGCGCAATTGGGTGGAGTCAAATTCTTCACCTTTTACTCCTAAGCCCAGGGCTGTAATTAACGCCTGAATTTCGTTATTTTTATAGATTTTGGAGTCGTCAGTTTTTTCGATATTAAGAATTTTACCACGTAGGGGGAGGATAGCTTGGGTGCGGCGATCGCGTCCTTGTTTGGCACTTCCACCTGCTGAGTCACCTTCTACAATATAGATTTCTGACTCACTGGGGTCTCGAGAACTGCAATCTGCCAATTTACCAGGCAAGGGGGAAGATTCCAACACCGATTTCCGTCGCACTAATTCCCGTGCATGACGTGCGGCTTCTGCGGCTTTAAAGGCTTGGATGGCTTTATCTAAAATTGAGTCGGCTATGCCAGGGTGGAATTCTAGGTATTCGGTGAGGACTTCTCCCACCAAGGAATCAACAATTCCCCGCACTTCCGTATTGCCAAGTTTAGTTTTGGTTTGTCCTTCAAATTCCGGATCGGGAACTTTGACAGAAATCACCGCAGTTAGACCTTCGCGGACGTGTTCACCACTGAGGTTGGCTTCATTCTCTTTAATTTTATTGCGCTTACGGGCGATCGCGTTTAACGTGCGAGTCAGCACCGCCTTCAAACCCTCCAGGTGAGTACCACCATCAACCGTGCGGATATTATTGGCAAATCCCAACACATTGTCTGTATAGGCATCAGTACACCATTGTAATGAAACTTCTACTTGGACGTTGTTGCGTTCCCCCTGCACATAAATAATTTCTTCATGTAAAGGCAGTTTCTCACGGTTCATGTAAGCGATATACTCTTTGATACCGCCCTTGTACTCATAAGTTTCTATTTTGGGTGTATCGCTTTTTAGCAGTTCCAGCCGATTGTCAGTAAAGGTAATTTTGACGCCGGCATTCAGATACGCCAACTCCCGTAAGCGACCTGCTAAAGTGATGTAATCAAACTCAGTACCAATAGTAAAGATTTGCGAGTCTGGCTTAAAGGTAACAGAAGTTCCCGTTCTGGCTTCTTTGTAAGGCTTTACTTGTAACTCAGTAACTGCAACACCCCTTTCATAACGCTGGAGATGAGCTTTTTTATCCCGCCAAACTGTTACTTCCACAAACTCAGACAGGGCATTAACCACAGAAATCCCCACCCCGTGCAATCCTCCAGAAACTTTGTAACCGCCACCGCCAAACTTACCGCCAGCGTGTAGTACGGTCAACACAGTTTCCAAAGCCGATTTTCCCGTTCGTGGGTGAGTATCGGTAGGAATACCTCGACCATCGTCTGTGACAGTCACAGATCCATCAGCATTAAGATCCACTTCGACATGGGTGCAGTACCCTGCCAAAGCCTCATCAACAGAGTTATCCACCACCTCGTAAACTAAATGATGGAGTCCTCGCGGCCCCGTAGTACCGATGTACATTCCTGGTCGTTTACGGACGGCTTCCAGACCTTCCAGAACTTGAATCTGATCGGCACTGTAACTGCTCGTCATGAAAATTCTCCTGATCGTGGGGTTGAACTCGCCCAAAGGACAAAGAAAGTTAAATCACTCCAAAATTCTAACACAAAAGCCTTCATGGCGTCTGTAGAGCGATTTAATGAGAAGTTTATACAGGGGTTGCAACCCTGTGTGAGATTGGAGTAGTGGCAGAATGACAAATGACTAATGAAGAATAATTAATAACCAATGACTAAATTAATTGTGATTTGTGGCGCAACGGCGACAGGTAAATCAGGTTTGGGATTAAGTTTAGCTACACGTTTAGGTACTGTCATTCTAAGTGCAGATTCTCGTCAAGTGTACCAGGAGTTTGATATTGGTACAGCCAAACCAACAGTGACAGAACAAAAACTAGTGCCACATTACTTAATAGATATCTGCGCTCCGACAAACACGATGACGGTAGCAGATTACCAAGCCCAAGCACAAGCTTTAGTGACTTCTTTCCTTGATTCTCCTCTGTTGCTGGTTGGAGGCACTGGCTTATACATCCGTTCTATTGTCCAAGGGATGAAAATTCCTAGGGTAGCACCGCAACCAGAATTGCGATCGCAACTGGAATCTTTAGGACAAACTCAACTTTACGCTATGTTGCAACAAGTTGATCCCGTTGCGGCTGAAAAAATTCATCCCCATGATTCAGTACGAACTCTCAGAGCATTGGAAGTATATTATGTTACGGGTTATCCTATTTCGGCACAGCAAGGGGAAAATCCACCGAATTACCCGATTTTGCAGATTGGTTTAGATTACGATGTTGAGCGATTGGGCGATCGCATTCATCGACGTACTGAACAGATGGTAGCAGATGGTTTGGTTGCTGAGGTGGAATATCTTTGTCAAAAATATGGCCTTAATTTGTCGTTGTTGAATACTTTGGGTTATCAAGAAATTAAGGAATATTTAGCAGGGGAAATTTCTTTGGATACAGCAAAGGAATTAATAGTTTTGCATACCCGACAATTTGCCAAGCGACAACGCACTTGGTTTCGTGCATGTCCTCAAATTCAGTGGTTTGATGGAGATGATCCTCATTTGTTAGAGAATGTTTGGCAGCGTGTGCAAGATTTTATCTCAGAGTCGCCATCTAGCAAAGATTAATTTTTAATTACTATAATGCCTAAACTATTATGATGTACTGCATATGCTTGAGGAGCAGTATAACTCTTGTTTCAAATAGGATGCAAAAAAGATGAACAATAGATTCACAATTATATTATTTATTTCAGTATTATTAAATATCTTTTTTTTATTGCTAATCAATATTTTGATTGTAAAAAAAGGAGGGCATGAATATTTGTTGCAAAAAGTCTCATCTCTCTGGAGTGGTGTATTAGTGGGTGAACCCAGCCATAATTATTCAGTCTACTATTACTATAAACAAAGCCAGTTTCAAATATTGCCTAAATCTAACGCTGATATAATATTTTTAGGAGACAGCATCACTGATGAAGGCGAATGGATAGAATTAATGAATAATTCCCAAATCAAAAATCGTGGAATTAATGGTGACACAACAGATGGAATATTAAATCGTCTTCAGGAAATAGTAGAATCTCAACCTCGCAAAGTTTTCTTAATGGTAGGTGTCAATGATTTAGTATTTAAGCATAAATCTGTAGAACAAATTTTAAAGACGTACAAGCAGATTTTAAATGAGTTTCAAATCCACGCACCCAATACACAACTTTTTATTCAAAGTATTCTACCAGTCAATAATAAAAAACAATTTTTGCAAAATAACAATAACATATTAACCCTTAATCTAGGCTTGAGCGAATTAGCACGAGAATTTAAATATCAATATATAGATGTGTTTTCTCATTTGTCAGATTCTGAAAATAAATTAGATGTTCAATATACTTTGGATGGTCTGCATTTAAATGGTCAAGGCTATTTGATATGGAAAAAAGTTATTGAGAAATATGTGATTTAGTGGTTAGGTCCTGAGTTAGGTACAGGAAAAAAGGGCATTGCTGGCTGAATAATGGGATGATTTTGCCCCGCGTAGCTTGCTTCCCCGGAGGGGTACGCTAACACGCATAGACGCGGTAGAGGATCGCGCGAGGCTTCTCTGAGAGTACGGCTACTTTTACGAGTTCTCCGCACAAGTACCTGTAGAGTACAAAGTGTCAGTTGCAAAGAATCTATCTTTAGCCTTGGTTTAAATTCTCGATTCATCCCACAACTATGCAACGCCGAAAAAAGAATTATGTCTTGCATCACCTGCTTGCGACAAAAATGCTGTTGCTAGCTTGCTTTCTCATGAAGATAGGGAATACCTATCCTGCCGAAAGAGCGATATTCAACGTTAAACGATGAGCCACTACGCGGTTACACAGACAGTTGGAGGGGCCTTAGTTTGGGTCTAATTCAATTTTTATAGAAAACATGACTTATCAACTGCCTACTGAACAGGCTATATTGCAATTAATCAATGATTAGGAAAAACACCTGTGTTTCCTCTCTACGACGAAAATCCAACGCGAATCACCCCCTATTTAACTTACGGGTTGATCGGCATGAATATTTTAGTTTTTCTTCATGAATATAGTTTGTCTAATGAACAACTAGAAGAGTTCTTCAGGTTGTATGCAGTAATTCCACGAGAGTTAACCACCAACTTTGCACAGGAATGGACAACTTTATTTACGTCGCAATTTTTACATGGTGGTTGGTGGCACTTGATATCGAACATGTTGTTTCTCTGGGTTTTTGGTAACAACATTGAAGACCGTTTGGGTCATGTCAAATATCTAATTTTTTATTTGGTATGTGGTGCTTTAGCTGCCTTATGTCAGTGGTATATTGGTATGGATTCTAGAATTCCTTCTTTAGGTGCAAGTGGTGCCATCTCTGGGGTTTTGGGCGCATACCTGATCCGCTTCCCTCAAGCTAGAATTATGAGCTTAGTTTTCTTAGGATTTTTCGTCACCACTATCAGAATTCCGGCAATGATCCTGATCGGAATTTTCTTTATCCAGAATGTAATATCTGGACTAGTCAGTCTGCAAGTAGCGGCTAATATGAGCGTGGAAACAGGTGGAGTTGCTTATTGGGCACACATTGGAGGCTTTGTTTTTGGTACAATCCTTGCTCCCTTATTTGGGTTGTTTAGACGTGAATATTAAGTTGATCATTTGTGATTGGTCATTGGTCAAGAGTCAAGTCAATTTTGGATTGGGTTTCAATCTAAAATCCAAAATCTAAAATTCTCAGTGCCCTATGCCCCATCTGAAGATATCAGACCGAAACTTCTGCTTCTGATGTTTCTGGTGGGGAAGAATTTGGTGATTCTAAAACTGGCTGAGAAGGGGTAATAATGACATCAGTGGCGTTGATAATTGCGCCTAACAGTCCTAGTTCAGATTCCATCAATTGATCAACAGCTTCACCCAGCATGTTTTCTTGTGTGTAGTGTGGTCGTGCGACTAATACTATGCCATCACTGTAAGGTTGGATTAATAGAGGATCATTAGATAAGCTCAGAGGGCTAGTATCTAAAATTACTAAATCATAGCGCTCACGGGCATCTTCCATCAGCCGACGTATTTCGCTGGATTCTAGAATAGCAGCAGATTGCCTCACAGGCCCAGGACTGGGAATAATGTATAAATTTTCTACATCGGGAACTAAGCGGATACAGTCACTCAAGCTGGCATAATAGCGCAGGGGTTCAATGGTGGCATCAGGGTCAGAAGTAACTTTCAGGGATGAACAACAAGAAGGCGATCGCAAATCTGTTTCAATAATTAAGGTTCTTTTGCCAGCACGGGCAGAAGCTATGCCCAAGTTGTATGCACTGGCGGTTTTCCCCTCAGAACTACTGGTGCTAGCTATCAGCACTACCTTGAGATTTTTGCCCCCAATACGGCGTAAATTACTGCGGAATTTCTCATAAAACTCTAAATAGGGAGAATCTAAAGAAAGCATCACTGGTACTGCTGCTTGGTCTAAACTCTCAATGGGCATGTAAGGCAATTCTCCCAATATTGCCACTTCCCGTTGTTTGAGGCTTTCGCGGATATCTTCCTTGGTTTTGAAAGTCCCTTCCAGAGACCCTAACAAAAACACCACCCCACCACCAACGACCAAGCCCATAAAACCACCAATAGCTATGGTCGTGGGTACACTTTTTGGTTTAGTGAGATTGGGCAGTACTGTTGGTGGCCTGGCAACACTGAGGCTAGTCACAGTTTCGGCTTCTGCGGTTTTAGCATCGGTTAGCTTTACCTGCATTTGGTCGTAGACGGCTTTTTTGAGTCCTAGCTCTTGTTCTAGACGCGATCGCTCTAATTGTTTGTTAGGTATTAAAGAATATTCTCGCCGTAATCGTACCTCTTCTCTCATTTGCTGCGCTAACTGTTGTTGTAGGGTTTCTCGTTGGGTTTGCAACGCCACCATCTGGTTTGCCAACAGCTGTCTTGCTGGGTCTAAGTTGCTTTGAGTCCGAATATCTTGCACATTACCAGCTAAGGGTGCAGCGATACCACTACCACCAATCACCTCAGATGCACGTTGTTGCAGCAATTCTTCAGAAGCTTGTTTCTGACGCTGCAACTGAATCATTGTTGGGTGTTCTGGTCGTAAATCTTTTCTTAGTAAGGCAATTTGCGACTCTGTTTGATAAATTTGCGCTCGCAGGTTGGCAATAATTGGGTCAGCACTCAAAGCCGAGGAGATAGAGGCTTGTTTCACATTCAATCCCAACTTGTCTTGCAAACTGAGAATTTGAGCATCCAAACCAGAAATAGTCAGTTGAATTTGTCGCTGCTGATTTTGGCTGTTAGTAACAGCGCCTAGCAAACTACCATTCTCAGCTGCCAAGATTGCAGGTCGCTCGATGCGATCGTACTGTTCTAATTTTTTCTCTGCTGCTTGCAGTTCCAGTTTCGCCTGCGGTAAGCGCTCATTAATTTTTTTAATAATTGCTTTTAATCGCCCACTATTAATTTCACCGCTTAACTTAATCATTGCTAGCATCAATTCTTCTACTATCTCTTGAGCTAGTTTGGCATTATTATCTTTATATTTCAGTTCAATCAGGGTAGATGGTGTCTCTCCCTCCTTAACTTCAGCAGTGGGCACGGTAATTGCTACATTTTTACCAATGTTTTCTGGTTTGACATTGACCTTCACTGCCACAGCTTCAATTATCTGGTTTGAGAGCAAAACTTGCGCGCTGAGTGCCTGTCCTTGTTGCTGAATTTCTGTACCAGTGGCGGAGAATGAAACTGGTGGACGAGTGTATGTCAGTGCGCCGTCTACTATGTACACGGGTGGTGGATCAGGTTGTGTAGCTACTACCGTTGACCCCGCCACAACTAAAGCAAAACTGGCTAGTCCAATCCACTTATATTTTTCAAAAGCAATAAGATAGCGTTTAACAATTGGTGGTGTCATTTGTCATTTGTTATTGGGCATTGGGCATTGGCATTGGGCATTAGTTATTTATCCCTCATCGCCCTCATCTCCCCATCTCTTCCCTAAAGACAAGGGGCGAAAAGCATAACTATCTTGACCCACCGCCAAAGAAATCAAAGAAGCGGATGAAGCTTTGAATGTTAAAAAATGGTTGGGTGATCGTAGTTAGAGCATTAGTAATTCTACCGATAAGATTACGGCCAACTACAATAACATCATTATCTTGCAGTGAAACATTTTGAGAAGCATCACCTCCAAAGGCCTTTTTACCATCAAGCCTTTGGGTAATTGCTTGACCTCTTTCCGGATCAAAGCGCACTAGGGCAATATCGCGGAGGTTAGCAGTGTCGAGATTAATACCTGCCAAAGCATCCACAAAACTGCTGCCGTTAGGCAGTGTTTGATTAGTAATTCCCCCAGATGCATAGTTTAAAACCCTAATTTTAATCTGTGGTACAGCCAAAGATGAACGAGCTACCAAATTACGGTCATAACCATCATCAGTACCAACCTCTCGACGCGGCACAATAATGGCATCACCATCTTGGAGTCGGATATTGGGCAATGATGTGCCATTTTGTAACCTTGCATATAGGTCGATAGCTTGTGAAACCACAGAACCATCAACCAATCGCCGACGTATTTGTACTTGTCGCAGATCTGCAATCATTGTTGAACCTCCGGCTGAGAACAAAGCGTCGGTGATCCGGGGTGTAGTTCCTAAGACGGGGTAAATTCCGGGACGAAACACTTCCCCACTCACGGTCACTTGGACTGGTCGCGCCCCTGCTAACGACACTACTACAATTGGCTCGACCAAAAAGCGACTTAAAGCCAAGCGAATTTTTTCTTGTGCTTCTTGCAAACTCAAGCCTTGTAGCGATACAGCTCCTGCTTGGGGCACGACAATGTTCCCTTCTGGATTAATTGCGGCTTGAAAATTTAAATCTTGACGCTGCCCTAACAATGACAAAACTATGACTGGATCAATGACATAACGATTGAGCAAAGAGCGAATTTTATCTTGTGCTGCTTGTAAACTTAGACCTTGTAGCGATACTGTTCCTAGTAGGGGCACAATAACGTTGCCTTCCGGATTAATCGCGGCTTGGAAGCTCAAATCTGGAAAGCGCTGTACCACAACACTAATGCTATCTCCTGTCCCTAAAAGGTAGGCACCAGGGGGGCGCTGAAGGGCAACGCTAACGATATCTCCTGGCCCTAAGAGATAGCGGTTAAGTTGGGGGGCAATTTGCTCACTTGTATCCGGAGAAACAAGTTCAGCATCTAATGGGAGTGGGGGTGCTTGACCAGGTGATGGTTCTGGAGATGGTGAAAGCTGGGCAACAACAGGTTGAGTTAGTGTTGTCAAGAAAACCCCTACTTGAAAACTGACAAAACACAAGGTGCTGAATGCACGTATGTGAGAACTAAAAGCTATAAACATTTGTGCAGTAAAGCCGAAATCCGAATGAGTCGCGTCAAGTCGCCTATTCTACTCTGCGAATACCTAAAATGTCTCCTTTTTCCAGAAGATTTCTGATCAAAAAGGATACTAAGATTTTAAGTGAAATCCTGAAGACTTTACGGCTTTCTTAAGTAATATTTCATACATTATATAAATGCTTTGACCAAGCTCATTATGGGCAGTGCTAGCTGTTCTCCAAAGGGCCCGCCATTAATGTAGCTTGTACAGTTTGCCCCAAAGATTGAGCTAGAGGCCAAACTGTCTCTACCTTTCCTAAAGGTTCTATGGGTATAAGAATGCTGACGCTAACCCAAGGAGTTCTATGCTGACGCCACTGTGCTAATTGATCTCCTAAAAACCAATGTAGAGATGATGGGTTTCCACCGTTGGGGAAAGCGTACCATTGCAGTACAGCAAAAGTGTTTTGTTGTGTAGAAGCACGAAAGAACCTAGCTTCTACTCTAGTTTCAGCTTGGTTTCCCAACTCTCTTGCTGGTTTAACAGTAAATTCAGCCGATCGCTCTTGGGCGATGTCCCACTTTCCCCAGCGTAACCTCCCCCAACCACTGATTTGTGACCACTCTGCTTGTGGTTTATCTTTGGGACTTCTTTGAGGAAACAACAGCAGTAGGGCCTGAGTTTGCGAATCTGCCTTTTTGATTACCTGTAATGACCACTTTTGCTCACCAACTTGTTGTTGACCTTGTTCTGCAGTTTGCCAACCGGGAAGGCTTAACCCTGTCTGATGTATCTGGATCAATTTTTGGATGTTGGTGACGGGTGCTGGCTGTTTCCATTGCCACTTTCCTGTCAGGTATCCGGGAACCCCTGCTAAACCCAATAGTAGGAGCAACAACAACAGTACTACTACCTGAGTCCATCGGTTTTCTTTGAGCAGCTTAGATGGGGAAATCATTAGTCAAATTTGCACTACTTAGGCAAAAGTTTACTCATAAATTGATACATTGGCTTCAGTAATATTGACAATTATTATTTGATTATTTTTTTCTCAGATGGAGTTTAGTCTCAACTCTAGAGAATTACCAATGTCCATTCCCCTCGTAAATTATGAGTCAATAGTTCGGCATTGTTGGACAATTGACACTGGACTTTTGACTTTTGGCTGACGATGACTTCTCTAGAAAATCAAATCGTTTTGATCACTGGTGCTAGTAGTGGTATTGGTAGTGCTTGCGCCAAAATTTTTGCTGGTGCTGGCGCAAAACTAATTTTAGTGGCACGAAGACTAGAACGTTTACAGGAAATAGTAGACACTTTACATGAAACGTCGTCACAATTTTATTTATTACAGTTAGATGTGCGCGATCGCGCTGCTGTTGCATCTGCTATTTCTCACCTACCCCCCTCTTGGTCTAACATCGATATTCTGATTAACAACGCTGGACTGAGTCGCGGTCTTGATAAGTTGCACGAGGGTGACTTTGAAGACTGGGAAGAAATGATTGATACCAATATTAAAGGTTTGCTTTACCTCACTCGTTACGTTGTTCCGGGTATGGTGAATCGCGGTCGTGGTCATGTGGTCAATCTGGGTTCCATTGCTGGACACCAAACTTATCCCGGTGGTAATGTTTACTGTGCTACAAAGGCCGCCGTCAAAGCACTTTCTGAGGGCTTAAAACAAGACCTTTTAGGAACCCCTGTACGTGTAACTTCCGTTGATCCTGGTATGGTGGAAACGGAATTTAGCACCGTGCGTTTTCACGGCGATACAGAACGCGCTAAAAAAGTTTACCAAGGAGTGACGCCACTTACACCCGATGATGTGGCGGATGTGGTTTTGTTTTGTACGACGCGATCGCCTCATGTCAACATTAACGAAGTGATACTTATGCCTGTTGACCAGGCTAGCGCTACGCTAGTTAATCGGCGAACTTCAAATTAACCTACGTCTTTGTCGCAGATGTTTTAACCTCTGCGATTTTTTTAGTTGCAACTCATAATCATTTCGACTATGATTAAATCCAAGGAAACTTAGATAAATCACCCCAGCTATGGAAAGCCTTGTTATTGGTGCGATCGCCAGCTTAGGCGCAGGACTGGCTACAGTCCTTGGTGCTTTGCCAGTTTTACTCCCGATTAATCTGACACAACGAGTACAAGGAATCATGCTGGGGTTTGGCGGGGGAGTGATGTTAGCGGCGACATCCTTTTCGTTAATTGTACCTGCCACAGCAGCAGCGATCGCCCAAGGTCAATCCCAAGCAAATGCTGCATTAATTGTTGTTGCAGGGATGTTGCTAGGTGGATTATTTTTACACTTAGCACATCAGTTATTACCCCACGAACACTTTTTTAAAGGACAAGAAAATGTTCGCTACAATAACCTCAAGCGAATTTGGTTATTTATTGCTGCCATTACTATTCACAACTTCCCAGAAGGATTAGCAGTAGGAGTAAATTTTGGCAATAATAACATCAGTGATGGTATACCTATCGCCTTAGGAATTGGATTGCAAAATATTCCAGAAGGTTTAGTAGTTGCTTTATCTTTAGTTGCCGAAAAATATTCAGCAGGTTATGCAGTCTGGATTTCTCTGCTTACAGGTCTAGTGGAACCAATTGGTGGGTTGATTGGTATAGGTGTGGTGAGTATTGCCAATTTTATCTTACCTTGGGCGATGGCTTTTGCCGCAGGTGCAATGTTGTTTGTGATTAGCGATGAAATCATCCCCGAATCTCATCGCCAAGGTTGGGAAAAAGAAGGAACTATGGGTGTGATGTTGGGATTTGTGATCATGATGTTTTTGGATATTGCTTTAGGGTAATACCTGTGAATGATTTTATTTTCTAAAACTCCAAGGAGCGAGATATGAACCTGATTCGCTTTGAACATATCAATATGTCTTGCAACGATATAGAAGCCAGCAGAAAATTTTACCAAACCCTATTTCCTGATTGGTATATACGTGCAGAAGGTGTATTTGAAGGTAGGAGATGGCTACATTTTGGCAACAATCAATTTTATTTGGCTTTGAATGATGATGCGGGGAAAAAACGAGTACATCAAGCTTACGAAAATATTGGTTTTAATCATGTGGGCTTTGTAATCAAAGATGGTGCATCCATGCTGCAACTGCTAGATGATGCAGGCATTGAATATTACTCAATGACAGCCGATGAAACCAAGTATAGAATTTACGTCAGTGATCCAGATGGTAATGAAATTGAGTTAGTTGAATATCAGCCGGAATATGCACTTAGATAGTTGTTAGAGTTGCAATGAATTGCACATAATTTATTGATTTATATCCCTGATTCCTTAAATAAATCAGGGATATGAGCAGTAATTCTTGCGGAAAATAAGAATCATCTGAATGTAGAGTGTTTTAGGTAAAGATTTTCAAAATAATTGTTTACGATTGTCAATATACAATACATGCTAGACGAAACCATGATGATAAATAACAAAGTAGCAGTTGTAACTGGTGGAAATCGTGGCTTAGGGTTTGCAGCTTGTAGCCAATTAGCTCAACAAGGATATCAAGTAATTCTCACTAGTCGCAATGAAGAAAAAGGTAAAACTGCTGCTCAACAGTTACAAAATGCAGGGCTAAATGTACAGTTTCATCTTCTTGATGTGACAAGTGATGAAAGTAGCGAAAAATTAGCTGAATTCATTCGTCAGCAGTTTGGCAAACTCGATGTTTTAGTAAATAATGCAGGTATATATATTGACGTACAGGCAAATAGTAATAAAATTGTCACTGCTAAAATAGAAACATTACAAAAAACATTTGAGACGAATGTCTACGGTGTTTTGCGAGTAACTCAAGCCTTACTTCCACTTATGCAAGCACAGAATTACGGACGTATTGTTAATGTTTCTTCTGGTATGGGACAACTAAATAGTATGGCTGGAGGTTCTCCTGGATATCGCATTTCTAAAACAGCTTTGAATGCTTTAACTCGTATTTTTGCCAGCGAATTACAAAGTACAAATATTTTAGTTAACGCTGTCTGTCCAGGTTGGGTAAAAACTGATATGGGCGGATCAGAAGCACCGCGTACTCCAGAACAAGGAGTTGATACAATTGTATGGTTAGCGACTCTTCCTGATGGAAGTTATACTGGTGGATTTTTCCGCGATCGCCAACTAATTGATTGGTAATCAAAGATTTTTTACTTAGCGAAGAATATTCTTTTTCAATTTAATTGTATTTATTTATACAACAAATTTAGGATGAATGTTATACTCTTGCATAACCCTTTACTTTTACACTGGTGGTAAAATTTACCATCATTCAAACACTAGAGTCCAGGAAAATTACCTCTGAGCAAGGATGATTGCCGTCCCTCAATCACAACACTTGCGAAAGGTTACGGGTAACTTTCTTGGCTCTGGTGATTTATTACTTTTTAAGTACCCTCGATCAATCAGAGGCTAGTATTTTGTACCGAGCAATCTATATTTTGTATAATATCCATCTCAATTTCTGAAAAGAAATATCAGACAATTGAGAAAATTAATTTTTAGTTTATCTGAAAATTTAGCCGCAATTATCTCTAACCACTTTGGGAGTGAGAGCTAGATTGCCCAATCCAGCATTAAAATCAATTTGCTGGTATTCAGCGAAATTGTTAAATCTGGAGTCTTGTTACCCCGTGCTTACTTCTGTATTACCAACCATCAACGCCCTGAAACAACCTACAAGTACTGATTGGGTAGAACAGGCGATCGCCAACTTAGACATAATTTTGCTCGATCATTCCCACTGTGAACGCAAAGCAGCTGGCGTGGCGTTGAATCTGATGTTTCGTTACCCTTCCAATACCAAAATGGTTAGGGAATTAACAGCGATCGCCCGTGAAGAACTAGAACACTTTGAGCTAGTTAATCAGTGGCTAGAACGCCGGAATATCGCCCTTGCGCCCCTACCACCACCCCCCTACGGCGCCGGCTTAAAAGCTCAAGTTCGATCCAAAGAACCAGAAAGATTTTTGGATACATTACTCGTCACTGGTTTAATTGAAGCTCGTAGTCATGAAAGATTAGGACTATTAGCGACACACTGTCCTGAGCCAGAATTAGCCAAATTTTATCGCGGTTTAATGGCCTCGGAAGCACGACATTTCGGTACTTACTGGGTTTTGGCTGATACCTATTTTGACCGTGAGATTGTTATGCAACGGCTAGATGAATTGGCGATCGTCGAAAGCGATATACTAGCAACTTTGCATCCAGAACCGAGAATTCATAGTTAGCAACCCAACGTATATGAGACTTCAGTTAACACACCTAAGGCTGCTGGTTTCCAACTACAAAGACACTTTTCTGTTCTACCGCGACGTACTGCAACTAGATGTTGATTGGGGTGATCAAAATAGCGGGTACGCCGAGTTTAGTACGGGATATATTAAGTTGGCTTTATTCCCTAAAGATTTAATGGATCAAGTAATCACCAGGAGTGATCAGCCTTCTGCTTTCTCTGGACAAAATCAAGCATCTCTAATTTTCGCAGTCGATAACGTGGATGAAGTATACCAACGCCTAAAAGATTATCATGCATTGCTTGTGACTCAACCTGTAGACCGTCCAGAATGGGGAATCCGCACAGCCCATTTCCGTGACCCTGATGGTAATTTAATAGAGATTTACACCAATCTGGGTATCGTCAGTTAACAATTTTGCTTGTACTTGGAGGCACTAAAGTGCTGACTACAAGCTTATATTGGGATATATATCTAAAAAAATTCTCTGTGCCAACTTGACTTTCACTCGACTCCAATTCAAAATTTTACGATGAGAGATTATTATCAAGACTTTTTGATTCGTAACTGGGAGAAGGGCGATCGCACAAGCGCAGCCGCAGTCATCAGTTATGTGTTATCGGAATACGGATTGGGTTGGGAACCGGATGGTGCTGACAGAGATGTCTTGCAAGTGGAAGCATCTTATTTAGCCACAGGCGGCGAGTTTTGGGTGATTGAACATGAAAACCAGATTGTGGGTACTGGGGCATACTACCCTGTTGATCGTGGGAAAAAAGCTGTAGAAATTCGCAAAATGTACCTTTTATCCAGTGTTAGAGGATTAGGACTAGGGAAATATTTACTCGCACAATTAGAAGCAGCGATCGCTTCCCGTGGTTTTGAGGAAATTTGGATTGAGACTGCTAGTGTTTTGGTGGAAGCAGTCAAGCTGTATGAAAGTAAAGGTTACACAGCAGCAACTGGTGTAGAGACAAAAAGATGCGATCGTGTGTATGTGAAATTTCTCCCATAATCACAGCCTTGATTTACAACTTAAGTAAGTCGGTGGAAAAAAACAAAACTAAGTTAAGACAGGTAAACAAAGCTATCATCCTTCTACGTTGTCAATCGGCGGTAACATCTCACAAACCCCAATTTGTAAATCAGGAAACTCTGAGGGTGAAATAGTCTCTTCGTTTGGATAACCGTCCTCAGTTAGTTGATGAAAGTCAAAAATATTTAACTGAAGGCCGCAGACAAGTATTCCGCAGCAGCTTCAACAACAGCGATCGCACTTTCATAATCTAGGCGTGTTGGGCCTAAAACTCCCACACTACCTACTGGTACTGAACCTCGGCGATAGGTAGAAGAAATCAAGGTGCAGGTGCGTATCGGTTCTAGTGGGTTTTCTGCACCTATGCGAACTGTTACCCTTGACTTACCCATATCTTCAAGTTCTGGCGCTGCAAATATTAATCGCCACAGTTGATCTTGTTCTTCCTCCAGTAGTTGGATAATTGTTTGCACTTGTTCTAATTGAGAAAATTCTGGTTGGCGCAGAACTTCTGCTACACCCCGCACCATAATTTGTGTAGCAGTCGGTGCTAGACTCCGACGAGTTAATTCCATGATGGAGTTTTTCAAAAATTCGGCATAACGCTGGAACTCTCGATCTAATTGACTCCAGTCCAGGCTGGCTAATTCCAATAGACTCCGTCCTCGTAGGTGGCTATTTAAAAAGTTAGACACAATCTGCAATTCCCGATCAATTACTTCTGGATCTGGTTGTGTTTCTGCGGATGTTGGGGCCAAATCCATCAACTTGGAATGCGTCTCATAAGTTTCTGTGACCACGATCAGCATGATTTTTCGGGCTTCAATTTGCACCAATTGCAAATGTCGCAACATTGCTGTGCCGGTTTGAGGCATGGTAATCAAGCTAATGCAGCCACTCAAGGTTGCTAAAATTTGCGCTGCGCCTTGGATGACGGCTTCTAAACTCCAATCGTCCCAGTGGAGGTGCTGTTGCAGTGCTAGTTCTGCCTCTCTAGCTAAAGTTTCAGAAGGAGTAATTAACTTGTCAACATAAATGCGATAGCCAGAGTCAGAAGGTACGCGTCCGGCAGAGGCGTGGGGTTGATAAAGTAACCCCGACTTTTCTAGGACACCCATGACATTGCGAATTGTGGCTGAACTGACACCTAAATCATACTCTTCCACCAGGGCTTTAGAACCAACAGGTTCTGCCGTAGCAATGTAATGACGCACCGTTGCCCAAAGTATATGCTGTTGTCTATTTGTCAACTGGACTTGCATGGGAGATGTTGTACTGAAGGCAAATTTTATTGAGAATTGGGAAAAAATTTGTAAATGTTATTGCTTAATAAAAAGTAATATTTATTAAGTTAAGATAACTAATTATTCAATTTTATAGTAATAACTAAATTTAAATTGATAATTTTGCATCTTTCCAGAGTTTTATCTCTTAGGCATAAACTATGGACATTTTAGCTAATATCTAATAGCTAAAATGTAGCTTTTGTTAAACGTATCTTTCCATAAATAATTGTTAAAAATTGTATTGTTGAATACTTATTTTTCGACCCTTTTGGGATTCAAATGTCACTCAAACATTAGTTGATATTATTGTTCCCATAATTCTGAGATTTGTAACCTAAGTATAAAGTATGCCGAACAGGGTGGGAAAATCCAGATGAGAGTAATTCCCAGCCCAATTATGCACTTAGTATTGGGGAATAGCAGGGTCAACTAACAAAGAGTAAGCATCGATACCACCTGCGATATTTTTAACATTTGTAAAACCTTGAGCAACTAACCACTGGCACATCTGGGCAGAGCGAAGGCCGTGGTGACATAGTACAAGAGTTTCGGCGTCTGGATTGAAGAGCGTGGGAACTTCAGCGCTCCATTCGCCAAACTCACTCAAAGGTAAATTAACAAAGCCCTCAATGCTAGCGATCGCCAATTCTTGGGGTTCGCGCACGTCTACTAACTGAACGCTAGAATCCTTAGCAGACAAACATTGTGCCAAGTCTTCTACACTAATTTCACTAAAAGAATTTCCTGTCATGAAGTTTTTGTAAACAATCCTATACTATTTATGTTGACAGAAAACCCTGTCCATAGTCATGAGTATTGATTCTTAGGGTCAAGGCTCAAGAGAGACGCGATTAATCGCGTACTTTACCCCAATTCCCCATTCGCAAATTAGGTCTAATGTGAACAGCCAACGCTCATTTTCTAGTTTCCTGGTAGCTGGTGTGATTGCACTGGTAGCGATCGCTATTGCTGGCTTTTACTGGATTTTTGCTAAAAGTCCGGCCAATCTCGTTACCGCCAGATCTCAGCCTAGTGCTGCCATATTTGTGTCGAAAATTGCCCCAGTGATGGCTTCACTGTTGGTAAATCCAGATAAATTGCCCACTTTGGAGGGCGAAGGAGAGCTATCTGGGATCAAAACCAGTGTATTGGCTAAAAGTGGCATTGATTATCGCCAAGATATTCAACCTTGGTTAGGAAACGAAATTACCTTGGCTGTCACCAACTGGGATATTGATCGTGATCCAGAAAATGGACAGCAGCCAGGGTATTTGATGGCGTTAGGGACTACAAAACCAGAAAAAAGCCGAGAGTTTGTGGAATTGTTATTTTCCAAGCGGGTGTTAGCTGGAAGCAATTTAGCCACAGAAGCATACAAAGGCGTGAAGCTGCTTTATGACGATCCGCCACCAGCACAAGGTGCATTGGCTGGTGCATTGGTGGGTAATGACTTTGTGTTGTTTGCCAACGATCCTAAAGTATTGCGAGATGCGATTAATAACGTCCAAGCCCCGGATCTCAATTTAACCACTTCTGCTCAATACCAAAAAGCTACCGAACAGCTACCTGGAGGTGCGTTAGCCGTGGCTTTTCTAAATCTGCCCACTGTTGCCAAATGGCAAGGGTTAGAATTATCAGCACCAAGTTATGACAGCGAAATTATTTCCCTAGCATTAAACCCCAAAGGATTGCTAGCAGAAACTAGCTTTTTGGGTGCATCAGCAATTGTCCCCCCATCTCCACCCTTATCTCAACCTGTAGGAGCACTGAAGTATATTCCAGTATCAGCAGGCTTGGCAATTTCTGGAGCTAATTTGAGCAATTTGGGTGATAGTGAGTTAGCTAAACTCTGGAGACAAGCGACAGAAACTATATATGGTTCTGGGGAAGATGCGATCGCTAAATTAGCCCAACCCTTACTAGATTTGCAAAAACTTTGGGGGATAAACTTACCAGCAGATATTTTTAGCTGGGTACAGGGAGAGTATGCCTTAGCATTATTACCCCAAAAAGCCCAAAAAACTGTAAGTTGGGTGTTTGCCGTGGAACAATCGCCGGAGGTAATCGCAGGTATTGCTAATTTAGATGCGATCGCTAATGCTAAAGGACTCAGCATCAGTCCCATCACTTTAGATCAGCAAAAAGTCTCCACATGGACAAAGTTAACCGCAGCTAGCAAACCAACCAATACGAAAGATCAAACTGCGCTCGACGTTGAAGCCAAAGTGCAGGGTGTGCATACAACTTTAGGAAACTACGAAATCTTCACCTCCGATTTAGAGACAATGAAAGAAATTCTCACATCTGGGGAAGACTCTTTAATTAATCATCGTAATTTCCAAGATAGTATCGCTACCATTCCCCAACCCAACCAAGGCTATGTTTATCTTGATTGGATCAAGAGCCAGCAGTTTTTAGAAAGACAGCTACCAATTCTCAAGTTAGTAGAAATACTCGGCAAACCGTTTTTTAACAACCTGCGATCACTGACAGTTAGTACTTACAACAGCGACACAGAAGCACTCAAAGCTGGCGTCTTCTTGCAACTCCAGCCGTAAAGAGTGCTAAATCTGGTGCAAGGTATGAGGTATTTTGAATTTTTAATTGGCATTAACTGTGGCACATAACAATGTGGCACAGCTTATGGAGTATTACGGTTTTTTGCTTACAATATGTATATATATTTACTATATAAAATAGCCTGTCGGAGGGCTACTTATGAAGTATCGTCTCCCCCGATTAAAGTTCCGATTCGCTTGGTTCACGGCTATACTTACCGCTATTGTGACTACACCTGTAATAGCACAGACATCAAATTTCGGTACAATTAGCCTATCATCAGGCAATGAGCCAGTTAAAACAGAAGTTACTGGATACACAGGCGGTTCTTACTCATTATCTGCCATTAGCAACCGTGACCGAGAGAAGAATGCCTGTATTGGCTTTGCCGATCCCAATCCTGATCACATCCTGGTTTTAGAAAAAGACTTTGCCGACTTGAAAATACTCATCAAAAGCGGCATTGACACAACCGTACTCATCAAAGGCCCAGACGAAACTACAATTCGCTGCGGTGATGATACTGGTAAAAGTAAAGATGCCAGCATTAAAGATATTAACTGGAAACGCGGAACTTATCATGTCTGGGTAGGTACTTTTGATTCTGGGGTCAAGCGAAACTATACTTTGACAGTGCAGCAGTAATCAGGAGTGGGAATGAAGCAGATGGAGGAGATGATATAGCAATCCTATTTCAGTTGTGAAAAATATCGGTTTTGGCTGTTGAATGTTGACTGTTGACTGTCAACGGTTAACAGTCAACAACCCTACATGTAAGATTTTACAAATCATTTAGGATTGCTATAGAGCCATAAATAACTAATGCCCCATGCCCCATTTAATCGAGATTACACCTGGAACGATAATATGGGAGAGTAGCTTGTCGTGCTTTCCGAAGGTACTATCTCGTGCTATCTATATTGCGTGCTGACTTTCGTATCATATTTGAACGTGACCCAGCTGCCCGTAACTGGTTGGAAGTTTTATTTTGTTACCCCGGTTTGCAAGCCTTGCTATTCTATCGGCTGGCTCACTGGTTATACAGTTTTGGCATTCCTTTTATACCTCGCCTAATTTCTCACATAGCTCGGTTTTTCACAGGAATTGAAATCCACCCAGGTGCGACGATTGGACAGGGTGTATTTATTGACCACGGTATGGGAGTGGTGATTGGGGAAACAGCGATCGTCGGAGACTATGCTTTAATTTATCAAGGTGTCACCCTAGGAGGCACAGGTAAAGAAAGTGGTAAGCGCCACCCCACCTTGGGGGAAAATGTCGTTGTTGGTGCTGGTGCTAAGGTTTTGGGTAATATCCAAATTGGTAACAATGTCCGCATTGGCGCTGGATCAGTCGTTTTGAGAGACGTTCCTTCTAGCTGTACTGTAGTGGGCGTACCTGGTCGTATCATCTATCGTTCTGGAGTCCGGGTTGCACCCCTAGAACACAATAATTTGCCAGATTCTGAAGCCGAAGTCATCCGCGCTTTAGTGGATCGGATTGAATCCTTAGAAGAACAAATACAAACTCTCCAACACTTGCATTCTTCCACAAAAACTCTCGTTTTGGCGGGTTATTTGGATGACAATGACAAGAATATGCCCAAGGATAACTCTGTTTGCCATCTTAGAGATAAAGCAATACAGGAATTCTTGGATGGTGCAGGTATTTAAATTTGTCATTGGTTATTAGTCATTAGACATTCGTTACTTCCCCATTTCTCAGAGCATCATTACCCTAGAGGTGGCTCCGAGTTTCCCATTCTTATTTAGACTGCGGCTACCTGCGATCAAAGCTAGTTCCCCAATTCTAAGGATTAACTTCTTGACAATACCATCCTTGGTTTTCGTCGAGGTGGTAAAGACGACGATTTTGTGGTTCACCACGTAGTTCTAAGTGATCTACCTGTACAGGATCGAGTAGTAGGAGGCAAAAATTAGGCAGTGGTTCATGGAGATCAGGTGATGGTGGCTCAAAAGCAGCTTTGTTTTTAATTCTCGGTGTACCCGGTTCGGGCCAAGCAAATTGTAACCGCGCCGCATCACTCAGATCTTGCCAGATGGAGACGCGGGCTTTTTGTAGTATGGGTAAAGAATAATCACTACTTACCAAGGTCAAATGACCAGTAATCCGAAATTGCTCTCGTGTATTCGGGAAATACCAGCAAACTTCCGCCCAAGGTTGCTGCTGTATTTGTTCAGCTTTCTCACTGCGGGCGTCGGTGACAAATTTTAGCTGGTTACTTTCTTCTAAAAAACCACGAAAGACTATAGTTCGATTTGCCGGACAACCATTTGTCCGTACCGTTGCCATTTGTAGGTAACGGGCGTAAACAAGACTGCGATTGCGATGGAGGGCGTGGGCGATCGCGCTTCGCCAAGGAGCAAGAGGCATTGTAACGTTCCGTTGCAATTAGTACGTACAGTCGTAGAGTAAGGGTAAGTTGTCACTTTTGGCAAGCTTCCATCCTCAATCCACTTGGCGTATAGTCATAATCTGTCAACAAGCAACAAGCAAAAAGAATTAGATTAATTAGACTTATGGTTCGAGAGCTTGAAAGAAAACGTCAGAGTGCAGAGTTTCCAGAAACTGCTCCAGCCGCCAATCCCGTATTTTTTAGAACCTATAGCCGCCGGAGTCCGGCAGGTTTGAGGGAAACATGGGATGAGGTATGCGATCGCACTCTCCAAGGCATAATTGAGTTAGGAAAGCTCAACCCCCAAGAAACAGCTATCCTAGAGCGGATGCAACGCAATTTGAAAGCCCTACCCAGTGGACGCTGGTTATGGGTTGGTGGTACAGAATGGATCGCCAAACCCAAGAACTTTTCCGGGGCTTATAATTGCACCTCTACCAACCTCCAAGATTGGAGTGCCTTTGGCTTGATGATGGATCTAGCCATGATGGGTTGTGGTACTGGAGCCATCATAGAACCGCAATATATTAACCAATTACCACCAATCTGTAATCACCTGAACATAACTGTACAAGGTGAAATTGGCAATACTCCTAAAGAACAGCGTCGTGAATATACGGAAATCTCTATACAGGGTAATCGAGTCATTATCCACGTGGGAGATAGTCGTGAAGGTTGGGTGAAATCTTATCAAACCCTATTAGAACTCTCTACAGATGAGAGATTTAGCGGTGAAGTGCAAGTATTGGTTGATATTAGTGATGTTCGTCAAGCAGGTGAAACTCTCAGAGGCTTTGGCGGTGTAGCTAATCCTATAAAATTGCCCGAACTTTATCAAAATTGTGCATCTATTCTGAATAAGGCTTTAGGACGGCAATTAAATTCTGTAGAGTGCTGTCTATTAATCGATCAAGCTGCTGTGACAATTGTTGCAGGCAATATCAGAAGAAGTGCGGGGATACGTCAGTTTAGGGCTGACGATCAATTAGGTGCTAATGCCAAAGATAATTTATGGCAGCAAGATGAAGCAGGCAACTGGCGAATTGATCCAGAACGTGATGCGCTGAGAATGGCGAATCATACTAGAGTTTTTCACCGCAAGCCAACATTAGAAGAATGTCTAGAAGCTGTTCGCAAACAGTATTACAGTGGCGAAGGCGCAATTCAGTGGGCAGGTGAAGCAGTAGCTAGAGCTAACAGTGATTTGCTTACAACATCGGCATTGAAAGTTGATTTCTTGAAATCTTACGAACAAGGAACAGCGCAACAATGGTTGCAAGCACAATATCAGCTTCTTGATGCTGAAGAAATAGAACATCGTTTGCAGCGATATGGTTTAAATCCGTGCGGAGAAATCATAGGTAGTAATTTTCACTGTAATTTGTCAGAAGTACACCTCAATCAAATTGATCCACATAACTATAAAGAACAAGAGGAAGCTTTTACTGCGGGAGCGCTATCTGTAGCTGCCCTTTTAAATCATAAATTCTTAGAACCCCGCTACCAAGCCAGTCGGGAATTAGACCCAATTGTCGGGGTATCCTTCACAGGTTTATTTGATTTCTTCGTTCATGCTTTTGGCGTTGAATGGTTGCATTGGTGGGAAGCCGGCAGACCCGCTACTCCCCAAGGATTAGCATTTAAACGAGAGGAAGAAAAATACCTCAGTTACTGGAAAGAGATTGTACATCGGGTGGTTTGGGATTACTGCGATCGCCATAATTTCAAACGTCCCAATCGCTGTACTACAGTCCAACCCAGTGGTACTAAAGCCCTGTTAACTGGTGCTAGTTCTGGATGGCATCCTCCCAAAGCTCAAAGATTTATTCGGCGTATCACTTTCGGCAAAAATGACCCAGTGGCTCTAGCTTGTATCGATTACGGCTATAGCGTCATTCCTTCTCAGTCTGACAAAGATGAACAGGGCAATTTGCTCCATGATCCCTTTGACTCACGGGTTAGTGAATGGTTAGTAGAAATTCCTGTAACTGTACCTTGGGCTGATTTATCAGGAGCAGATCAAATTGATGTTTCTCAGTTCTCTGTCTTAGCTCAATTAGATTTTGTCCTCCAGGTGCAAAAACATTATGTCACCCACAACACATCAGCCACTTTAGAGCTGCGCTCTGATGAAATCGAGCCTCTTGGTCAGCGCATCCACCAAGCTATCCAAAATGATGAAGGCTACATTTCCGCCGCCCTCCTAGCGCGTTTTGATGACCTGCAATCGTTTCCCCGTTTGCCGTTTGAACCTATAGACAAACTCACCTATGAGCGTTTAATGCAAGAGGTAAAAACCAGACGCAAAACAGATGATTTCTGTGCAGCTCTCAGCCGCTATGACTTAGGTGAATTGGCAGAAGCTGGCCCTGCTGGATGTGATTCCGATAAGTGTATGTTTCCTGAACAGACACCAGATTCGTAGTCGGGACTTTAGCCCTGGTTTTTTCGGCAATTGAGTTTTAATTATAGACACATTGTTAAATCCCAACTTAAAGTTGGGATTTCTTATTTTTATACCCCAACCTCTTGAAAAGAAGCAGCAATCGCTAATTCGGCATGTTGTTTGAAAGTATCTCTATCCAAATAATGGACAAGATATTGGGGTGTGTCTGCCAGTAGTTGCTCAACTCTCCCCCTAGCAGCAGCCACAACTGACTCTTGCAGACTACCGTTAGCAAAGGAAGCAGCAAAATCTTCAGCTATCTGATATGTCCGGGCGATCGCTGATGAATTGATGTTGCGCGAGACAATAAACAAATCGCAACCAGCATTAATTGACCGGGCTATGGTTCCAGGCTGGATAAACATATCTGAGACAGCTTTCATATCCAAGTCATCCGATACTACCACCCCTGTGAAACCAAGTTCCTGCCGCAAAATGCCGTTGAGAATGGGCCCAGATAAGGTTGCTGGGACATCAGGATCTATCTTGGGAAACAGGATGTGGGCTGTCATGATCATCGGCACCTGCACCTCGATCAGCACTTTAAAGGGTATCAATTCCCGATTTCGGAGGTCTTCTATCGTTAAATCGAGGATTGGTAACTCGACATGGGAGTCCTTGCTGGTGTCTCCATGACCGGGGAAGTGTTTGGCGGCTCCCAAAATTCCTGATTCTTGCAGTCCGAGGTAATAGTCACGGGCGCCTTGGGCAGCACTGTCAGGCGTGATACCAAAAGACCGAGGGCCAATAATGGGATTTTGGGGATGGGAATAAATATCCGCTACTGGTGCCCAGGATACATTGATGCCTAATGATTTGAGTTCAGTTGCTGTTGCTCTTGCTACCTCACGGGCGCGCGATCGCAACAACAAAGCATGAGGGAATCGCGTAATTGGGAGATGTGTGCGAACTACACGACCTCCTTCATGATCCAAGGTCATGAACATGGAGTCGCGTTCAGCGTATTGTCTTACCTGGTCAATCAGCTCCTTAAAGGCTTGTAACCAAATTTCATAGGGTGTGCCATCCAGAAAGTTTTTACCGAAAAAAATCACACCTACTGGCTGCAATTCACTGAGTGCGCGTTTATCCTCATCACTTAATGTAGTGCTGGATATACCGAGAATTAAATGATGCCCAAAGTTCTTTAACTCCTGTGATCCTGACATAAAGTTTTACCTGCTGCCATAAGAGGAATAGCATTTCGTTTGTTATACCAACGGTATGGTAATTGCTAGTGGCTAAGGATGCAATTAGCCACTAGCAATAAGTCATGAGTTAAGTACCAATCACCAAGATTTAACTAAAACTCAGAAACTAATGCTATTTTTCTCCCTGGCTTGAGTTTGTCAGTTGCCAAGTTGGTGGTTTTTAAAGTCATTTTGGGTGCTTTACTGTTCAAAATCACGGCTTTATAGGGTACTACCCCAGCTATTTCACTATTGATACAGCGAGCTGCTGCTAGTGATAAATCTAAACTGCGCGGTGGAATATAGGGACCCCGGTCATTAACTCGCACAATTACAGCTTTTCCTGTTTTTAAATTTGTTACTTGTAAGTAAGTATTAAATGGCAGGGATTTATGAGCAACCGTCAAATCATTTTGGTTGTATATCTCACCATTCGCCGTCAATCGACCGTGAAAATAGCCACCATACCAAGAAGCTAAACCCGACATTTTTGTTTTGGAAGGGGACAAGCCATACATTTCTTTTTGCCCTTCTAAAAGTGTGAGTGTTGGGGCTTTGAGCGCACTACGCAAATTATTAATCCACTCAATAGCTAACAAATCACCACTCCGTCCATATTGCCGAGAAATTTGTTTTTCAATCCCAAATAAAAAGCGATTACCTGCCATTAAAGCTGGTATGCCATCAACTAAAGCAGGTCGCAATTGATCAGCATCTAAGTTTGGTGACCTCACTAGTTGCTGCAATCGTTGTTGCATTGACTTCGCTTTAGTTTCGTTAGGTAAATTCGCTACAACTTGCTTATTTACCCATAATTCGTAGTTATTTGGGCTACGACGAACTACGGCTACTGGGGAGGTAGCAACGCTAAAACTTTGCTCTACAGGACTATGAAAGCGGAAAAAATCTTGCAGAGAACGCAAGATTTTATTAGGAAAAAAGTCTCGATTAGGAGTACTAGTGTTAATCAATGCCGCAGAGGCCAAAAAGGAAGTTCTTGTAAAGGTAGCTTGTGCTTCTACGTTCTCTGGGAAATAATGACAAAGTTGATTTGTAGTGTTTTTAACTGCCTTTGCCCTAGACTTAAGTGGTTTATCTGAGTCTGTTAGTGACTTTTTAGTACCCCAATCTATTTTCAAAAACCTTGTGGGTATTAATGTTGTACCTAAAACATTTTTACCTAAATTGCTTGTCACTTCTGTCGGAGTCATTTTTACAGTCAAATTTGATGACAAGTTATCACTCAACGACAAGAAGGAACCAACCCAGGATGTAATCCAAAGAATTCCAAAAATTAGCATGGTCAGTTTAAATCACAAGTAACTGCACACTTAAACAGTGCAACCCTGATTTTGCTAAACAACTTTTTCAACAACGATATGGGAACTATATTCTTTGCTAGAGAAATAAATTCCTCATACATTCAAGTCGAAATTTCAATTTTTTTCGACTGGGGATCATCATATCTTGTTGTTAGTGAACAAGCAAATAAAACTTTTAGATGTTGCTTTCAGCTATTACTAGTTTTTAAATTAAATTTATTTATAATCGACTCTTCTGTTGCATTAAAATATGTAAGAGCTTACCTTTTTACAACAGAATTAATACTTAAATAACTAAAATGTAAGTATAAAAAATTACAAAAATAGATATTTCGCCAACAAAATATACTGAAAAAAATCGTATTCTTTATACAAAAATGCATATCTAGATCATTGAGTAGGGATATAGGAAATGAGGCATGGGAAAGGAGCCAATTTAATCATCTTCAAGCCTCCCACCCTTGTGGTCGGTGTCAATCCAAAATTTAAAATCCAAAATTGATTGACAACAGGGCTGATGTCTGCATGTAAGTAAAATTCCGGTTGAGAGAAGTTTTTGGAGAAGCGATCGCACAAGGACGGCAAATGTAACAGATTGCAACGTATAATGAGAACGACAAAGACGATTAAGAAATATTGAAGAGCAGTAGGGTTAAATGCGAGTAGCGATCGCGGGAGCGGGTCTAGCAGGACTTTCCTGCGCGAAATATCTCACAGACGCGGGTCACACCCCCATTGTCTTGGAACGCCAAGACGTATTGGGTGGCAAGGTGGCAGCGTGGCAAGACTCTGATGGAGACTGGTACGAAACAGGTCTGCACATTTTTTTTGGGGCTTATCCCAACATGTTGCAGCTATTCAAAGAACTAGATATTGAAGATCGGTTGCAGTGGAAAGAACACACCATGATCTTCAATCAGCCTGATGATCCAGGAACTTACAGCCGCTTTGACTTCCCAGATTTGCCAGCACCTCTAAACGGAGTAGTGGCAATTTTGCGAAACAACGACATGCTCACCTGGCCTGAAAAAATTAAATTTGGGCTAGGACTGATTCCAGCGATGATTCAGGGACAGAAATATGTTGAGGAAATGGACAAGTACTCTTGGACAGAGTGGCTGCGTAAGCAAAATATTCCAGAACGGGTCAACGACGAAGTTTTCATTGCCATGTGCAAGTCATTAAACTTTATCGGCCCAGATGAAATTTCTGCCACAATCCTGTTAACTGCCCTCAATCGCTTCCTCCAAGAGAAAAAAGGCTCGACAATGGCCTTTCTTGATGGCCCTCCAACAGAGCGATTGTGTCAACCGATAGTAGATTACATCACCGAACGCGGTGGCGAAGTCAGGTTAAATGCTCCCTTAAAAGAAATTTTGCTCAACCCTGATGGTACAGTCCGAGGATTCTTACTGCGGGGTTTGAATGGGGCGGAAGATGAAGTATTCACAGCTGACCTCTATGTATCAGCTATGCCAGTTGATCCTTTGAAGGTGATACTGCCAAATCCTTGGAAGCAAATGGAGTTTTTCCAGAAGCTAGAAGGACTGGAGGGAGTGCCTGTAATCAACCTGCACCTGTGGTTTGATCGCAAACTGACAGAAATTGATCACTTACTATTCTCGCGATCGCCCCTCCTCAGCGTTTATGCTGATATGAGCAATACCTGCCGTGGATACGCTAACCCTGATCGCTCAATGCTGGAATTAGTTCTAGCACCGGCTAAAGATTGGATCGCAAAATCCGATGCGGAAATTGTAGACGCCACCCTGGTCGAGCTAGAAAAACTCTTTCCCAACCACTTTGGGGGAGACAATCCAGCAAAATTGCTGAAATATCATGTGGTGAAAACGCCGCGTTCAGTTTACAAAGCGACTCCTGGTCGTCAACAGCACCGCCCCTCACAAGTTACCCCGATCAGTAACTTTTATTTAACAGGGGATTACACCATGCAACGCTACTTGGCCAGTATGGAAGGTGCCGTACTTTCTGGTAAGCTGACAGCGCAGGCGATAAGAGAAGCACTCCCGGTGGCAAATGCCCCAAACAAGCAAACGCTATCCCGATCGCCCGCAACGAATGCTGCAACTGCCTAAGTCACCCCCGCGCATGAAAACGCTGGTCTCTGTGGACGAGTCTTATCAACTTTGTCGGCATCTTACACAAAAGTATGCCAAAACTTTCTATCTTGGCACTTTGCTGATGAATGAAGCAAAGCGCCGAGCTATCTGGGCTATCTATGCTTGGTGTCGCCGTACAGATGAATTGGTAGACGGCCCCGCATCTGCTATCACCACCCCAGAAACCCTAGACCTATGGGAGCAGCACCTGGAATCACTTTTCGCGGGCAACCCATTAGAAAATTTCGATGTGGCTTTAGTAGATACCCTGCAAAGTTATCCACTCGACATTCAGCCCTTTCGCGATATGATTGCCGGTCAACGGATGGACTTATATCGTAGTCGCTATGAAACCTTTGAGGAGCTATACCTCTATTGTTACCGCGTCGCTGGCACTGTTGGCTTAATGTCAACAGCAGTGATGGGCGTGGATACCTCCATCAATACGGCTCCGTGGCACCAGAACCAACAGTCATATATTCCTACCGAAGAAGCCGTTGCCCTAGGAATTGCCAATCAACTCACCAACATTCTCCGGGATGTTGGGGAAGATGCTCGCCGAGGGCGCATATACATTCCTTTAGAAGACTTGGCACGGTTTAATTACACTGAGCAAGACTTCTTTAAAGGAGTGGTAGACGAACGCTGGCGATCTCTCATGCGCTTTCAAATTGAGAGAGCAAAGCAATTTTATACAAAAGCCGAAAAGGGAGTTACTTACCTGACACCCGATGCCCGTTGGCCAGTCTGGACGGCATCCATGCTCTATGGACAAATTTTAGATGTGATTGAACGCAATAATTACGATGTGTTCAGTCAGCGTGCCTACGTGCCTCAGTGGAAAAAATTACGCACTCTGCCCCTGGCTTGGATGCGATCGCAAGTTTTGTAAGCGTCGTTTGTCCTTTGTTGTTACTAATGACAAATAACAAAGGACAAATGACTATTGACTCCCCTAAATAAATCTGTTATCATTCATATTCGTGACCGTGGAGAGGTGGCTGAGTGGTCGAAAGCGGCAGATTGCTAATCTGTTGTACGGCAGGCAACTCCGTACCGAGGGTTCGAATCCCTCCCTCTCCGTTTTTGACTAATTAGCACAAGTAAAATAAGTTATTTCTACTCACTACTAAGTATTTATGTAGGAGTAAACGCTTCCTACTCCCCAAGAGGGTGATATTATTTATCACTTGGAGTCTGTTAAAATTAAGCTAATCTGAAAACCCAGATCGAGTCTTACTTTCAGGCTCCTAAATATCATGAGGAGTGAAAGTAATCCATGCAAAAAATTAGTACTGCTTTAGCCTTAAGTTTGGCTACCCTGGTAACGGGTTTCCTATTAGGCGCTTGCGAAAATGCCCCTACAAATAACACCAGCACAACTGACAACACTGCTACCCCAGCAGCAAACTCAACTACTACAAGTAGCGGCCTGAAAATTGGTTCCCTACTACCAACTACAGGTGATTTAGCGTCTATCGGTCAGCAAATGGCCACAGCTGTTCCCCTGGTTGTCGAAACTGTCAACGCTTGTGGCGGTGTCAATGGTCAACCTGTTACTCTTGTGGCCGTAGATGACCAAACAGACCCGAAAGCAGGGGCTGCCGGCATGACTAAACTGGCGACTGTAGATAAAGTTGCTGGTGTAGTTGGCTCCTTTGCCAGTAGTGTTTCCACGGCGGCGGTCTCCATTGCTGCCCAAAATAAAGTCATGTTGATTTCCCCTGGTAGTACCAGCCCAGTATTTACTGAAAAAGCACAAAAAGGTGATTTTCAAGGCTTTTGGGCGCGTACAGTTCCCCCTGACAGCTACCAAGGGCCAGCCCTCGCCGAACTCGCTACTAAAAAAGGTTTCAAACGAGTGTCCACAGTCGTAATTAACAACGACTATGGAGTGGGGTTTGAAAAAGCATTTGTCCAAGCCTTTGAAAAATTGGGGGGAACTGTAGTTAATAAAGACAAGCCCGTCCGCTACGACCCCAAAGCTACTACCTTTGAAACTGAAGCCACTACCGCCTTTGCTGGTAAACCAGATGCCGTACTGGGCGTTTTTTATGTAGAAACAGGTAGCCTACTCCTCAAATCAGCATATCAACAAGGTGTGAGCAAAGGAGTGCAGGTAATGCTGACAGACGGGATGAAGTCAGACGAATTTCCAGCTCAGGTTGGTAAAACCGAAGACGGTAAATTCATTGTTTCCGGAGTCATTGGTACAGTACCTGGTTCTGATGGTAAAGCGTTAGCAGCTTTAAAACAATTATGGCAATCTAAGAAGGGTGGCGCACCAGGAGAATTTGCTCCTCAAGCCTGGGATGCTGCTGCTTTATTAGTGTTAGCTGCACAAGCCGCCAAGGAAAATACAGGTGTTGGTATACAGAGTAAACTCCGTGAAGTTGCCAATGGTGGTGCTGGTGCGACAGAAGTAACTGACGTTTGTGAAGGACTGAAGCTACTCAAAGAAGGCAAAACCATCAACTACCAAGGAGCCAGTGGTAACGTCGATATTGATGCCAACGGTGATGTTATTGGTGTCTATGATGTGTGGCAAGTAGGAGACGACGGTAAAATTTCTGTGATTGACAAAGTAACTCCGAAATAAATATTAGGGTATGAGGGAGACGAGGGAATAATAAAACTCTCCCTCATGCCAAACTTTATTGTGCAAAATAAAGTACTACGAATTTATCACTGGCAGCGATCGCCCTACAATTTTGCTACGATGCTCTTGAGTATTAGAACCAGATAATTTCGATCATGCCCTGCGATCGCTCAAGTGATATACCGAAAGGTATCGTATAATAAACAAAAATTACATAATATTATCAAAAAACGTAGACACGTAGACGCATAGCGGCTCACCGCAGGGCAGAACAAGTACTCCAAAGGAGAACCCTAAGGGTAGGAATAAGGGTTTCACAGAGATATTGCATAAGTGCTAGTAATATAGTCAGACTGCTCAAAAGAGGTAAAGGAAGATAGAAAAAAAATGAGTTTCAAAAAAGCTTGGCTGATTTGGTCGGTACTTTTAATGTTACTGACCAGTTGTGAAGAAATTCACAGTTATATTACTTTTGAAAAAAATGGCTCAGGAGTATTTAGCCTAAAAATAGTATATCCTCAAAGCGGTAAAGTTAAGGATATTGAAGCATGTCGTCAATCTTTCAATAGTATTCAATGGAACAACATATCCTATGAAGGTTCAAGTTCCCTAAATAATCCTAGTGGTGGAGATCAATGTACATATGTTTATTCTTTTAATGACTTAGAGGAAGTGGAAAAGCTACATAAAGTACTAAATATTAAGCTAGATAGGCTCAGTATTGATGATAATTACTTCACATATAAAGCTGTTGACAAAACCTGTACCAATTATTTTGATCCTAAGGTCACTAAGTCTGTTACTTGGAGTATAAAGCTACCTGGAAATATCAGCTCACACAACGCTGAAAAAGTCATAGGAGACAAATTGACGTGGAACTTATCAGGTGCCGACTGTTACAATATTTCTGCTGTATCTGCACTAAATCAATCAGGGTCAGATAAGACCATAAGCTCACCTAGTGAAAAAACTGAAAGCCAGCCTCTTGATGGGTCAATACTAATTTGGACTACTATTGGTGCATCCATAGCAGCGATAATTGCCACAGCGATCGCATATAAAGAGTCTAAGAAGAAAAAATGATCACTTTCATGAGAAATACATAGGACTTACGCAACTGGCACAATGGGATGCCTGCGGTGGGCTACGCCTACACTATTTTCTAGTACATCAGTATTAATAAAATCTGATTCCGAAAGCTTTGTCTTCGCAATAAAATTCGGTGTTTTGGAAGTAGTATTGAAATATTCATAAGAAAATAGGTAGAGGTTGTATTAAATAAATTTTGCTGACGCAAATGAGATTTACTAAGCTTAATTACTGCCAATACTTATTAAGTAGTCAAATAAATTATAAAATTACTAATTTAGCAGAGCATTTAGAAAGTATTAGCCATGATGCAATTAACTATTATTTGAAAACTGAAAAATTAACACCTAGGTTACTATGGGATAACGTGAAAGAAGTAGTTGAGCCTGATACCAATGGTTACATAAATATTTGATGATAGCGTTTTAGATAAAAGATAGTCTGAAGAAATAGAAAAGTACGATCACACTCAAGACTGTGACTATGGATCAATACGGTCTACTACTTCTCTTAAGATACAAAGTTGGGTTGAGGAACGAAACCCAACATCCTTCGGGGTTTGTTGGGTTTCACTACCCTGCGGGAAGCCACCCTTCGGGTGTCTACGTTCAACCTAGCCTACAATTATCCTTGACTTTGCAAAAGCAACGTATCTGGGAATGCAATTGTTGCCTACATCTGCAAGGGCGTTTTCCCTAATAACTACCGAAGTTGTAACCAACTCCTAGCAACAAACCGACATCAGTTCTGTCGAAGAAGGCGGCGTTGACAGATGCTGTAGCAGTGAATCGAGAATTTAGTGGTAAATCGATCCCACCAGATAGTAGCAAGGCAACTTTTGAGTCGTCGCCAGTTTTAAAGGCTGCACCTGCGCCGATATAAGGTGCAAATGGTAACGGTTCGCTAAATGGATCTGCTGCTTGCTGAAAGGAAAAGTCGTAGGTGAGAGGAGCTAGAATAACTGTAGTGTCTCCTAGCACCGCCGATGGACGTACCGAGAGGGTGTTGGTCAGTCCGACTTTGCTGATGACTGCAAAATTGCCATCACTTAAAGATGACTCATCACCACTCAAGCCAATATTACCAGCAACACCAAGGTAGCTTTTACCACCACGGGTAGCTCTACCAGGATCAATATCTGCTTGTGCTATTTTCTGGGCTGATGGTTGCACAGTCGATTGCCGAGTGGGTTCTGGGTCTTGGGGAACCAGTGCGGCAGATACAGTGACTGCTGTTCCTGGCACGGGTGTCAGTGTGCGACTGGTGACGGCTGTAGTGGCGTCAGGGAATTTTTGAGAGTTAGTAAAATCTGAAACTTCTGCTTGGTTATCTACTGTGAAACTAGATATGTTTTGATTTTGCGTCTCTAGTGAGATATCTTTAGTTTCAGCAACGGCAGTTAAACTACTACCGATGACCGCCAAAGCAGCTAAACTGGGTAAGCAAAAAAAACTTTTACGCACAAAAATATTATTCACATTCACTCCTCATCAAATACTGTCACATACAGATAAGCGACTCTGTGGTGTGAAGTCAAGAAATCTTGGCAACAATCAAAATTTAACACTAAACTACCAGTCATTACATCTTGAATTTGACATAATTACTGAGTTTTTAATACCAAAAGCAGCAATGGTACATCCTGATTTTGACGGTTGACAAAATTATCTTTTTATGATTTATATTGTGGTCTCAGTAAACTGGCAGGAACAGATCAAACATTGAGTTCGTAGTAAGCGGCTCTAGCCTTTTTTGTACCTCTACAGGGAAGCTATGGGAGCGTCTTGACTAAAGTCGTCACTACAAACTCAATTCCACGATCGCCAATTACTCAACCTCGATTACAGAGTAGCGATCGCCTCCGTAAATAGCTGGGAAACAAAGGGTAAAATAGCTCTACTTTTCGCGTTAGCTTTTCCCTCAGTAAATACCACTAAAAGATATGGATGTTGATCTGGTATTTCAATATACGCAGCATCATGACGAACTTGACTTGTCCAACCCGCCTTTGACCAAATTTGAGCAGTTTGGGGTAGTCCACCACCCAAAAAACCTGTAACTTGATCTTCTTCGACATCGGTGGGTAAATCATCAGGATTGAGACTGCGTTTGAGCAAAGCCATCATCCCTTGCGATCGCCCACTGGAAACTGCCACGCCACCGATAATACTATGTAATAATCTGGCGATCGCGTTGGTTGTCAGCATGTTGCGATTTTCCAACGTCTCTCCATAAAATACCCTCTCCCGTCCATAAGGGCCATCACCCCAAGTTTTTTGACAGACGTTGATTGTCTCCATTTCTTCCCAACCTAAAGTCTGGTAGTAACGGTTCACAATCTGACGCTGTGATTTCCAGGTGTCGAATGGCCCTACTGGTAACTCTGGGCCAGAAGTAGTGCCACTGAGAACATCCACAACTAAGCTGGTGGCATCATTACTGGAGTCTACAATCATATCGCGGATAGCTCTTTCTAATTCCTTGGAAGTTTGCGTCATCCCTCTTTCCAGCCATTCATTTACCGCCACCAGGTAAAACAACTTGACTACACTCGCTGGGTAAATTCTCTCAACACCGCGATAAGTAAAACCACGGTTAATGTGGTTCCAAAAGGCATCTGGGGTTAAAGCGCCACCAGTATTTACTAGTACAGGCGGATCGTAGACAATCCATGTCAGGGCGATTTGGTTACGGGCTAAGGTAGGAAATTTTGCCCAGGTAGTTTCTAAAATGTTGGAGGCGATATTTTCGAGTTGTTCGTCTTTACGGAAGAAAATCATTTTTAGCTATTAGCCTTGCAGTATGGTCACAAATCAATCTACAATCCCCAATCAGCAAGTAGTTGAGTACTCTTGTCTCGCTGACTTAAACTTATATAGTTCTCCTGCATGTGAGAGTTTGGCAACTCAAGCCGCAGCAGGGCGACATTTACGGGTAACATTAAATCATCAGGATGCAGCAGTTGAGGTGTATTTGTGTGAGGATGATTATCCAGGATGGGTTGCTCTTGGCGATTTGGGTTTACTACAACCAGCTACTTTACCTTATCAGGCGCAATCATTGACGGAATCTGAGATTAAAAAATTGCTCCCAGAGGTGATTGCTTTTACTCACAAAGCGATGCAACAAGCTAATTATTACCTTTGGGGTGGTACGGTAGCGCCAAATTACGATTGTTCGGGGTTGATGCAGGCGGCGTTTGTCTCGGTGGGGATTTGGCTACCTAGAGATGCTTATCAGCAGGAAGTTTTCACTCAATCAATTTCCATAACGGAATTAGCACCAGGAGATTTGGTGTTTTTTGGTACTCCCGAAAAGGCTACTCATGTAGGTTTGTATTTGGGTGATGGTCGTTATATTCATAGTTCTGGGAAGTCTCAGGGACGAAATGGAATTGGAATTGATATTTTGTCGGAACAGGGAGATGAGGTGAGTCGGTCATATTATCAACAGCTGCGCGGTGCTGGTAGGGTTGTGAAGAGTTATAAACCGCAGAGACGCTGAGGGCGCAGAGGAATATGAGGAGTGAGTTGGTTTCGGAGAAAATTGGGGAACATGGCGGGATTTTGAGTGTGGTTCCAGATGTGTCGGTGGTTGTGCCGGTGCGTGATGAGGTGGAGAGTTTGCCCTTGTTGTTGGAGGCGATCGCGTCTACTTTGTTAGCTAGTGGGTTAAGTTATGAGATCATCTGTGTGGATGATGGTTCTACAGATGGTTCGGCGGAGTTTCTCAAGAATGCAGCCCTAGGAGGCAGTGATTTAAAGGCGGTGATTCTACGGCGTAATTATGGTCAAACGGCGGCCATGGCGGCGGGGTTTAATTATGCTGTGGGGAAAGCGATCGTGACTTTAGATGCTGACTTGCAAAATGACCCGGCTGATATCCCCATGCTGTTGGCAAAGTTGGATGAGGGTTACGATTTGGTGAGTGGTTGGCGGCAAAAACGCCAAGATGGGGCGATAAATCGGCTACTTCCTTCTAAAATTGCAAATTGGTTAATTCGGCGTACTACTAGCGTAGATATTCATGACTATGGTTGTTCTTTAAAGGCTTATCGGGCGGAATTGGTGGCTGATATGAATCTTTATGGAGAACTCCACCGCTTTTTACCTGCTTTGGCATACATTGAAGGGGCTAGAATCACAGAAATGCCTGTGCGTCATCACGCCCGTCGCTTTGGTCGCAGTAAATATGGACTGTCGCGGACATTCCGGGTGTTGATGGATTTGTTAACTATTTTGTTTATGAAAAAGTTCCTCACCCGGCCGATGCATGTTTTTGGGTTGTTGGGCTTAATTTCTATGGTGGTGGGTACGGGAATTGGTATGTACTTGACTTTCGTCAAATTGGCTTTAGGTGAGATGATTGGTAATCGTCCACTGCTGATTTTGGCGGTACTGCTGCTGGTAACGGGGGTACAACTGTTTTGCTTTGGTCTTTTGGCAGAGTTGTTGATGCGTACATACCACGAATCCCAAGGACGCCCCATCTATCGGGTGCGGGAGGTAGTGGGACAAAATGTTAAGTAGCGTAACAGAGAAACAAAACTCATTTAATATTAATTAATCTATCTTGAAAGCTTTTGATAGTTTTGACGCCCATCTGCGGCGTAACCTGCTGATGTTATTTACAGCAGGTTTATTATTCTGGTCTAGTATTGCTACTTTGTTACCAACCCTACCACTCTACCTGGAGGATGCGGGGGCGAGTAAGCAGCAAATTGGCATTGTCATGGGGGGAGTTGCGATCGGATTGTTGGTTTTTCGCCCCATGCTGGGACGGTTAGCAGATCAACGTGGTCGGAAAATTCTCTTGTTAATTGGGACAATGATCGCCACGATCGCCCCCTTTGGTTACTTGGTGTTTAAATCGATGGCAATGTTAACGGCGGTACGCGCCTTCCACGGTATTAGCATTGCTGCTTTCACTACTGGTTACAGTGCATTGGTGGCAGATTTAGCCCCTAACGCTAGTCGTGGTGCAATTATTGGTTACATGAGTTTGACCACTCCTATAGGTTTGGCGATTGGGCCGATTTTGGGAGGATATTTACAAGCTGAGGTGGGCTACCCAATTTTATTTCTGGTTGCAGCTGAATTGGCTTTTGTGGGGCTTTTAGGTACTTTTCAACTTGTCAATCCACCAGTGCAAATCCAACTAACAGAAAATCACCATCGCCAGTTTTGGCGTCTGTTAATCAGTCCACGGGTGAGAGTACCAACACTAGTGATGTTGCTAGTTGGGCTGGCTGTTGGTGCTGTGTATACCTTCGTGGCACTATTTATCAAATCAACTGGTATAGATTTGAATGTGGGGTGGTTTTTTACAACTGCGGCGATCGCTAGTTTTAGTGTCAGGCTATTTGTTGGTCGGGCTAGCGATCGCTTTGGTCGCGGTTTGTTTATCACTTGCAGCCTCATGGCTTACACTTTGTCTATGTTGTTGCTATGGCAAGCCCACAGTACACTCAGTTTCTTGCTGGCTGCCTGCTTTGAGGGTTGTGGTGGTGGTACGCTGATTTCTATGATGACAACAATGATGGCAGACCGCTCATTACCACAAGAACGGGGACGCATGTTTGCTCTATGTATCGCAGGATTTGACCTCGGTATTGCGATCGCTGCACCTGTTCTCGGCGCTTTTGCCGAACCACTCGGATACCACAAAGTGTTTGGTTTCTGTGCTGGCTTAACTTCTCTCGCATTGCTGATTTTCCTCACCCAGTCCAGCAAAAACTTACCTCGTTCTCTACGCTTTGCCTTTGGTCGCGGTGAAGATGTCTACTCGTTAAATAAAATATAAAAACAAAGATACAATAAATTGCATCTCTGCTTTTGATGAACGGGCGAGGAGGGATTCGAACCCCCGACACCGTGGTCCGTAGCCACGTGCTCTAGTCCACTGAGCTACACGCCCCTGTCCAGAAAATTATAATAGCATGTTCTCTCAAAATGACGCAAGAAAATTATTTATCTAATTCTGCTGCCGACTTAACCCATCTAGATCGCCAAGGACAGGCGCAGATGGTGGATGTTTCCGAGAAAGTAGCCACGGTGCGCCAAGCCATTGCCACAGGTAAAGTGCGGATGCTACCAGCAACTTTTGCCGCCATTCAAGCTGGAAATGCCCCGAAAGGAGATGTCTTGGCGACTGCCAGACTGGCTGGGATTATGGCAGCTAAACAGACAGCCAATTTAATTCCCTTGTGTCATCCCCTGCCTTTGCAAAAAGTAGAGGTGACAGTGACACCAGATCCCCAACTCCCAGGCTATGAAATTCAGGCGATCGTCAAAACCAAAGCCGAAACGGGTGTAGAAATGGAAGCTTTAACTGCCGTTTCTGTGGCGGCCTTGACTTTGTACGATATGGCAAAAGCCTTAGAAAAGTCAATTCAAATTGCAGAGATTCGGCTTGTAAGCAAGACTGGCGGGAAATCGGGAGCATATTTCCCACCAGCAAAATAAGTTACACTGATTCAAAATTAAGAAAGTCAGATTTGCAAAATGCTTCCGGGATTGTATCTGTCTGATTCTGAGTTCAAATTGGTATTGGTACAACACCAATTTTCCCCCAACTAAGCAACAGAGTATAATCTGTCAACCCTTGCAATATAAAGCTTTCATAATTACGAATTAGTACTACTGGATATCGCCTATGGCTTTGTTGAGATCAGTGGGATTGCTGAACTCTACATTGTCTGGCAACTGCTCTAGTATTGAAAGCACATCTTGGTCAGCTTTTTGCTGTCTAGCATGTTGAATTAATTCTTGCTTACCAGCAGGATAATCAACACCCTTTAAATGCTTTTGGATTTCAACTGGATTTGCCTTAGCCATGTTTGTCCACCTCATAAAGGTTGTTTCCATCTTCACAAGTGGATACATTAACTCCCTCTATCAAAAAGGTGAATAAGTTTTAAGTAATTAGAATCAAAGGTGAGAATCAAAGGCTAGCTGTACTTGGTTTCCTTTGCTGGAGGATTTGTCAATAGTTCAAATAATAAAGTAGGAGATTGTTGAAAAAGTTAAGCCACTGCGTTGGCGAGGTTCCCTGGCTTAAAGCAAGTGGCGTATAAAATATTGAGTCTCGTCGCATGAAAGTTTTCTGGGTTACATAGCAACCCCAGCCCCAAAAACTTTAAAATAATTAGGGTGAATCAAAATCTGCAACAAATATTTATGCCTCCTCGCTGGCCTACCAAACCTGATCGCAAAGACCCCGCTTACCGTAAAATCGATGACCGCATGAATTTTGCCGTACATGTGGCGATCGCCGCTACGATTAATTCTGGGCTGTGGTTTGCCCATAATCTCAAAGCCGCTACCTGGGAATGGCTTCCTTGGATAACGGCGGGTTGGATAGGAGTATTGTTGGTGCATTTGATTTATATTAGTGCGATCGCTGACTACTCCGAGCCACCAACCAAATCAACCTGATGAAGGATGATCATGCTGGGGCAATTGTAACCTGTGACTGTAGATTCAGCCTGGCTAATTGAGCGATAATATGAAATAGCTTAAGAGTTTATGCTCTTGATCAAAATAGGGTTATCTTTATGGCTAAGACTAATACTACAGAACTACTTGAAGCCCTAGCAGCCGAAATTGGCGAAAATATCTACATAGATATTGCTAAATGGCATCTTTATTTATCTGATGCCAAACTACACACAGTTGTTGCCGAGCAGTTGTATCCTTTAATAACCTCCAAGTCTGTCACTGAAGACCGTGTAATCGGCATCCTGGAATCTATCCCAGTGAAAATTGGTGGCGGAAGAAAAGAACTGCCTTTGATTGATTTACTACCATTACAAGGACAGGTCAACTTGGTAGATATTCTAGAAAAATATCAGCGCGAGATTTAATTCTTGTCTGAGTAACAATAAACCAGATTCCCTACTTCTCCAAGACTTAGGAAATCTGGCGGTTTTGTTCTGAAATTGTGGAGTGTATTTACTATGTTTTTACAACTCAAAAACTCCCAGGATTTAGTCAAAATTCTTGATATTCAAGAATTAATTGATCCCAATAGTGATGAAGTTCATGCACAAGACCAAGAAGGTCAAGAAGAACAAGAACCTGATACCTTCAAAAAAGAAAATCTAATTTTTCCTTCTGGTGAAGGTTTACCACGTTGCTGGTTAGATGCTAACTACAGAGAGGCTCAAGTTTCGTAGTTTTTTCATTTAATAGCAAAGACTAGGGGCGAACACTTATACCCTGCTGGAAGGCAAAAAGCGGACGCCCCTAGGAATCTTAAAACCAATTTAAGAGTTGCAAAGATGATTCAAATTGGTAAAATTGACAAAAATTAGGTACTGGTAGATGAAGCAGCTTTTTGATCTATTGCTGTGGCTTCGGTTTCAACATGCGGAAAAAATCTTTTGCTTACCCAATAAGTAAAGATGTGAGAAAGTAACCCTAAAGGCCCTGCAAATAAGCAGAAGGCAAGGGAATGAAATGTCCAAATACCTGTTTTTTGCCCTTCCCAATATATCCAGCGACCGACAAATAAATCCATTACTAAAAAATGAATCCAGCCAGTAGCAACAGCTGTTTCATCAGCAAAAAAGCGGGCAATATCTGCTAATTGGGGGTTAGATAAAGCTTGGGCATTTTCTGGTGTAATGCTGCTGACAAACAAATACAAATATGCCCCAGCTAATATAACAAATGGTAGATACGATTCCATGATGCGCCGTGTTACTTGCCAATTGGGGAGGAGAATCATTAATGCCCAAAATGGCAAAACGAAAAGATTAGCAATGTCGAATAGTTGAGTGATATTCATAGAGACGAAGAAGTGGAGGAGATTGGGAGGTGGGGAGATGGGGAGTAGGAATTTTAGATTTTAGATTGAATTGCCCCATGCCCAAAAAATAGGCTGATGTGCGTTCAAATTACATATTCTCTGATGGAGACTATCATTAGTTATTTGTCCCTTGTCTTTTGTTAATACAAATGAGGAATAACGAATGACCAATGACGACCTTCATGAGTGGTTATGCAATTTTAGATGTGTTTTAACTTATAAAGCCACCAGTTGCGACTCTATTTCTGAAAATTTCAAATCACGACCAATGAAAACTAAGCGGGTTTGTCTTGCTTCTTCTGGCTCCCAAGGACGATCATAAAATTGATCAAATCGTGTTCCTACGCCTTGCATAACTAACCGCATAGATTTGTTTGGCACTGCGACAAAGCCTTTAATGCGGTAAATTTCTTGTTGGTTGGCTAATGCTTGCAACTGTTTTTGCAGTTTTTCTGGGTCAAATGCACGATCTAAAATTACGTGGGTGGAGGTAATCTCTTCGTCGTGGTCGTGGTCTTCTTCGGTGTCGTGATGACTGGGACGGCTATCTAGGTTATCTTCAACTGCGGCTTGAAACCCTAGTAAGATAGATGCATCGAGTTGACCCCGGTCGCTCTCAACAATTTTCACAACTCTGGGTAATTCTTGTTTAACTAACTCTTCAACTCGCGCCTTAGTTTCTGCATCCACTAAATCAGTTTTATTCAACACCACTAAATCTGCACAAGCCAGTTGGTCTTCAAACAGTTCTTGCAATGGTGTTTCGTGTTCTAGGCTATCATCTGCTTGCCGTTGAGCGGCGATCGCTTCTGGATCACTTGCAAATGTCCCGGCTGCTACTGCTGCACAATCGACGACGGTAATGACTGCATCTACTGTCGCACCAGCGCGAATTTCTTGCCAACGAAAAGCTTTTACCAGGGGTTTTGGTAAAGCTAAACCAGAAGTTTCAATCAAAATGCAGTCGATGCTATCTCGCCGCTTCAGCAACTGTTGCATTGTAGGAAAAAATTCTTCCTGGACAGTACAGCATAAGCAACCATTAGTCAACTCAAAAATATTACTCCCCTGATCACCATCTTCAGGGCAAATTTGACAGGATTTCAACAATTCCCCATCAATACCGAGTTCGCCAAATTCGTTGACTAAAACTGCAATCCGGCGTCCTTGGTTGTTTTGTAGCAGGTGGCGAATCAGGCTGGTTTTACCACTACCTAAGAAGCCTGTAATTACTGTGACAGGAATTTTTGTAGCCATTGTTTAGGAGGAATTTTGCACCTCCTTGCATTTTCCCTGATTGTTGAGATATTTTGCAAATAGTGCCAAACATGAGGGGCAACTTCTCTGCGATCGCCTAATCTAATCAGGATAACCCCAGGGAAATTGCCCCTATATTCTACAAAACTTTACTTACAAAAATTACTCAGCAGTAGCGAGTTCCGTAGCGCCGCGTGTGCGACGACGTGTCAGACTGTTGTAGAGCATGACGCCGATGGCTTTGATCAGATTGCCTTCTAATTCTTGGAACATCTTCATGTTCATGCCAAAAGCAGCGTTAGCTTCATCAACTATGCGATCGGCTGTCGCTTCATCAATTGGCAGTTCATCCAAAGCTTGACGATATTTAGCTTTAAATTCTTTTTCGTTGGGAATCTCTGCAAATTCATAGAAAGCTGTACCTTGTCTATCACCAAGGTTCATCGCTGTGACAGCAATATTTTTGAGAATTTGTCCACCTGATAAGTCGCCCAGATAACGGGTGTATGAATGTGCCACTAACAGTTCTGGTGCTGTGGCAGAGATTTCCCGGATGCGCTGTACATAAGCTTCCCCGGCGCGAGATAATTGGACTTGCTCCCGCCAGTTGAAACCATAGTAGAAACTTAAGTCTTCCTCTAGGGTCTGCTTGCGGTTGAGTTCCGGAAAGTTAATTTTGCCAACAATTAGGTGGTCACGGTGCTTTTCCATCTCCTCTTCCATTGCCGAGTAGATGAAATAAAAGTTGCCGACTAGCTTCCGGTAGGAGTTTTTCTCTACGACCCCTTTTAAAAAGCATTTGACAAAACCGACATTCTCTGCCATCGTGTGTGCTTTTTTCGTGCCTACACGCAATTTGCTTGCTAAATTGCTACTCATGCTAAATTTCTCTACTTTAAAAGGTCAACTGCCGGAGTGTAATTTACTAACGGCTAAAAAAGGCCATTAAAACGTTACCTTAAAACTATTTGATGAGAATTTATATTAAAATTTCTTAAGTAGAGAAGTTACAGGCAAAGTCTAAATTTATTTATTCTCAAAGGAAAAATATTGATTTCAAGGTCTGAGCACGAGAAATAATGCGTCTTTATTTCCAGCCTCTACATTTAAATACGGCATCTACTCCCCTACTTCCTGTCCCCTTTGCTCTCCTCTGACGGCTACTAATTGCGGCTTTTACCAATAAAAACATTTACTTTAGGCAATCTTTACAATTAGTCACGAATATTTAAACGTAAAATTACAGATAAATCCTCTGACTGAGATAATCCGTCCATCAAAAAAATAATGTATACATAAGCGTAGAAGTGAGCGATCGCTGTCTGTAAAAGAAAAGTAGATTTGAGAACTACTGACTAATCAAGTGCGTATATATCCTGATTGATAAATAGATACTCGTCAATCAAAAGGCATTGAGACTCAATTGTTGAACAAATTGTAAAGTGCTATTCTCCAGTGTGATTGTGTGGAGTGTTTAAACTTATGGTTTCATCTATAACTCGGACTCAAGGCGGCATTGGTGCAGGTTCTGCCTCTGATAGACCAGGAAACAATATTGCAGGTAGTTTTGGGACTAACCTCATAGCATTGCCAGCCAATCCCTTATTTGGGACAGATGGTATCCGTGGAAGAGTGGGAGATTTACTGAATGCGCCCTTAGCATTGCAAGTAGGGTTTTGGGTGGGTATAGTTTTGCGTAGCCATGCTTCCCAATCAGGACCAATCATTCTTGGACAAGACTCCAGAAATTCCAGCGATATGCTGGCGATGGCCTTGAGTGCCGGGTTAACAGCAGCAGGTGTAGAAGTTTGGTATTTGGGATTATGCCCTACTCCTTGCGTCGCCTATCTCACCAGCGTCAGTGATGCGATCGGCGGAGTGATGATTTCTGCCAGCCACAACCCGCCAGAAGATAACGGCATTAAAGTTTTTGGTAGCAATGGTGCTAAGTTACCGCCAGCATTGCAGGCAGAAATTGAAGCAGGACTACGTGGCAATATCTCAGTAGCTACCAGCATGGGCAATTGCGGGCGACATTATGGACGTAATGAATTAGTAGAGAGTTATAGCGCCGCCTTGAAAACACCTTTACAGGGTGTAGTTAATCTTCAGGGGATGAAGGTAGTTTTAGACTTGGCGTGGGGTGCAGCCGTGGGGTTAGCCCCGGCAGTATTTCAGGAAATGGGTGCAGAAGTGATCTGCTTGCATAATCAAGCAGATGGCGATCGCATCAACGTCAACTGCGGTTCCACTCACCTAGATATTTTGCAAGCAACCGTCCAGGAACACAACGCCGATCTAGGCTTTGCCTTTGATGGTGATGCCGACCGCGTGTTAGCTGTAGACAACACCGGACGCCAAGTAAATGGCGATTACATCCTCTATCTGTGGGGACGCTACTTACAACAACAGCAACAACTACCAGACAGCCTGATTGTTTCTACAGTCATGGCTAACTTAGGCTTTGAAAGGGCTTGGCAAAAACACGGCGGTAACTTGATTCGCACAGCCGTAGGCGATCAGTACGTGCAAGCAGAATTGCTGCGGACTGGGGGAATGCTAGGCGGCGAACAATCTGGTCACATTCTGTGTCGTCACTATGGCGTTACTGGAGATGGTTTGTTAACAGCTTTACACATCGCCGCCTTGGTGAAAGTCGCAGGTGTTTCCCTTAGCGATATGGTAGACCAAAGCTTCCAAACCTATCCCCAACTGTTGCGGAACGTGCGAGTTTTAGACCGCGATCGCCGTTTAGGCTGGAAAGATTGCGAACCCGTACAACAAGCGATCGCCCTTGCTGAAGCCGCAATGGGTGATGCTGGCAGAATTTTAGTCCGCGCCTCTGGTACAGAACCAGTAATCAGAGTGATGGTGGAAGCGGCTGATGCTGAACTAGCCAACCACTGGACAAATGAATTAGTCTCACAAGTCCAGCAACATTTAGCAGTTTAAATCAGCGATTTTTTCAGCTTTTAAAAAATACGAAATTTTTCCTCCCAGCTTCGGCGAATTCTCCAACCTTGGTTATTTGCCGAAGCTGTAAATTTGTGACTAAAAGTTAAATGGGATGAAGCGCAACTGATTAACTAGTTGAACTTTTGACAAAATATTTCTTTGGATAGTAGAGCGATCGCCTCAAAAAGCAAGATGGTTAGCGGTAGGAGGTTAAAATGCGTCAACTTATTATCCAAGTGCCGCGAGGAAACGGAACAGCAGTGATTGACATCGCTAAATCTCATAACGGCTCAAATCTTTCACGGTTTGAAGGAAATGCAGACGAACCAATTGATGTGGTGATTGTTCATGTTTCTAATCGAGAAGTTGGTTTAGCAAGATTAGTCGAGTCTAATGTACGCTTCACACGCTCCAATATTGAAGATCAGGATACCCTGCTATCTGTTATTTATGTGCAGCGTCAACCGGAAGTTACAGCGTCTAGCGAAGAAATCCGCGATCGCCTCACCAAATCAATTCAAACTCAATTATTAAAACAAGATTTTAACGTCACACCTTTAGTTGATGTCAACGTCCTAGAAACTCCTGCTACTAGCAATTAATTACGAATTACGAATCATTATGAGTAGTTCTAAGCTTTTGGAAAAACAAGCCCTAGAAAAAGAACGTATCGAAGTATTGCAACAGTTGGAAGATTGGTTAGAAACTCCCATGCTGGTTTTGGGCTTTGTGTGGTTAGCACTATTCATCATCGAAATCATCTGGGGATTAAACTCTTTACTAGAAGTTGTTAGCATCACTATCTGGATTATTTTTATATTAGATTTTCTCCTAAAACTAGCGATCGCTCCTCGTAAAATTTCCTACATCAAAAGCAGCTGGCTCACAGCTATTTCTCTATTTTTGCCAGCGCTGCGTACTTTTCGGATTATCCGAGTCATAAAAATATTACGAACAGCACGGGCTGTGCGAGGGTTGCAACTGTTGCGAGTCATGACTCGTGCTAACCGAGGAATGCGAGTTCTCTCAGCAAGTATTAGCCGTCGAGGATTTGGTTATGTTGTGGCGTTAACAGTGATTGTTACTTTACTAGGAGCAGCAGGAATGTATGTATTTGAAAACGAAGTTCCTGTGGAATCAGGGCTGCACAACTACGGCACTGCTTTATGGTGGACAGCCATGCTCATCACGACGATGGGTTCTGAGTATTGGCCTAAAACCCCCGAAGGTAGGGTACTTTGTTTTTTCTTAGCGTTGTATGCGTTTGCCGTATTTGGCTATGTCACTGCAACTCTGGCGACGTTTTTTATTGGTCGTGATGCCGATGATGATGAAGCAGAGTTAGCTGGAGCGAAATCGATTCAACTGCTTCACGGTGAAATCGCCGCATTACGAGAGGAAATCCAAGAATTATTGCATCAAAATTCTGAGCGTTGACGTTAGCAAAAATTAATTAGTGAGGAAACTTCATGAATGCAGAAATCTCCGCAGCTTGGGATAAGGTTCAAAGCATGATCAACGGTTTGATAGCTTTGCTACCAAACATTGTCTTAGCGTTGATTGTCTTTCTACTCTTTTTATTTGTTGCCAGCAGAGTTAAAGTACTAGTCAAGCGGTTAACTCGTAACCGTCGCTACGCTCGTAATCTAGGATTAGTACTGGGAAGGTTAACGCAAGGAATAATAATTTTGATTGGGTTGTTTATTGCCCTTTCTATTGTGATTCCCACATTTAGAGCTGGTGATTTGGTGCAACTGTTGGGAATTAGTGGTGTTGCCATTGGTTTTGCTTTCCGTGATATCCTACAAAACTTCTTAGCTGGGATTTTAATTCTGCTAACTGAACCTTTTCAAATTGATGACCAGATAGTCTTTAAAAACTTCGAGGGAACTGTCGAAAATATCGAAACACGCGCCACAACAATCAGAACCTACGATGGTCGGCGGATTGTGATTCCTAACTCGGAGTTGTTTACCAATTCTGTGACTGTCAACACTGCCTTTGATAACCGTCGATTAGAATACGATGTCGGCATTGGTTACAACGACGACATTGACCTAGCCAAGCAGTTAATGCTAGAGGCAGTGCATAGTATAGATGAAGTTTTAAAAGACCCGGCTCCTGATGTACTGGCAATGGAACTTGCCGAAAGCACTGTCAACATCCGTGTGCGTTGGTGGATTCATCCACCACGACGAATAGATGATCTGCAATCACGGGACAAGGTGATTACTGCAATTAAGAAAAAGCTCGTTGCAAATGGTATTGATTTGCCCTTCCCAACGCAACAAATTCTGTTCCACGACCAAACCGAAGAGACAGATGGCGATCGCACCCGTCAGCGTGAAGGCTGGCCTTCTGGTAAAGGTGAAGTACCAAAAGCCCGCCGCATTAGTGATTCACTCAGATTACTTGCTCAAGTACGCTCCTCACAAGATAACAACGGCAAAGTAGATTCTCAAACCAACGAACAATGAGAAACGTCAAGTTAAGCAAGCTTTGGGATCAGATCCACTCAAGTTACTGGTTTATCCCAGCAGTCATGGCAGTAGTAGCTACTGCTTTAGCTTTCACAATGCTCACTCTTGACCGCACAGATCAGGTAGAAATTAATTATTGGTGGATGTACACTGGTGGAGCAGATGGAGCGCGATCGCTCTTAGGAACTGTTGCAGGTTCCATGATCAGTGTTGCTGCTACGGCTTTTTCAATTACAATCGTGGCGCTTCAGTTGGCTGCTTCCAATTTTGGGCCGCGACTACTGCGTAATTTTATGCAGGATACAGGTAATCAGATTGTCCTTGGCACATTTATTAGTACATTTATTTACTGCTTGCTCGTACTGCGAACGATTCATGGAGAAGGAGATGGATACGAAGAGTTTGTACCACAACTTTCGGTTACAGTCGGCACTTTACTGGCAATTATTAGCATTGGTGTGTTGATTTATTTTATCCATCATGCTTCAACCATAATTCAGGCATCGCACGTCATCATAAATGTTAGTGACGATTTACATAAAACTATTAATCGCCTGTTTCCCGAAAAAATTGGTCATAGCAAACCAGCATACAGAGAACAAATTGGAGAAATACCCATATCTTTTGAAGAGGAAGCTTTACCAATTCGAGCCAATAGCACTGGTTATTTACAAGCGATCGATGATGAACAATTGATGAAAATTGCTTGCAATTATAATTTATTAATCCGTCTCCAGACTCGACCAGGGAAATTTGTAGTTCAAGGTAGTGATTTAGTCTTGGTTTTTCCTGGTGAGAAAGTGAATCAAAAACTTACAAAACAAATCAATAATACTTTTATTTTGGGTAAAGATCGTACAGAACAACAGGATCTAGAATTTCCCATCAATCAGTTGGTAGAAATCGCCTTACGTGCTATTTCTCCTGCGGTGAATGACCCATTTACAGCAATTCGCTGTATTGATCAATTAAGTGCTGGATTTTGTCACATTGTGCAAAGGGACTTCCCTTCATCTTATCGCTACGATACAAATAATCAACTGCGGGTAATTGCCGAAAGTGTAGATTTTGCTGGATTAACTGACGCTGCTTTTAACCAAATTCGCCAGTATGAAAGGTCTGACGCCGCAGTCACTATTCGTTTGTTAGAAGCTATAGCTGTAATTGCTAATTGTACGAATAATTGTAAATATCATGCAGCCCTGCGACGTCATGCTGACATGATTTTACAAGATAGCCGTGAGGGACTATCACAAGAACAAGACTACAAAGATGTAGAAGAGCGATATTACCAGGTTATTAAAAATTTAGATAATCACAGCACAATCAAAGATTGGGAATAACCGAGCAGAAAGTAGTATTTCAATGCACTGCTAAATTAAGCCAAGAGAAAGGGGGGAAAAACCTTAAATAACGGCAAAATCTAGGTATCACGCATATTTTTCTCTAGAATGAGAATATTTGCACTATCAGTACATTTAAAATCACTACAAAACGCCAAATATTTAGAAAAAACCATACTCCATTTTCCTACGTGCGGGAAACCTCATTTCCTTATGGATGAAGTTTCCCATCGCTTTTGATAAATAATACCTAAGATAATTGGAATAACTGCAAACATTCTGCTTTTAAAATGCCTTTTGTCACTTTGATATTCCTAAAAGACTTGGCAATTACCTCTTCACAAGATATATCAATTTGCGATTGGTTGATCGCAATTAATTCTTGAATTGAAGCACCATATACAATTTCTGAGATACCAGTCCAAACGCAAGCAGTAGCACACATTGGGCAAGGCTCACCAGTTGTATATATGCTATAACCTTCTAAAGAAGGATTTTGGAGTTTAGCTGTTAAGCTACGAATAACATTGATTTCTGCATGGGCAGATGGATCACTCTGTCGTCTGACAGTATTATGAGCTACAGCTACAACTTCGTTATCTTTAACAATCACCGCACCATAAGGCGCATCGCCTTTTTTTGCTTCTGCTAGTGCTAGATGCATAAAATATTCTGGGTTCATAACCAAATGAAAAATTAATCAGGATAATGTTTAAGAATATCGCATTGTAATTGTGATTTCTGCGAATTCCTAAAAATTGGCTGGACATGAATATGTTACTGACTAAAGAAAACACCGAATTTTTTCTCAAAGATTTAGACACGCCAATAGGTAAAGCAATTAATTTAACAATTGCTGGATTGGTGTTGCTGTCATCAGGAATTTTTGTGGCAGAAACTTATAATATTCCTGGTTCATTGCGGTTTTATTTGAATTTAGTAGATACAGTCATCCTCATAATCTTTGTACTGGAATACACACTGCGTCTTTGGAGTGCCGAGAATAGGATTAAGTACTTGCTGAGTTTTTATTCAATGATTGATTTAATGGCTATTTTGCCGTTTTTTCTCGGAGCAGTTGATATTAGTTTTATCCGGTTGTTGCGGTGGTTTCGGATTTTACGGTTAATCAGATTTATAGATAAGAAAGTTTTATTTAGTACTATAAGTACTGAAGACGGCGTCATATTTATTCGGATATTATTTACCTTATTTGCCATAATATTTGTTTACTCGGGCTTAATTTATCAAGTTGAGCATCCAGTTAACCCTGAAGGTTTTGCTACTTTTTTAGATGCACTTTATTTTTCTGTTGTCACTATGACAACTGTGGGATTTGGTGATGTAACTCCGATTTCAGAATTAGGGCGATGGCTGACAGTGTTGATGATTTTAACTGGGATTGGGCTGATTCCTTGGCAAGTTGGGGATTTAATTAAGCGATTGGTAAAAACCGCCAATCAGGTAGAAAAAATTTGTTCTGGTTGTGGTTTGGCTTATCATGATGCGGATGCTGGTTTTTGTAAAAGGTGTGGTACGAAGCTACCTGTTATCAAAGTTGATTAGGTAGAGTAGTGCAAATAAAGCTAACTAGTGATGGGTTGTTTGGTGTCTCTTACAAAGTTCTGAGCCGAGGAAACCTCGGCTCAGACTTTGCGCTTTGTCAGGGTTCTGGTTATGTTTATTTACCGCAGGGTATCAAAAAACATCGTCAAGATGTGATCGCTTTTGCCAACTTGATCACCAAAGTCTCACTACAAGACCAACTTGATTACTCAGTGCGATCGCCTTTGCATCATTTCCTGTTACCACTGGCTACAAACCGAAGTAACAATTTGTTACATTCCATCAAAGAAATTGATCAGTAGAAATTAGTCTGCAACAAAACTTGTCTGCACTTTCCTTTTTTTGCTCAGAACCAATTATTTCGATGTTTTACGGAATGCATCCTCAGACTGTCGAAGTCTAACTTGCGAATTAAATATGAGCAAATGCTACCCATTTTCATGGTTAGCGGTAGGATATCTATGTCTTTTTCAGTAGTATAAATATGGCGCAAAATTTTTACGTAAATCCAGCTAATGGCAATGATGCTAACCCTGGCAGCCAAGCAGCCCCCTTCAAAACCATCGCCCGCGCTCTCAAGGATGCCACCATCGGTAGCAAGATTCAATTAGCTGCTGGTAATTATAATGCCGCCAGTGGTGAAGTTTTTCCCCTAACAGTTCCCTCTGGTGTAATAGTTTTAGGCAATGAAGCTAACAAAGGCAGTGATGTTTTAATTGAAGGCAGTGGTAATTACCTTAGTCGGACTTTTGCCGGACAAAACGTCACCATTGTTATGTTGGATGGTGCAGAACTACGGGGAGTGACTGTAACCAATCTTGCTAGTCGTGGTAGTGCTGTTTGGGCTGAGTCCACTGCCCCAATTGTTGCTAACAGTACCTTCACCCAATCTAAACGGGAGGGAGTCTTTGCCACTGGTGATGCTAATCCTACAATCATCGGCAATGTGTTCTCTGAGAATGCAGCCAATGGTGTTTCCATCGCTAAAAATGCCAAAGGACAAATTCAAAGTAACGTTTTCTCCAAAACAGGTTACGGTATTGCTATCAGTGACACTGCATCACCTACACTCATAGATAACAAAATCTCCGAAAACCGCTCTGGGATAATTGTTTCGGGTAGTGCGCGTCCCATCTTACGGAATAATTTTAGTGAACAAAACACTGATGATGGCATAACGGTGATTGGGAATGCTTTACCGGATTTAGGTAGTGCTGGGAACCCAGGAGGTAACATCCTCCGCAATAACGGTAAGTTTGATTTGCAAAATGCGAGTACTAACAAGCTGTTTTCTGTGGGAAATCAAATAGATCCCAATAAAGTCACCGGTAATATAGAGTTTGCCGCGACTCCCATACCAACACCAACGCCCATACCAACGCCAACACCAACACCCACTCCCATACCAACACCCACTCCCATACCAACACCAACACCCATACCAACACCAACACCCGTACCAACGCCAACGCCCATACCAACGCCAACGCCCGTACCAACGCCAACGCCCGTACCAACGCCAACGCCCGTACCAACGCCAACGCCCGTACCAACGCCAACACCTATTCCTACTGACTTAACTGATATTGGCAATCATTGGGCAGCAGCATTTATTAGAGAATTAGTCAAACAAGAGATAGTGAGCGGCTTTCCTGATCGCACATTTAAACCCGATGCCACAATGACAAGGGCACAATATGCGGCTTTACTAGTAAAAGCTTTCAATCCATCGCCAAACCGTGCTGCAATCCAATTCAAGGATGTGCCAAAAGACTTTTGGGCAGCCCAGGTAATTGAACAGGCATATCGGGGTTTACTTCTCGCTGGTTTTCCTGATGGTACTTTTGGCCCCAACAAAAATATCCAGCGTGTGCAAGTAATTGTCTCTTTGGTAAATGGATTGGGGATATCTGCTAGTGGTACAACCACTTTCAAATTTGATGATCAAGCTAAGATTCCTGAATATGGCAAAATTCCAGTAGCCAAAGCTATAGAAAAGCGGGTGATTGTCAATTACCCCAACCCCAAACAACTCAACCCTACCCGCGATGCTACACGCGCTGAGGTAGCGGCAATAGTGTATCAAGCCTTAGTGAACGCTGGCCGTGTAGCGGCGATTAACTCGCCTTATATTGTGATTGGTTAGTTACAGCAGTTTCTAGGTAATTGAATCAGAGATCCTCGTAGTAGGGGTACGGCACCAGTAGGATTATTGTATGTATCAGAAGATTGTGGATGTTCCCTACTACTTGAAAAACCCTGTAAAAGAGCATGAGGTATGAGGCATGGGAAATATATATGTACTCCTTATATCTCCCCATCTCCTCATCTCCCAACATTTCATTTTCTTTCAAAATTCCACAAAAATAGCTTCTTCAGGGTTCCATTCTGAGCCTTGGCAAAACTCATCTACCCAAGAAGGTAAACTACGAGCATTACTGCTAAGTGATGGTTTAGCTTTGTAAGCAAGACTTTTTAATTGGATTTTTGCTGGTTTGCCGTCGTTGGGAATTTTAATAGCTACAGTCATTGATGGTAGGGTTTTGCCGTTAGTAGAAACCTCGCTATTTACCAACGGTGGTAGAGTTTTAGTCGGGCGGGGTACTTCCTTAGGCATGACTAGTGACGCACTGGAAGGGATTCGCACTGGTGGTTGTGGACGTGGAATCTCAGAAGGAGGTTTGTCAGATAGCAGCAACTTGGCGAGGGATTCCGGTCTGCTTTGAGTAGCCACGGCAACGGATGCTACAGGTTGGCGATCGCTTGTGACTCCATGAGCAACGGGATTATTAACTGTAGCTAATGACACAAGTTTCTCTTGATGTGCCAGACCCAGAATAGGCTGATCATCTGGAAATTTGGTAGGAGATTCAGAAGATACTTCAGTATCACTTACAGCCAAAGAGAAACATTCATCTTCAGTATTAGTCTCTAAAAGGACATCATCAGAAATTTGGTTGGCGATCGGAAAATACTCAGATGATGTTAAAATTAGCTCCTCATCGGGATTGAAGTTGAGACCCAAGGCAGCAACTATCTGATCAGGATTGTTATTCAGATCCAAGATAAAAGTAAGTATCTCCTCAAATTGTGGCTCTAACACAGACAAAGTAGCCAAAATAAAACCAGAGGAAGGACGCCGCAGATCGTTATAAGTCGCCCAAATCCGCATTTTTACCAACCAAGTGCGATTTTGTTGGTAGTAACTCAGCCACTTCATTTTCAACGATTGACGTAGCTGCTGAATGTTCATTAGATGCCTCACTTCAGTCAACAAAGAGTGCAGAGTTTATATATTTTTAAACAGCTTTATCCCTGGGGATGAAACCGATAATAAAGCATATACCTGACTCTTTGGCCACCTAATAAATGTTGTTCTACCAGTAAAGGTACTTCTTGGGGTTGAACACCGCTATACCAGACTATTTCTGGTAATATCAACACTATCGGGCCATTACCACATTGTCCTAAGCAGCCGCTAGCAGTCACCATCACCCCAGCCACAGGTAAAGCGACAAAAGCTGCTAATACCTCTACAGAACCTTGTTTTCTACAGGTGCGATTTTGACACACCCGTACACACCTCGGTGCATCAGAGGGGTCTGTTGTGGGTAGGTGTGATGGTTTAGTGTTTGTCATTTGTTATTGGTCATTTGTCAAAAGTCTTAAGTTTTTGACCCTTGACACTTGACCATTGAATCCTAACTAATCTACAGAAAGTCCTTTTGCTGCTAGCCATTCGCGGTTGAAGATCCGTGATTGATACCGGGAACCACTATCACACAAAATGGTAACGATGGTATGCCCAGGGCCTAATTGCTTGGCGATCGCCACAGCAGCCGCTACGTTAATCCCTGTGGAACCACCCATTAATAGTCCATCTTTTCTGAGTAATTGATACACTACCTGTAAAGCTTCTTTGTCATCAATCTGAATTGCATCATCAGCAGGTGCGCCTGCCATATTGGCTGTGATGCGACTGTTACCAATGCCTTCGGTGATGGAATTACCTTCTATCTTGATTTCGCCTGTTTTTAAGTAGCTGTAAATTCCGCTACCCAGAGGGTCAGCTACGATACATTTAACTGCCGGATTTTTTTCTTTTAAATACAGCGATACACCCGCATAGGTGCCACCAGTACCGGTTGAGGCTGTCCAAGCGTCTACTTTACCATCTGTCTGTGCCCAAATTTCTGGGCCTGTAGTCTCGTAGTGGGCAAGGCGGTTAGCTAAGTTATCAAACTGGTTTGCCCAGATGGCGTTATCTAATTCATCTGCAATTCTGCCAGATAGCTTAACGTAGTTGTTGGGGTCTTTGTAAGGTACGGCGGGGACAGTGCGGACTTCTGCGCCCAGTGTGGTGAGTGCGTCTATCTTTTCTTGTGACTGGGTGTTGGGAATGATAATTAAACACTTATAGCCTTTGGCATTGCAAATATGGGCTAGTCCAATGCCAGTATTACCAGCAGTACCTTCAACTACCGTACCACCGGGTTTGAGTAAGCCTTTCTTTTCCGCATCTTCGATGATATACAATGCAGCGCGGTCTTTAACGGAACCACCAGGATTGAGAAATTCTGCTTTAGCAAGGATTTCGCACCCTGTTTCTTCACTAAAGCTGTTTAAACGAATTAGGGGTGTGTTCCCCACGGTACCAACGAAGCCATTTTTAATATTCATTTTGCCTTGACCTAAGTTCTATCTATAAAAATTTTGGCTTATAGCGGTAGCAGTATTGAAGCCTTGTTATAAATGCGATCGCCTGTATACTGTCAAGGCGTTTTTTCTAAAAATGCCTCCCCTACTGTTTAAGAGTAGGACAAATGCACCCCGTGCAGTAGGGCTGGCAAAGCCATCGCATAATTTTGCCACACAATCAATGGGCGATGAAATACAATCACTCATTTCCGGAAAGTCATTGCGGTTTTGGGAAGCTAATATCTGATAAATTTGCCTGTTTTTTACTGCAACTGTTAATTTTACTGAGGATATCTATAATTAAGTAACATAAAATACATATAATTGCCGTGAGTGCGGATATTTTTTCATTGTCCTAGATGGGGTGGACACCAATGGAATCACAAAGCGATCGCTATAAAGAAATAGAACAACGCGAACGTATACTGCGACAGCGAGAAGTGGAACTACGACTACGGGAAATGGAGTCTGATATCTATACTTCTGACGCGCCTGTTAATCAAACTGTAAAGCATCAGCCGGAACATTTTCAAAAACCGTGGATGAAAAAAGTGATTATCGGCGTGAAACTATTTGCTATTGGTGTAGCGGCGCTAGTAGCAGTCAGAGTCGCCTCTGTGGTTGCTGGGGTGGTAATTGTCGGTGTACTGGGTTGGATATCTTACAAATTATTTTTTGATTTTCCCAAAAACAAGCCTTAATTAGGATGAAATTATTATGAGCAATCAAGTAGCAGCTGATAAATTTATTAATGATTTAGAACGCGTAGCTCAAGTCAGAGTAGATATTTCTATATCACTAAGTAAACTTGCAGAAACAATCAGTAAAGCTGAGTTTGACGGAGATTCTACATCAGGAAAACTCAGCTTGGAACGAGATATTGAAGATATTACAGCAGCTAGTAAAAATCTCAAGCAAGGTGTATTTCGTCTCTTAGTTTTAGGGGATATGAAACGAGGAAAAAGCACCTTTTTGAATGCCTTGATTGGTGAGAATTTACTACCTAGCGATGTTAATCCCTGTACCGCAGTGCTAACAGTTTTGCGCTACGGTCCAGAAAAAAAGGTGACAATTCATTTTAATGATGGTAAACATCCAGAGCAGCTAGATTTTCAGAACTTTAAATATAAATATACCATTGACCCAGCCGAAGCTAAAAAACTAGAACAAGAGAAAAAGCAAGCATTCCCTGATGTGGATTATGCTGTTGTTGAGTATCCTTTGACGTTGCTAGAAAAAGGGATTGAAATTGTCGATAGTCCTGGGTTAAATGATACAGAAGCGCGGAACGAATTATCTTTAGGTTATGTGAATAATTGCCATGCAATTCTGTTTGTCATGAGAGCATCACAACCTTGTACCTTGGGTGAACGGCGCTACTTAGAAAATTACATCAAAGGTAGAGGATTATCGGTTTTCTTCTTAATCAACGCTTGGGATCAGGTAAAAGAATCATTGATTGATCCAGATGATGTGGAGGAGTTAACCGCCGCAGAAGATAGACTAAGGCAAGTATTTCAAGCGAATTTGGCGGAATATTGTCATGTAGACGGACAATATATTTACAATGAGCGGGTGTTTGAACTTTCATCAATTCAAGCACTCAGAAGAAGACTGAAAAATCCCCAAGCAGATTTAACGGGGACTGGCTTTCCAGAATTTATGGGAGCCTTGAATACTTTTTTGACTAGAGAACGGGCGATCGCTGAACTGCGTCAAGTAAGAACATTAGCTAGACAAGCTTGCAATCATACCCGCGAAGCCATAGATAGAAGGCTACCTTTACTCGATAAAGATGTAGATGAGTTGAAACAACGTATAAATTCTGTAGAACCAGAATTTAACAAACTCACAAATATCCGCGACCAATTCCAAAAAGAAATTATCACTACCAGGGATAATCAAGCTAGAGCAATTTCTGAGTCATTTCGTAGTTATGTTTTAAACTTAGGTAATACCTTTGAAAATGACTTCCTCCGCTATCAACCAGAGTTAAATATCCTGGATTTCCTCAGCAGTGGTAAACGAGATGCATTTAATACCGCACTGCAAAAAGCCTTTGAACAATACATCACTGATAAATTTTCAGCATGGACTTTAACTGCGGAAAAAGATATTAATGCAGCTTTTAGAGAGCTTTCTCGTAGTGCTGCACAGTATGGCGCATCTTATAGCCAAGTTACAGACCAAATTACCGAAAAGTTAACCGGACAAAAAGTCAGAGTTAATCCCACCACTACCACTGAAGATGATAACTCTCCTGGATGGGCAAAATGGGCAATGGGATTATTATCTCTATCTAGAGGAAACTTGGCTGGTGTAGCGCTAGCTGGCGCGGGATTCGATTGGAAAAATATTTTATTAAACTATTTTACCGTCATTGGTATTGGTGGGATAATTACCGCAGTTACAGGTATTTTTCTGGGGCCGATTGGATTTGCACTATTAGGCTTGGGAGTAGGATTTTTGCAAGCAGATCAAGCACGTAAGGAGTTAGTTAAAACAGCCAAGAAAGAGTTAGTAAAACACCTTCCACAAGTCGCGCATGAGCAATCTGCAACTGTATATGATGCAGTCAAGGAGTGCTTTGACTCTTATGAAAGAGAAGTCAGCAAGCGGATAAATGATGATATTACATCTCGCAAATCTGAGTTAGATAATCTCCTCAAGCAGAAAGAAACAAGGGAAATTAATCGTGATAGTGAGTTAAAGCGCTTGAAGACTTTGCAAGAAGATGTAATTTATCAGTTGCAAAAAATTGAGGCTGCTTACAGCAACTTATTAGCTTATTATAGTTAATATTTCTCATTCTACTCCTTTCAACATAATTCATCAAATTTCTTTTCTCTGCTATCTCAGCGCCTCTGCGGTTTATAAATAATTTTTTTAACCGCAGAGAACGCAGATAACTCAGAGGAAGGAGGTAATAGAGGGATTTATTTTTAAGAATTTATATCTACCTTGAAAGGGATAGTATTTCTGGCGTTTAATCTACATTCTCAGGTTCCACCTGGGAACGAGGTAAAAGGGAACTATGCAACAACAGTATGAAAGTTATGGGAATTTAGTCAATGCGCTCAAATCTGCCTGTAATTTACTGGAATTAGAGCGCAGATCGCAACTGCATCAAGATGTTGTTACTGTTTGCAATCATTTAACTAATCCCAACTTTCGGATTGCGGTATTTGGGCCTTTTAATCATGGTAAGTCTACTTTATTGAACGCTATTCTGGGAAGTCGTGCTTTACCAATTGATTTAATTCCGACTACAGGCGCAGCAATTACTGTGAAGTATGGTTCTGATATACGGACTCGTATCATGTTAGTGGATGGGACGGAAATCTACCGCAGTGGTACAGAAGTTTTACAGCAATTTGCAGTCCTTGATAATAATAGACAGATGCGAAAAGATGTTGCATCTGTAGAAATTTATTGTCCCCATTCGTTTTTAGAAACAGGTGTAGAATTTGTTGATTTACCTGGTACTAATGATCGGGAAGCACAAGATAATTTAGTTAAAGAACAACTTTTAAGTGCAGATTTAGTAGTGCAATTACTAGATGCACGTAAGTTAATGACTTTGGGTGAGCGGGAAAATTTACGGGATTGGCTATTAGATAGGGGAATTAAAACAGTTATATTTGTTGCTAACTTTATTAACTTACTAGAACCCGATGAGCAACAACAAGTACAAAATCGCCTGCGGTTTGTAGCGGAAAGTTTTCGCGCCGAATTACCTGCGGGTTTTAGTAATTTATATCGGGTGGATGCGTTACCTGCTTTAAGAGCCAGGTTAAAGGGTGATGCTGCGGCTGCTACTAGTAGTGGGTTAACAGCCTTTGAAGCCGCTTTGCAAAATATCGTTGGTATTTTACAACAAAATCGGAGTGGTGTGCGATTGCCGAGAGTGGAAGCGATCGCATCTCAAATCCAACTATCATTAAAAAATAAAATTGACCCTCTACTTAGTGAAATCATAGCATTTGATGATAAACATAAAGCCAAAATAGAAATTAAACAAAAAGCTGTAACGTTAATCCAAAAAGGATTTGATACCAGTATCTCTGAGTTGCGAGATTGGCTAAGTTTACCCAAGCTACTGACAAAATATCAAAGTGAAGCTGCAATAGCATTAGCAGAAAATAACTTTAAATCTTGGCAAACAAATACTTTAAAAAAAGACCTGACGCAATTACAATTAGCTGTAGTGAAATGGCTTTATCAAGGCTATGACTTTTTTCAAGCCGAACGTCCTGAAGATTTATTAATTACTTTACCTAGCGAACCACAAATCATTCTACCCTCAAAGCACAGTAACACCAATGATTTGGGTGAAACTGGTGCTGTAGCCGTTGGTGGCGGGATTGGTTGGTTGTTGGGTGGCCCTGTAGGTGCGGCTGTTGTGGGTAGTATTTCTTATTTATTAAACAAAAATATTCAAAATTCTGATGAAAAATCAAATCAGGAATCTTATCATCAACAGGTAGCGAAAATTTGTATAGATGCATCTGAAGATTATTTTTCTCGTTTCAGCAATCAAGGTTTAGCAATCTTGACTGGATATGAGCGTCAAACAGCAAAAGTAATTCGCTTTGAAGTAAGTAAAGAGCCATCAGATATCACTCAGCAGCGAGAAAAATTACAGCAGTTACAAACTAGTTTTAATCAGTTTTTACAAGCATTAGAAAAAGCCAAGATACCTACAAATTATCAGCCTTATCCAGCAACACCAAAATACACCTATGTAAAGCAAGAATATTCACCACCAGTAAACAAGGAAACCAAGGAACAAAAACAGCAGCAGTATACTCCCCCACCTCCCAAATCCTCCTCATCTCCCTCATCTCCTCCACCTCCTCCCAAAGCTTCACCCTCGCCACGTCCAGAAGAATTGGAAGCGAAATTTCGCAATTGGGAACTGGATGAAGAAATAGCGCGCATGAAAGCCGAAATGCGATCGCCTGGTGCTAGCCAGCAGCAAACAACCCAAAATCACAAAGCACCAAACCCACCCAAAACAGCAGCCCAAAAAGATAAAATTGCACGCGCTTATCAAGTTTTAGGATTACAACCGAGTGTTTCTTTTGCAGAGGTGAAACAAACTTATAAAAGTTTAGTCAAAAAATGGCATCCAGATTTATTTGTAGGTCAACCAAAGTTACAACAACAAGCGCAGGAAAAGATGCGGTTAATTAATGACGCTTATACAATTTTGGCTGATAAATATAGTTGAATCAACTCCTACCAAACTTTATTTAAATTCAAAACAAAACTAGGTAACACTGGATCACAGCTAACACTAGCAGGGTTATCTAAACATTCTGCTGCTTCGCCAGGACGATAAATATATACTTGGCGATGCTGTCGATCAATTAGTAAACCTAATTGTACTCCTGGTTCTTGCATATATTCTGCCATTTTCTCTTGTAGCGGAGAGAGACTATCACTAGGGGACATCAATTCAACTACAAAGTCTGGACAAATAGGTGCAAAACCTTCTTGCTGTGCTTTGGAAAGTGCGTTCCATCTTGCTAATTTTATCCAGGAAGCATCAGGCGATCGCTTTGCACCTGTTGATAGGGTAAATCCTGTGCTGGAGTCAAAAGTTAGACCTGTACCATTTTGTTCTGACCACACCCATAACTGCCCAAATATATTACCTCCTCGATTTCCCGTCTCTGAACCAGTGGGTGTCATTATTGATAGTTCTCCAAGTTTATTCCGTTCAATGCGTAAGTCACGATTAACCTGACAGAATTCAAAGAACTGTTCATCTGTCATTTGCATTGATGATGGAAGTTGCAACATGATGGGAGATGAAAGCATCATATATACCTCAACAACTTCTCTGTAAAATATTGCTCTACCAAACTTTATTTAAGTTCAAAATAAACCCAGGTAAAATTGGATCGCAGCTAACACTAGCAGGGTTATCTAAACATTCTGTTGGTTTACCTGGACGATAAATATACACTTGACGCTGCTTACGGTCAATGAGTAATCCTAGCTGTACTCCTGGTTCTTGCATATATTCTGTCATTTTCTCTTGAAGAGTTGAGAGACTATCGCTAGGAGACATCAGTTCAACTACAAAGTCTGGACAAATAGGCGCAAATCCTTCTTGCTGTGCTTTGGAAAGTGCGTTCCATCTTGCTAATTTTATCCAAGAAGCATCAGGCGATCGCTTTGCACCTGTTGATAGGGTAAATCCTGTGCTAGAGCTAAAACAGATACCCGTACCATCTTTTTCTGCCCAGGTTCCTAATTGTACAGCAATATTAAATTCTCGATTACCTGTCTCTGAACCCGTAGGTGTCATAATTGAAATTTCCCCAAATTTATTCTGTTCAATGCGTAAGTCACGATTCACCTGACAGAATTCAAAGAACTGTTTGTCCGTCATTTGCATTGATGATGGAAATTGCAATATTATGGGAGATGAAAGCATCATATATACCTCAACAACTTCTCTGTAAAATATTGCTCTACCAAACTTTATTTAAGTTCAAAATAAACCCAGGTAAAATTGGATCGCAGCTAACACTAGCAGGGTTATCTAAACATTCTGTTGGTTTACCTGGACGATAAATATACACTTGACGCTGCTTACGGTCAATGAGTAATCCTAGCTGTACTCCTGGTTCTTGCATATATTCTGTCATTTTCTCTTGAAGAGTTGAGAGACTATCGCTAGGAGACATCAGTTCAACTACAAAGTCTGGACAAATAGGCGCAAATCCTTGTTGTTCTTCCTTTGACAGCACATTCCATCTTGCTAATTTTATCCAAGAAGCATCAGGCGATCGCTTTGCTCCTGTTGATAGGGTAAATCCTGTGCTAGAAGAAAAAGCTATACCTGTTCCGTCTTGTTCCGACCACACCCATAACTGTCCTAAAATATTAAATTCTCTATTTCCCGTCTCTGAACCAGTAGGTGTCATGATTGATAGTTCTCCAAATTTATTCCGTTCAATGCGTAAGTCACGATTCACCTGACAGAATTCAAAGAACTGTTTGTCCGTCATTTGCATTGATGAGGGAAATTGCAACATTATGGGAGATGAAAGCATAATTTTCGCTAGCCTGACTTCATGCTTTTATTCTCACGCAAATAGAAAAAGACGCCAAGTTGTATGGCGTCTGCGTCGTGAAATGTTTTTAAAAACTTACTTGTTAGGCTGAGGAGTCATCCGCAAGTAGGGTTTAATTTCCTCGTAACCTTTGGGGAACTTCTCTTTGAGGACTTCTGGATCTTTGAGAGAGGGGACAATGACAACATCTTCCCCATCTTTCCAGTCAGCAGGTGTGGCGACGCTGTAATTATCAGTCAATTGCAGAGAGTCAATCACCCGCAAAAGTTCATCAAAGTTGCGTCCGGTGCTGGGGGGGTAGGTGAAAGTGAGACGGAGTTTCTTTTGGGGGTCAATAACAAACACCGATCGCACTGTCACAGTTGCAGCTGCATTAGGATGGATCATATCGTAAAGGTCGGAAACCTTGCGATCGCCATCTGCCAAAATTGGGTAGTTAAGAGTAGTACTTTGAGTTTCTTCGATATCTCCCACCCAGCCTTTGTGGGATTCCACATCATCAACACTGAGTGCGATCGCTTTGACATTACGTTTGTCAAATTCTGGTTTGAGTTTAGCAACTGTGCCTAACTCGGTGGTGCAAACAGGAGTAAAATCAGCAGGGTGAGAAAACAGCACTACCCAGCTGTCACCCGCCCATTCGTAAAAGTCTATGTCGCCGTGTGTCGAGGCTTGCGTAAAGTTGGGTACTGTATCACCAAGACGGAGAGTCATGCGAGATTCCCTGTAATTAGAAATGCTTAGGTATTATACTACGTCATCATAGGGTAAAACCCCCATTCTCCCATCGGGCTTTCGCTGTTTGCAACAAAATTTATAGGTTGTTCGCATTTTGGCATGAAAAATAACTAAAAGTTTTACCAGGTTTCTGGAATTACTGGGGAAGGCCTTGTAGTTTTCGGTATTGCCATAATTCGGCTAATAACAGAAATTAAATAGTTATCATACTGAAGTTGCAGAGATTACTTGATCACTAGTTTTCCTGGAGAACTGCATGATTCTCAAAGGTCGTTCGTGGATTACGCGCCTCACAGCAGTTGTCGGTGTTCTGTTGCTGGCGGCTTGTGGGGGTAACTCCAGCACAGAAGATAACTTTACGGGTTTGCAAGTCAAACTCTTGGTGGGTAGCGCCTTGGGTGATTTTTGTAACCAAGCTGCAAAAGACTTTAATTCTACACAACCAAAGTTAGATAGTGGTACAGCTTTTCAGGTGAGATGCGAAGCCTTGGGTAGCGGTGATGTTGTCACCAAGGTGGTTGGTTTGACAACTCAGTTAAAAAATGGGACTTTGCCAGCTGACGCCGCAGAATTTCCTACTATTATTTCCGTAGATGGGGATATATACCAAAGTCAATTAATTTACCGCATCAACCAAATATTTCCAGGACAAAGTTACATACCGGAAATTACCGAATCATCACTATTAGCCAATTCACCCATGGTGTTTATGGCTCAGACAGACATTGCCAATGTCCTACGAAAAAGTACTGACTCTTACAAAGCTTTAGTAACTGCGAATACCCACCGCGATATTGATCCAGCAGGTCCCCCAACAAAAGTCCACTACGTCCACACAGCACCTACCCGGTCTAACTCTGGGCTGCAAACTTTAGTGGCGCAGTACGCCAGTGTCTCAGGTAAGCGTCCAGAAGAACTGACATCTGGGGATGTGCAACAGTTTCAACCCCAAATTCAACAAATCCAAAGCAAAATTACTCGTTACGGTGTTTCTACCAACTCTCTGGCTCAATCAATGGTCAAAAATGGCCCTTTTTGGGCTTCCATTGGTTCAGTATACGAATCTAGTGTGATTGCAGCTAATACAAATTTACAACCAGGACAACAGCGCTATGAAGCAGTTTATCCCCAGGCGACTTTTACTTCCAATATGCGGGCAATTTTACCGAATGCGCCTTGGGTGAGTGCAGATGAAAAGGCGGCGGTTCAAATGTTCATTGCTTATTTGCGAACACCACAAACTCAAAAAATTGCTACGAATTTGGGTTTACGTCCAGGGATACCGGGAGTGGCGTTAGGGACAAAATTTTCTCCAGAATTTGGTGTTGACCCCCAAGCGAAATATGATTCATTAAGACCACCAAAACCAGAAGTTGTAGAGGGGATGTTGAAATCTTGGCAGGAATTTGCTAAGAAACCTTCTTTGGTGGTGGTAGTTGTTGATTCTTCCGGGTCAATGTCTGGAAATAAGTTGCCTGCGGTGCAGAATACTCTCCAGAACTATATCAATAATTTGGGACCGAAAGAACAAATTGCCTTGATTGATTTTGACGATAAAATCCGACCACCTGTACTAGTAGATGGGACACAACCAGGACGCGATCGCGGATTACAATTTATTAGTGGACTAAATGCTAATGGTGGTACTTCACTATACGATGCGACTTTCCAAGCTCGTAATTGGTTACAGCAAAATCGGCGTCAAGATGCTATTAATGGGATTCTGGTGTTAACCGATGGCGAAGATTCCAGTTCCAAAATTTCTCTGGAGCAATTAGGACAAGAATTACAAAAAAGTGGTTTTAATAGTGACGAAAGAATTGCCTTATTTACAGTCGGATATGGTAATGAAGGTGAGTTTAATCCAGAAGCACTGAAAAAAATTGCTGAATTAAATGGTGGTTATTATTCCAAAGGAGATCCAGAAACTATTTCGCGCTTGATGGCAGATTTGCAAGTAGAGTTTTGACTATTGGCTCTTCATAAATAACAAATAACAAGACTACCTAACTAGCAATATGATAGCTATGAAATTGGCAAATCCACTGTCTTACCCGTTAGCTGTATTAGCTGGCGGTATCACTCTTGTTGTCGGTGTGCGTTTTGTCCAGATATCAAGTCGAATCGTGATACCTGTCGCATCTGGGATTGCAATTATTGGTGCTAGTTTTTTAAAATCACGCGAACCAGAATCATTTAATTTAGAAAATCCGGAATTAGCCCGCGAACTACAAGTGCTTCGGAATTCATCTGTAACTTTAGTTAATCAGGTGAATAGCTTGCGTTTAGAGGCAAACAAGCTATTAACTGATGCCTTCCAAATGGAACTATTAGCAGCAATCCAAATTAGTTGCGATCGCGCTCAAGAACTACCAGCTAAAATTGATAACTTGGCAAAGCGTTTACAATCTAGTAATTCCCTACTTTCAGTCAATGAATTACAACAACAACTGTCACAAGTACAGCAAAAAATACCGTCTAGTTCTGGTATGTCAAAGCAACATCTCACGCAACTAGCAAAAAGTTTAAAACGCAATATCCAGCTAGCACAAGAAGGTCAAGATACTCGTTTAGCACAAGTTGTTAATATCTCTACCTTAATTCAAGATGCTAGTGGTGTGTTGCAGCAATTACAAAATAAATTGCATAGCTTTGATTTAACTGACTCAGAACAACTTAATCAATTACAAGAAATTAGCGATGAACTTATTGGGCTAGGAGAAAATATTGATTTACTAGTTCGTAAATAGTTTTTGCTATTTATTTTGGGAAGTGGCAAAATGTTAGCCCTTTAGTCAAATCTAGGGATAAATATGCGTAAACTAACTAATTTATTAGGTTTAATCCCTTTCTGGTTAGTAGCTTTTATAAGTCTTTGGATATTCATGTTCATAGTGTCTATACCTGCACTGCCATTTCTTTTAGGTAAAGCAGTTGATTTAACTTGTAATCGCTTGGAAATAAATTATGTTAACTGTCAGTACCACCGTGTGAATTTTTATGGACTATGGACAGAACCAACCATGAAAATTAGACTAAAAAATGTTGTAGTTAAAAAATATGAAATTCAACATGAGGATAGTACATCTACAGGTTATAAGTTATATCTAAATAATGAGGATTTTTATGACTACGGGAGTGACGCATACAGAGTACATAATGATAAACAACACCTTGAGAATTTTAGATTGGGTACTGGAAATAGCTATTTGAATCTGAAACTCAGTAAAGGCACTTGGGGAGAAATCGCACTAATACCTGTGGGTTTTATGTATGTTATGGCTACAGTTTTTGGAATAGGTTTTATAGGAATAAACTTAAAAAGATTAGCAAATAAGATATTTTGAACACATATACAAAACATGCAATCAAAATCACGAACTACATCTAGTAGCAAGAAAAAATCTCCAGCTTGGCGATATGCGACCTCAATCGCAATTATCCTAGCAGCCTTAGGGTTAACCTATGCACCAATTCCAGGGTTACAGCAAACTGTCGTCATTGTTAGTGGTACAGAATTACAAGCACCCCTGCAAGAATTAGAAACGAAATTTGAGCAAGCAAATCCCAATATTAAGTTAGAACTCAAGTTTCAAGGCTCTCAAGAGATTGTTAACAGGTATATTAATCAACAGAATGACTTTAAACCTACAGTTCTCATCCCTGCTAATGGAGAAATATTAACAGAATTAAGCGATCGCCTCCAAGCCAACAAAAACACTAACCCTTTCTATGATTCTCCCCGACCTGTAGCTAAAACTCTGCTAGTGGGTATTGCTTGGCCGGAACGGGGGAAGGTCTTGTTTCCCGATGGACGCTTCCAATGGTCAAGAGTCGAACAAGCAATGCAAGCAGGTAGCTGGGACAAAATTGGTGGTGCCAACAACTGGGGTAGTTTTGACTTTCTCACCACCGACCCCACCCGTTCTAATAGCGGTCAGGTGACATTAAATCTGTGGACACAATCAAAATTGAGTGGAACTATCAACAGCAATAGTTTCAACAATCCATCTGTGCAAACACTTTTTGCTTTGATTAAGAAATCAGTCTATCAACCACCCCGTTCTACAGATATTCTCCTGCAAGAATTTATTGCCAGAGGAGCCAACGACGCTGATGTGGCTACTGTATATGAAAGCATTGCTCTGCATCGCTGGCAACAATCCAGTGCTAATCAAAGCCAACCTTACCAAATTTATTATTTAAACCCCACAATCGAAACAACCGCCACGGCTGCCATTATGCGTCAAGATGTGGATGCTAACACTGCAAATGCAGCCAGAAAGTTTCTCGACTTCCTTACCCAACCGGAACAGCAAGCTGTGTTAGTTCAGTATGGCTTCCGTCCCGTGAACAATGCAGTGGATTTAAAAGCTGTTACTAACAGTCCTTGGAATCAGAATATCCCCGGCGCACAAGTCCAACCAAACGTCCAAACCATAGCACCACCCAACACCCAAACACTCACAGAAATTCAACGCCTATGGGAAAGGGCGAATTAAAAACTTCCTCTCCCAAACTCTTACTCTCTGCGCCTCTGTTTACTGAGCGAAGTCGAAGTATGCGCCTCTGCGTGAGATAAATTCATACCTTGAGTCGCAATGATTTGATTGTAGGCGGCTATTGTGCTTTTAGCGATCGCATCCCAGCTGTAATGTTGTAGTGCATATTTTTGAGCGTTCAAACCCCGGCGTTGGCGTTCTTGGGGGTTTTGCAAAGCTGCTTGCAAGGACTCCGTGAGTGCTTGTGTATCGGTAGCACATACCCACCCTGACTGACTCTCACGGATTTGGTTGCAGATATGTACCTGGTCAGAAATTACCACTGGTTTTCCTGCTACCATCGCCTCAGCCACAGCAATACCAAAGTTTTCATAGTATGAAGGCAAGACAAATAAATCAGCCGCTTGCAGTAAACTAGCCTTTAATTCACCTGTGACAAAACCAGTGATTGTAGTGTGCGATCGCAAAGGTGAATTTTGAATTTGGGATTTAATTTTTTGTTCGTAATCTGGATCTTGGGGATTAGTTCCAGCCAAGACAAAATGAAAATTATTACCAGATGCTAACAGTTTTTCCAGTGCTGGAATCAATAAATTTAAACCTTTTTTTGGGTCAATTCGGGACATAAACAACACCAACGGTACATCTTTTGGGATTCCCAATTGACCCCGCACTCTTACCCCATCGCCGAGGGACGGAATTACAGCCAAAGGAATCACCAAATCTGGTGTAGAGACCCCAAACCGGGCTGAAACTTTTGCTTCTTGATCGCTAGTAAAATGAATTGCAGATGCACCAGCTAAATTACGACGTTCTAAAATTGCCGCATACAAATTTTTTAATTGCTTCTTCTTGCGTAAATCAGCAGGGTCAAGAGTTCCCAAAGGACGTAAAATATAAGATAAATTTTCTTGACGACAAATAGTAGCAGCAGCACTACTTACCGGAGAAAATAAAGCATGAATATGTGCTAAATCAAATTTGTGAGCATGACGTTTTAACCACCATAATAAATCTAGGGAAAATTTGTAGCGACGGAATGGGGCGCAACGAAAATAAATTATTTCATAACCATCTTGCCTAATGGGATAACCCAAGGGAACATCTAAAGGTTTTTGACCAATATCACCATTACTATCAGTCGTGATAACTGTAACTTCTACTCCCTCTTTAGCTAATGCTGGTGCTAATCCTAATACCATCTGACTAGGCCCACCATAAATTAGAGAAATTGAGGGCACAATTTGCAGGATTCTCATTTTTTTATTGATTTAGCATTATGAAACATCACAAACTTCCAAACACCTCCGCGTACCTCCGCGCTACCTTAGCGCCCCTCTGCGTTAAAAAAAGAGAAAATACTTATTAACTACTCACCAATTCTTGATAAAACTCTAATTGTTGCCTTGCTAATGCTTTATTAGTGTATTTCTCCATTACCCTTTCATAACCCTTAGCACTAATACCTTGAGCAAATTCTGGTTTCTCCATCAATTCAACCAAGCAATTAGCTAAAGCTTGAGCATCACCTTCCGGAAACACTAAACCAGCATCACCAATCACATGAGGAATTTCACCAGAATCAGAACCAATAACAGGTACTTTACAAGCCATCGCCTCAATCAGAACATGTCCGAATTGTTCTTTCCAACCAATAGCTGTTAAAGTTTTGATATTGTAGGTTGTTTCTGAAGGCAGTACCAAGGTACTCATTAAATTGATATAGTTAGGAACTGCATCATGGGGGACACTTTCTACTAAAATCAATCTGTCATGAATATTATTTTCTGTGGCTATTTCGATAATTTCTGATTGTAATTTACCCCGCCCTAACAGTAATAACTTCCAAGGTTTATCTCGTAAAATTACTAATGCTTTGAGTAGCGTTAATAAACCCTTCTCTTCAACAAACCTCCCGACAAATCCCACAACAAATTCACCTCGTTCAATACCCAAACTTGCTGCTAATTCCGGTTCGGGACGGGGTGTAAATAAACTCTCATCTACACCCAATTGCGGCATGACCTTAATTTTACCTTGATATCCCCGTTGCTGTAATATTGTCGCGCCATCTTGATTACCAGAAATAATTCCGTGGCTATGCTTGAGGTTATATTTTTCTAATAAAGCAATTGGTAATTTCAATTCATAGGGTAAATTCCACCAAGTAAAAAATACATTCTTAGCCTTTAAATTTAATAACTGATTTAACATAATCATTTGAGTATAAGCCAATCCCCTAGAACCTTGCTCTACATGGATGATGTGGGGGCGAAACTTGTTCAGCAAAGATATCAAATCAGCACCAAAGGTCAGTAGTCCTTGATGATTTTGGCTAAAATTAGTAATTGGAACTATTTTAAATGCATCTTCATCACGATATTGAGTTGTAATAACTTTGTTTTGTACACCACCAGGTTTCCAACATTTAGGAACTACAACCGTAACTTCTATTCCAGGTTCAAGTTGAGATAAGGCGCGTAGTTTCTCACAGTTTAAATCTACAATATAGGTATGACTGGCAACTAAGATTTTCATCACTATTAGTTTGATAAATTTGAACAATTAAACCACAGATATAACGTTTCTCGGTTGGATGAAACATGATCAAGGGCGGGGAGATACGGGTTTTGCAATTTACAAATCTATTTCACTCGTTTGAAAACTGCTATGTTTATCTGCGGTAAAAAAAGCTAAACTTGTTGATCCAATCGACTATAAATTTGACCATCATTCCAGATTGACTGAATGACAGTACCTAAAGCCTTGATGAAACCTAGAGTGTAGAAACAGCCGCGAGTGAGAATTTTTATTGGGGAACCACTTTTGTGACAAGGTGGTCGTCCTAAGACATGACAGTCAAATAAACGAGCAAAGAGACGTAAAGCTTGAGTGACGCTGAGATTTTTTAGCCCCAGCAAGAAATGGTTGTGGTAGAAAGTCAGTTGATATTTGAGCGATCGCATACTAATATCATGACAACCTCCCGTCTCTTCCCCTAAATGCACTAAAGCCGCATCCGGGTCGTACCAAATCTTATATCCCGTCTGCCGCAACCGCAAGCAAAAATCTGATTCTTCCCGTACCGCACTCCCGCGAAACCTCTCATCAAACCTTAGCCCATACTTACTAAAAATTTCCCGTCGGAAGGACATATTACAACCCCTAGCGGTGAGGACTTGCTGGGGTTTGACTGTATGTACCAAATCAATGTAATACCAAGCAATTCCTGGGTCCATTGCTTGGGGTGGGAGATATTCAATAGCTTTGTAAGTACTATCGCCTTGGGTTTTCCCCTCAGCCGCATCCGCCAACTTCATCCGATCAAATACCCTACCCGCAACAGCCCCGACTTCGGGGTTTTGCACATAATTTTTGGCATGAGTGGCGAGAAATTCCGGAGTTAATTCTACATCATCATCAATAAATAAAATTATCTCACCCTGCGATCGCCGCACACCATAATTACGCGCCCCTGGTAAACTCGCCCAATCTAAGCGAAACCATTGTATTTTACCTGCTGTTACCAGTTCTTCCAGGTAAGTTTGAATTTCTGGTTTGTGTTGAGGAGTTTGATCTACCACCAAAACCTCAAAGTTGGGATAGTCTTGATTTAAAACATCCTTAACGCTATCACATAAGGTTTCTTCTCGACCATAAGTCGGTATAATTACTGAAATTATAGGATAATTATTCATTTTTATACATTAAATTTACCTTGCTCATAGGATAGCCTACTATATCCATATGTGCCATTCGGATCTCACCTATAATCAGAGTCGTATGCGTTAAAATTTTGGTTGTCGGCGTTTTTTCTTAGTTGTTGCGTCCGGTTCTGCATCTTCCTTTTCTTGCTGATCCAATACTGGTAATTTGAAAAGAACTCCCGCAGCTAACCAATAATAGACAGCCACCGGATCGACATCTAAAGGGTAATAGTAGGTGTTGTAACTAATGAATAATATAAACACCCACAAAGCAGCTCCGTAACTGCGGAAACTACGGTTTTTGATCGGGCGATAGGTTTTAAAGCCAGCGACAGTCAAGGTAGTGACGAAAGCGAAAAATGCCAGTACTCCCAAAATACCCACTTCATAGAGTACTTTGGGGTAATAAGTTTCTACCAATTTAGTTTTACCCATTGCACGGGCGGAATTAGTAGCTCGACCCAAACCACTCCCTATGGGAGTATCTACGTTGTGCCAATTTTCTTCAAATTGATCAACAATAAACGCCTGGGGTGGTGAAGCTTCCCAACGACTGCTAAAACTATTCAGCCTCTCTTCCACAACAGCTGGGTTAGATACCATTGCAATTCCCAAAACTAAAGCGAGTCCTATCCCTATGGGAATAAACCGTTTGAGGTTGGCAATTTGACCGGTGAGTAAGAGCAAAATTACGAAGCAAGTTGGTACTAAAGCTAAGGCAATTCTTTGACCTGAAATCACTGCATTCACAAAGACCATTGCCAAAGAACCTAAACCGACCAATCGCCAAATAATTGAGGGATCAGTAAAGCCAGTAGCAAAGGTAAAAAATGTACTAGAAATTAAAAACCATGCCCATTGCCAAGGGGCAACAAAGGTTCCTGGGAGGCGAATCATTCCCTGACTAGGACTATAAACTAAAGAACCACCAAAATAACATCGGGCGTCTAGTGTGGCTTTAAATAAATCTGAGCCTTCAGCATTTCTAGTGCCTTCACATATGCCAGTTAAGAGTAATAAATATTGAATAAAACCCAGAATGCAACAGCTAAGTATAAGTCCAATTTGTAGACGAGATAATAGTAAGAAATCTCGCTTGTCACGAATTAAATAATAAGTACAACCAATTAGCGGTATATAGCCTAAAAATACTTTCAGTCCCAAAATACCTACACCTATAGGTATGTCTTTATCTACTGGTTCTCCAAAAGCCGGAATAGGCGGGTTTAGCTGTTGTCCACCGTTGATAAAGACCAGCGTTAGCAAACATAAACCTAGTAAAATAAATAATGGTGTCTTGATAGCTTTGACAGGAATTAGAGGCAGTCCTTGTTGACGACAACTCTGCCAAAGTCCAATTAGGGCGGGGACATAGAAAGCATCTTTAGCTAATTGAAGGATGGGACTATTGCCAATGTAGTAGGTGATTGTCCCACCCAAGGGTACGTAAATGATGAAAGCATACAAGGCTGGGCGGGGATATTTGTATGATAAAGCTAAGATGAGAATTGCCAAGACACCCGGAACAGCCGCCTTGATACCACCTACAAAAAAAAGAATCATCCCTAAAAACAAACCAGCCGAGAGGGATTTAGTTAATAAGCTCGTAAATTCTTGACGTGCTAGGGTGGCTTTGCGCTTTTCGGCTAACCGTTCCTTAAGGCTAAGGGCGGGGGTTGCATCTTTAGCTGACTTTTTTGATTTTTGGGATTTCTGAGTTTTTGATTTTAATTTAGGCATAGTAGCCCATGAATATACTAATCTGGTTTGATTTTTGAAATTACTGGCAGAGGCAAGCAAAAGGCAATAGGAAAGAAGTCTCTTCAAAACGTACTGATTTTTTCAAAGATTAAATACTAGTCCTATAGATATTTAGTGAAAAAAGCTAACAGCCACCAATAATAACACAGTAAATTTTAATGTCGAGATTCCTCTTGCCAGCTTAAGATAGCCGACTTCTTGCAGGATGCGTCTGGGGAATAGAGAGTAATACCCCTTAAAAAGATCACGGCAATAATAATGGGGGTCAAGTTACCCACAGGAAATATGTGCATGAAATTCTCGAAATGCCCGTTTACTTTTTTGCCTAGTCTAAGCATGTGATTATGAGCCGAGCTAAATTATTAGCTATTGAGGCAATAACGCAGATTATGACAAAAAAATATATGAAATCAATATATATTCCTAAAGACATAAGATAAGTTCAAACCCTGGTAGTATTTTTTTCTGAGGGATTAACTTCTTGATCAAGTATCCAATATTTACTGATTAAAATTGAATTATTAGACAACTGGATTATAGAAAAAACAGGAGGTAGGAAAAATGAACCGATTAGCTAAGTTACTATCAGCAAGTGTATCTTTACTAGCTTTGAATTTAACAGTAATTGCAGTTGGAGCGTCGAAAACCTATGCTCAATCTTCTCCGACAACTACCTTTACAGATGTTCCATCTAATTACTGGGCACAGCCATTTATTAAGAGTTTAGCTGCAAGAGAGATTGTAGCTGGATATCCAGATGGCACATTTCGACCAGAACAGCCAGTAGACCGGGATGAGTTCGCAGCAATTATTCGCCAAGCTTTTGACCAACCGCCAGTTCGTCAGATAGAAAGCGGCGCTGTCTATCAAGATGTTCCTACTAACTATTGGGCAACTCGTCCCATTGAAGAAGCATATCAACAAGGATTTATGTCAGGTTATCCTGGTGGTTATTTTCGACCCAATCAACCTGTTTCTAGGGTTGAGGCGATAGTTTCCTTAAGCAGAGGTTTAAATTTAATGCCTCGCGCGTCGTCAGCAGTTACTGAACCTACTGTTAAACAGAGGACAATTCCTGACGTAGAGTCACGCAGAGCCACAAGAAGACCTATTTTCTTACCGTTGGCAATTACTAGTTTAATGCAGCCTTTATTAACAGCAAAAGCGCAGGCTGCAACAGCTCCGACTGTGACTCCTCCAACAACTGATCAACAGGCGTTACCTCTGAATCGCCCTGCATCATTGATACTTTCTAAAACTTATACAGATGCCGATCAGATTCCACAATATGCTGTTGGAGATGTAGCAGCAGCCACAAAAAAAAATATCGTGGTCAATTATCCAAATCCCGAACTTCTTGATCCCAAAAGACCTGCAACTAGAGCAGATATCACAGCTTTAGTTCATCAAACTTTGGTTGCCCAAAATAAAATAGAACCACTTGCAGAGGATTTACCTGCCAATCAGTTTATTGTTCGTATTCCTACTAATAACCAAAATGCTCAATAAGCTGATGTGCGTCTAAAATTTTTCAGCGAACAACCGGGCGAACAACCAACCGTACCCTGCGGGAAGGCAGAGCCTACGCCCCTACAGGGTATCTGTTGTATTCTTTTTGTAAATTGGTATTATTTTTTTATAAAAATTAATATCTTTCTTGAGAAAGAAGGAATAAAAAACTATCTTTTATAAATTGGTAAATGATAGACGTTGGAGCAAAAGTAATATGGCTTTATATAAATTGGAAGAGTTTGCTGCCAACTATGGTGATGCAGATTTCGATAACTATGATGTTAGGGATTTGGATGTCTATTCAGACATAGATGACGATAAAGTTGGTACTGTCAAACATATCTTGGTGGATGATTCAGGTCATTTCCGCTATTTAGTTGTAGATACAGGTTTTTGGTTCTTTGGCAGGCAAGTGTTGTTACCAATTGGGCGTTCCCGAATAGACTACCGTAATCAGCGCGTGTATGCTAGTGGGCTGACTAGGGAGCAAGTAGAAAGCCTGCCAGATTTTAAGGATTTGGAAACAATTGATTACGACTATGAAGAACAGGTGCGTGGAATTTATAGTACTCCCATCACCCAAGCACCTGTAGGGTCTACACCAACGCGCGAATCAAGAGTTGCTCATGATCGTAATACTTATACCTATGAAAATGAACCGAATCTTTACCAGATGAATGAGCGGGATCACGAAAACCTGAAACTATACGAAGAGCGTTTAGTTGCTAATAAATCTCGTGTGAAAACAGGAGAGGTATCTGTTGGTAAGCACGTTGAAACAGACACAGAAAGAGTCTCTGTTCCAATTGAAAAAGAACGGGTAGTGATTGAACGCACTACTCCAGAAGCGGGCGCTAGAACTGTATCACCTGCTGAGGCAGACTTCCGTGAAGGAGAAGTTACTCGGATGGATGTTTATGAAGAAACCCCTGATATTCGCAAGGAAGCAGTTTTGCGTGAGGAAGTGAGAGTTAAGAAAGTTACTGAACAAGATACAGTGGAGGCTCAAGATACGGTTCGCCGTGAGGAACTAGACATTGATAGAGATGATCCAAAATCGCGCGATCGCAACCGTAGAAGCTAAGAGAACTTTTAAAAAGCTGAATTCGCCACTCTCCCCGCACTTTGACAAGCTTGCGGGGTAATTTTTTAATTGGAAATGGGTTGCGATCGCCAAGTGTTGGGGAATGGCAAAACATTAAAATAGATCAGTCCTTCCAGAATGCCTTGAGCATTAGGGTAGTGAGTTAGATAGTGCCAAGGGTATTTTGTCTTGTAGTACCACCAAAGTAGTTCCGTCTGGGCATTAGCAACAATAATCCCAGGTGATGAGAGTTGAAATAAACTGATGTCATTTCCAGAACCTCCACAGACAATGGTTGCAACTGATTCCACTTGCAGCAGCTGTTGTAGATAAGCAACTGCTTTTCCCTTGTTACTACTCTTGGGGATAATATCAATGTCCCGCCCATTACTGAAAATTACCTGGGCCCGCAATCCCGCAAAAGTTAATAAATCATGCAAATCTTGGATCACTTCCAGTGATGCAGTCATATCTAAGCAAAAACTGATTTTCCCAGGGGTTTGTTCATCAGCAGGTTGAGGTTTGAGGGCTGCAAAGTTGCTGACAACTGCCCACACTTCATCCCTGAACCAGTCTTTTGAGATGTAATTTGCCCAGTTCTGGTCTAAAGTCACACCCTGTTGATAAATCTCACTACCTACACCAGTAATTAGATAATCTGGTGGTAGAAGTTGTGCTGGTGCTAGTAGCTGGCGGCTAGAAGCATAAGAGCGACCAGTAACATAGACCAAATAGATCTCATGACGTATGGCTGCTAAACTTTTGTTCAAAGTGGCAGTAGCGCGATCGCCAACAATCAAAGTATTATCCAATTCAATAACTAAAAGCAGTTTCATGTTTCTTGATTTCTACATATCTAACTAGTTGCCCACTGCACAATGCCATTAGAAAATGAGTCAATTAATTTTTCTAAAGCCTTTATTTCACTGGACTTCAAAACTTTTGATTTCAACAAATTTTGGATTTGCTTTTCCAACTCTGGAGTTAACTTTTGTCTTTGAATTATTTCTTGCACAAACGTAGAAAGTGTGAGGGATTGGTAAAGTTCGTCAATTTGGGCAGCAACTCCTGACGTGCTAAAACGAGACTGAACCCAATTCTGTGCCACATTGCCGTAGTTTTCCCTTAAGATAGGCTTTTCTAGGAGTTTGTGAATAGCGCTTTGCAAAGCTTGAAAATCACGAGGAGGAACTAACAACCCGGTTTCACCATGCACTACCGTATGCTGTAATCCTCCTACATTACTGGCAATTACAGGTGTTCCGGCTGCCATTGCTTCAATAGCAACTAAACCAAAAGGCTCATAATAGCTTGGTACAACGCAGATATCCCCGGCAGCATAGTAAGCAGGTAGCAATGCTTGAGAAATTCGTCCGGTAAAAACTGTAACGGCTTTCAATCCCAATTTGTTGACCAAGGCTTGAATCCGTAGTTGTTCTTGGAGGTCTGCTCCATCTTCGCGGCTACCACCAACTAGATACAGTTGAAATGAATCAGGTAGATTAGCGCAAGCTTTTACAAGAGTCTCAACCCCCTTGCGGGGATCAAAGCGACCTACATACAAGATAATCTGAGCATCTGGAGTAATTCCTAACTTTTGGCGAGCAACTTGTTTACTAAGAGAACCAAAATGTTCCGTATTAATCCCGCAGGGAATGACTTTTATCCGTCCATGTTGTGAAATTAACTGACGGAGGTCTTCTGCTTCTTGGGGGCTGGTGGAAATTACACAATCTGCTTGCTCTAAAATTGCCCTCTCTACACAGTGACGAATGGCTGCAATCTGCGGTGGATTTTCCACATTGCGGTATTTAACTGCTCCTATGGAGTGATAGGTATGAACTTGGGGTAGCCCCAATCGAGATTTAAGTTCTAATCCCACCCAACCAGAAAGCCAGTAATTAGTATGAATTAGTGTATAGTTACGTCCTGTTTGTTGTTGGAAATTGAGCCAAGCTTCCACAAATTCCGGTAAATATTCAAATAAACTGTTTCTGGTAACAAATTCTACTGGGCCGGCGGTCAGACGAATTGTGCGACACCCTGGCGCTAGTTCCACAATTTCCTCTTGATTGGGGTGTTCACGTCGGGTGAACATATCAACCTGGCAGCCTCGTTTTGCTAATGCTAATCCCAATTCTCGCACATAAACATTTTGTCCACCTGCCCCTTCTTTACCAATTTCTGCTGTAGGGTCGCCGTGAACTGAAATTAGTGCGTAAGTGGCTTGAGAATTTGGTGTTTCTGGATTCAGGTTTTCCAGGGATTTAACTAAATTTAAAGAACTGAGAGTATTCATGATCAAATCTTTACTTGTAGTAAAACAACACAAACTAAATTAATTTCTGGTAAAAATTTAGAATTTTATTTATGGTAAATTCACAAGATTTGCAGTTATTTAATATTAAAAAAAGCGTGCAAAACCCTTCTAGAAAATAGAAATGGATAGTTTTTATAGTTTTTGCTGATTTGTTTATTAGTTGGAGAAGATTCTGGAAGAGAATCAATTAGTAATCGCAGGGCTTCATGAATTGATATTTCCTGAGCTTCTGCATAAACTCTAAGCTTGCGATATTGCTCATTAGTAAGCACAATATTGGCAATATTTACTGCAAAACGAGACATAGGCATTTCCCTAAGACTAAAACAATATTGCAAAGATGTTTGTCCTTTAAAAAGATTACACTTTATAAGTTGACATATCGGGCAGCATTTTAGGGAGAAATCGGGTAGTAATGCGAAGTTAGTAGAAGTAGTAAGTAGTCGTGCAAAATAAATTTATCTAGTTGAGAGGGGCAAGAGTAATGAGATACAACGATTTGGGTAGTATTGAAAAATAGTTAAAAATTTATGTGTAGGTACTTATTCGTTGAGGAAGATGGTCAAGTATATGACAAAAATCTTGATCAATACTTGTACAGTATTTGTTAATTATGTAGCTTCCTTCTGCACGGAGAAACGTATTACGAATGTTTAATATTAAAATTCTCCAAACCAATTAGTTAGATTGGTTTGGAGAAATATGGTGCAAAAGGAGTTGCTTTAGTTGTGAGTTTAACAATGATGTGTGAATGCCACAAATAAAATCATGTGGGGAAAATCGAGCTAGGTTGGTTGCAAACCTATCTATGATTGAAATGATAGGAGCAAGTTGTGTAAGTATCGGGAATAAATCGGGGAAAAATCGGGTAGTTTTTAAAGCTGCTTTAACCGATAGCCTAGTCCGTGAACTGTTTCAATAAAATCATCAGCAGCACCTGCGTCTTTAAGTTTATGTCGTAAACTTTTAATGTGAGACTTCACTGTTTCTTCACTGGGTGGGTCATCCAGTGACCAGATGCGCTCAATAATTCCGGCTCGACTTAGTACCCGCCGACCGCTAGAAACCATTAGTTCTAAGAGAGCAAATTCTTTGGGTGTTAAGTGTAGAAGTCGGTCTGCATAGGTAACTTCATAAGTGCTGGGATTTAAACGCAAACTACCCCAACCGAGGTCTGGAAAAGATGCGGCGGCGCTATTACGGCGCAACACCGCGCGAACACGAGCCATGAGTTCTGGCATTTCAAAAGGTTTGACCATATAGTCATCTGCCCCTGCATCCAACCCAATCACCTTGTCGGCCAGGGTATCGCGGGCAGTTAACATGAGGACAGGTAAGTTACTGTTGTGCGATGGGCTACGCCCTGTCCTAGGCGATCGCAAACGTTGGCAAAAACTGATACCATCCAATTTGGGTAACGTAATATCTAGCACTACCAAGTCATATTCTAAAGCCTTGATAAAATCCCATGCTTCTTCTCCATCTTGAGCCACATCCACCATATATTGACGGTCAGTCAGGGCTTCCATGAGCATTTCTGCTAGCTGGACATCATCTTCGACTACCAAAATCCGCATTGTTCAGAATATTTGTCAATTAAAAAACAGCAGCCATCATAGACTCTTGGGAAAGATCTTAACTTTGATTTCAAATCCAATTTAGTGGCTGGGCATAATTATTTATCTGGGACGAGGAAACTTAGCAGGTGGCTGAAAGTTTTCCACAGGTACACCCTTAAGTGCTTGCTGCATAAAATCACGCCACATAGGCGCCACCATACCCCCACCTGTAGCACGACGAGCTAATTGTTGGTTATCATCTCTCCCAACCCAAATGGCAGTGGTTAACTGCGGTACAGTACCAATAAACCAAATGTCTTTTTCTGAGGAGGTTGTACCCGTCTTCCCTGCAACTGGACGGCCTATAGCTGCGCCTGTACCAGTTCCTTCGGTGACTACTGCTTGCATGACATCTAAAGTTGCTGCTGATGCCCAAGGGTCAAGAACTCGTTGCGGTCTAGGAGTATTATCTACCAATATATTGCCACTACTATCAGTAATTCGGGCAATAATTGTCGGAGGTGAATACCAGCCGTAATTAGCAAAAGTCGCATAAGCGCTAGTTATTTCTAGTGGTGTCACCCCAATTGCACCTAAGGGTAAAGAACTCACCGGTACCATTGGACTCATAATTCCCAAGACACGGCAAGTTTCAATTACTTTATTCATACCCACAGCTTTGCCAAGCTTAATAGCAGGGATATTGCGTGACAGCGCCAGAGCTTTACGAATTGGTATTCCTCCCATAAAGCTATTATCGTAGTTGCGTGGATAATACCAACTGTTGCCATCACGATATCTAACCGGAGTATCTAACACCGTTGTTTGTGGTGTAAATTTGCCACTAGCAAAGGCAGTATAGTAAACGAATGGTTTAAAAGCAGATCCTGGTTGACGCTGTGCTTGAGTTGCTCGATTAAATTCACTAGTTTTTGCATCTACGCCACCGACTAATGCTTTGATAAATTGTGTGCGAGGATCAATTGCCACCAAGGCCATTTGATTATTGTTTAATCCTTGATTTTCAAGGGTTTGATGCCACTTTTTGATAGTTTTTTCTGCCATCATTTGGAACTCTGCATCTACTGTGGTTTGTACTTGCATTCCACCTTTAAGCAGTGTTTCTCGCCCAAACTTTTTGATTAGTTCCTGTGATACAGCATTGGTAACATAAGGTAAAGCGCTACCTTGGAATGACCTGATTCTCCCCAGTTGAATTTTTTGTTTGAGGGCATCATCATATTCTTGCTGGCTAATCCAATTAAGTTCCAACATCCGCCCTAGAACTTCTTGTTGTTTTTGTTTTGCTAGCTTCATATTCACAAATGGGCTAAAGTCTTCGGGGGCTTGAATTAAACCCGCCATCATTGCTGACTCACCCAAAGTCAAATTTTGTGCTGATTTTTTAAAGTAAGTACGTGCTGCTGTTTGAACACCATAGTTATTGTGACCCCAGTAAACTTGATTGAGGTACATCTCTAATATTTCATCTTTACTGAAGACTTGCTCTAGGCGAATTGCTAATACTGCTTCTACTATTTTTCGGGTAAAAACACGCTTTTGAGATAAAAACAGATTTTTGACTAACTGCATGGTGATTGTAGAACCACCCTCGCGCACTTCTCCAGCAGCCCAGTTAGCTAAAGCAGCACGGCCAATACTAGCGGGGCTAATACCTTGATGCTCGTAAAAGTGACTGTCCTCACTAGCTAATACAGCTCGTTTCAAATGAGGTGAAATTTTATCTAGAGGCACTACTTGTCGATTAGCTTCCCCGTGTACGCGTGCTAAAAGCTTGCCTTTGATGTCATAGATATAAGTTGTTTCTGAAGGGAAAAAATTTCGGAGTTTTCTCACATCTGGTAGATTACGTAAACTAATCGCTAAACCGACTAAACTTCCTGCTAGCACTGAACTTGATAGCATAGTGATTGATAAGAGTGTGCCACCAGTTACTTGGCCGACCCTTTGCAAAAACTCAAAGTTTGATAAAGTTTTAACTTGTGACTGTTTTTCTTCAAAAGCTTTAAATGACGACACGGTGATTGGACTTCCTAACTTATCAATATAGCTATAATTTGTTTGTTAACGATTAAGGTAATTTGGTATGTGATTAAAAATTAAGTACTTTTATAAAAAATTTTCATTAATGACCTGTCTATATTTGAAAATATTTAAACTGTATAGAATCAGTAATTTGGAAACCATTAAATTTATGTAAAGTGCAATCGACATCTCACTCAAGTATTTTCGTTTCTCACTATTCTAAATTTTAGAAGTTAAAATATTGGGTAGAAATCGGTTAGAAATCGGTTAGAAGTATAGGTGATTCTCACTAAATTTAAATCTCATTTTTAAATGAAATTTAAATCTGATTGGATTTTAGAAAAAATCCGTATATATCTCGCTACCTACCTCTATGAGTAGATTTTAATTTTAAAATTAGATAGGAATGCTATAATCACCTTTTTATTATGAAATGGTCATTAGAAGGGAAATGGATTGCCTCTGGCTTTGGCTTGTCCTTATTATTAATGAGTATTGTTAGCTTCATTTCTTACAAAAATGCTACTCAGTTAATTGAAAGTGCCGATCAAGTGAAGCACACGCATGAGGTAATGAAAAATCTTACCGATATCTTTGCTACCATAACGGATGCAGAAGCTGGACGCAGGGGCTATATTCTCTATGGAGAAAAATTAGAACTCAACCGTCACTATCAGGCAATGCAAAGCTTGGATGCTAAAGTTAAAAACTTGCAGCAGCAGCTGGGTAATGACTCTTATCAACAGCAGCAACTGAAGAAACTAAAATTTCTGATTACTGAAAGAAATAAACTATCTAACAAGTCAATTAATCTCAAGAAACTAGTCAATTCCACCCTTACTGTTCAAGACTCCTTAGTTCCTCAAAGTAATAAAAACAGGAGTCAAATTCGTGAAATACTCACACACATGCAAGAAAGGGAAAAGCAGTTACTGGAAATATCAGTTAGACAGTCCCAAGACAATTTCCAGAACCGGATGTTGATAGAATTCCTCGGTACTTCCCTCAGTTTTGCTATTTTAATAGGTGTTTATGCTTTACTATATCAACAACTATTGAAGCGTCAGCAAGCAGAAGCTATTCAAAGGACTTTAGCTCAAGAAAAAGAACTTAGTGAATTAAAATTGCGCTTTTTTTCAATGGTATCCCATGAATTTCGGACACCATTGAGTATTATCTTGGGTTCAGCTCAACTGTTAGCCCAAAGTAATCAGCAGTGGACAGAAGAAAAAAAAGTTAAAAATCTACATCGGATTCAATCTTCAGCTAGATCAATGAATCAATTACTGACGGATATCTTAACTTTGACTAGGGCAGAAGCTGGTAAACTAGATTTTAATCCAGAACTGATGGATTTGGAAGCATTTTGTATTAATTTAATAGAGGACTTACAATTTTGTAATCCACAACAGCATACTATTAAGTTTCTCAATCAAAGTGACTGTACTCATGCCAAGTTAGACGAGAATTTACTATACTCGATTCTTAGTAATTTACTCTCCAATGCTATAAAATATTCAGTTCCTGAAAAAACCATTTTTTTGCTTCTCAACTGTGAAACTGACACAATAATTTTTCAAGTTAAAGATGCCGGAATAGGAATTCCTGCCGAATTTCAACAGCATTTATTTGAACCTTTTAATCGTGCTAATAATGTGGGCAAGATTGTTGGTAGTGGTCTAGGGTTAGCTGTGGTGAAAAAGTGTTTAGAAGTGCATCGAGGAGAAATTTTTGTGGAGAGTGAGGTAGGGAATGGCACAAGTTTTATGGTAAAATTTCCTCAAAAAACACCAACTTTATCAACTTTTTCCCAAGGTAGGTCTATATCTGTCCTACCGACGTGACCATAGGCGGCAAGTTTCCTGTAAAAACCACCTTTATTCAGTAAGGGTAAATATCGCAAATTGAACTGTTTGATGATTCCTGCAAGGCGAAAATCAAAATGCTTCTCCAGAAGCGTTGTAATTTCTTCGTCAGAAATTCTGCCTGTGCCAAAAGTTTCTACTTGGATGCTAACAGGTCGAGACAGACCTATAGAGTAACTTAGCTGCACTTCACACTCATCAGCCAGTTGTGCTGCTACGACATTTTTGGCTGCATAACGGGCAGCATATGCCCCTACTCGATCTATTCTAATGGGATCTTTCCCGCTCAAAGCTGAACCACTATGCTTGGAATATTCGCCATAGGTATCTATGGCATTTTTTCTCCCTGTTAATCCAGCGTGAACGGCTGGTCCTCCTTTAATAAAAGCACCATCCGGATTAATAAATATTCTAGTATTTTCATCAGGTTTAATATCTTCATCTTCAAATACAGGATAAATGACATTTTCTCGAATATCATGCTGTAATTGCTGCAAATCAGGTTTTTTTGCCTTATTTTGACTAGCAATAATTGTAATGCTATGGATTCTATAAGGCCGACGATTCTTGTATTCAACTCCTACCTGAGTTTTGCCGTCAGGGGTGAGATATGGCAGGATATTATGGCGTCTGACATCACTAATTTGTCTAGCTAGCTTATGTGCCAACCAGATTGGTAGTGGCATGAAGGCAGATGTTTGATTGCAAGCAAAACCAAAGACTGTGGCTTGATTATTAACTGTGATTTGTTCTATTTCTTCATGAGATAAACTTTTTTCATCAAATAAATGTTTATGTTCAGAGGGTAATTCTCTTAAACTTGTCAAAATACTACAGGTCTTACCATTAAAGTCAGATTGTTCATAGCCGACTTGATCGATAACTTGTCTAGCTATAGTAGTAAAATCGACGTTGGCATTTGGTTCAAATCTGGCAGCGATGAAAACAATGCCTGTGGATACGGCACATTCTGTAATGACTCTGGCATATTGGTCTTGCTGTAGAAATCGGTCTACAATTGCATCACTGATTTGATCACAAAGTTTATCAGGATGTCCTTCTGTGACTGATTCTGATGTAAACATAAAGTCTTTTTTCATATTTGGAAATGGGGTATAGGGAATGGGGCATTGGCAAGAAAATTTTTAGGGATAGTTGAGGATTGCTATCGATAAATGTCAGTGTTAATCTGTGTTTGTATATGTGATTTTTTTGATAAATAGCCAAGGACACATTAGACGCGGATATGCTTTTTGTAGGATAGGGTAAGAGAAAATTGAGAAATGGTAAATTTCACAAATGATTTATAACTGCTATCTCTGGAGAATTAACTAGTTGATTGTATTGCGTATCTTTTGTACTTTCATTTACTAATAAGGGTAGTAAAGCACTAGCAGCTATTACTAAAGTATCGACTAGATTTAGGGGTGTTATCTTTAATAAACTCCTCAATTGTGGTATACCTATGGCTAAGAGTTGAATAGAAAAAGACCCAACTACAGCAGCAGATAAATAGGGATTATGTGGTAGTTTTTCTGAACTAAAAATACTGTGTTTTTCAGAACGGCTGCTAATAGTATGCAGTAGTTGTCCTGATGTCAAACTCATAAAGGCAATGGTACTAGCACGAGGACTAATGCCATATTTGGCGATCGCCCAGCTATATGCTGCTAGAGTACTGGCAGAGATGATGGCTGACTCTAAGGCTATTCTGCCAAAGTCAGAATTCTTGATGATTGGTTCGTCTGGGCTACGGGGCGGCTGAGACAAGACATCAGGTTCTGGTGCTTCCATCGCCAGGGAAAGTCCAGGGAAGATGTCGGTAACTAAATTTAGCCACAGGAGTTGGATAGCATTTAAGGGTTCACCGATACCAATGGCGGTAGCGGTGGTCATCACCATGATTTCACTCAGGTTGGTAGCTAAGAGGAAATGTACAGATTTGCGAATGTTGTTGTAGATTGTCCGTCCTCGACTGACAGCAATAATCATGGTTTCGAGTTGGTCGTCTTCTAAAACGATGTCTGCAACTTCCCGCGCTACATCAGTACCACCTTTACCCATTGCTACCCCTACTTGTGCAGCTTTCAAAGCTGGGGCATCATTAATGCCATCACCAGTCATGGCGACAACTTTACCGACTGTTTGCAAGGCTTGGACAATTTGTAATTTATTGCTAGGACTGATGCGGGCGAAGACATCGACTTTGTCGCTGAGTGCAATCCTCGCCTCTGGTGTGAGGTTATTCAGGTTGCTGGAATCGAGAATTTCTATTTCCGGATTTCTGTTTAATTCTAGTTCTTTGGCGATCGCATAAGCTGTGGGGCTTTGGTCACCAGTAATCATTACCGTATCAATACCAGCTTGATGAAAGTCAGCAATCAATGCTTTGACACCTTTTCTGATGGGGTCTGCCATACCCACCAAACCCAACCAGATCAGGTCTGATTCGTGATTATTGCCATTGTTGCTGTGATCCCTATAGTTATATGCTACTCCTAATACTCGTAATGCTTTACCCGCCATGCGATCGTTGGCAATTTCTATAGTCTGTCGGTCTTCTTCGGTTAAAGGTACAACCTGTCCCTCTTTTAGCCGCCATTGACAGATTTGTACGACTTCGGCGGGGCTTCCCTTGACAGCTACAAATTTCTGGTAATCATGAGTTTGATGAATTGTACTCATGATGTTACGGTTTTCTGTACGGAGGTTAGTTTGCCATAGGGGATATTGTTGTCGCAGGTCGATGATATTGACTCCAGCATTAATTGCCATGTAAATCAAGGCATTTTCTGTGGCTGAACCTGTAACTACATACTCACCATTGGCTGCTTGGCTGACTTGACTTTCGTTGCAGAGAACTAATACATGCATCAGCTTTAATAAGCGATCGCAATTATATGGGTTAATCTGCTCACCATTGGCAATTAACTCACCGTCAGAGACATTAATTTGTGTGGAATTTAATTGGATTTCTACCACAGACATCCTGTTTTCTGTGATTGTCCCAGTTTTATCCAGACAGATTGTCTGTACCGCGCCCAAGGCTTCTACCGCACTGAGACTACGGACGAGGACATGATTCTTTCTCATGTCTTGGATACCCAGGGCTAGGGTAGTAGTAGCGATTGTGGGTAATCCTTCTGGTACCGCAGCTACCGCTAAAGATATGGATGTGGTCAGCATTGCTACTAAGCCATATCCCCGCACCGCACCCAAACCAAAGACTAAACCACAAATCCCCATACTAAGCAAAACTAGTTGACTTCCTACCTGGTCTAGTTGTTTAGTTAGGGGTGTGGCCATTGCTGTAGCTTCACCAACCAGTTGTTGAATTTTACCCATTTCTGTGAATTTGCCTGTGGATACAACCACAGCCAGTCCTTGACCACTGGTGACTAAGGTTCCTTTGTATACCATGTTCAGGCGATCGCCTAAAGGAATATCCATCCCAGTCAAGGGTTCAATGTTTTTGGTAACAGGTAAACTTTCCCCAGTCAGGGCTGATTCATCAATACTTAGGTTATCTGTATCAATGAGTCGAGCATCTGCTGCTACATAAATACCGGACTTGAGAACTAAGATATCTCCCAAGACAACATTTTCTGTCGGGATTTCTAGTTGGGTGTAATCTCTTGTTACTGATGTTGCTTTTTGCTCCCGACTTTTTAGGGACTGGATGATTCTTTCTGACTGGGTTTCTGTAATGTAACCAATGGCTGCATTTAAACCAACAACACCCAGAATCACGACTGCATCGACAATTCCCCCAGTGCAAATTGAAACACCAGCCGCAACGCCTAGTAAAGCCACGGGCAAAGATTGAAACTGTTCAATGAAGATACTAAAATTGGAACGAATTGCAGTTTCTGAGAGGATATTCAATCCATACTTATGGAGGTTTTGTCTAGCTAATTCACTAGATAGTCCTGATATTTTTGAAGTGTTGAAGGTATCTAAGACTCTATCTACTGCTTGTAAATGCCAACTTGCTTCTGTTTGCGGGGTAGTGATAACGGGTTTTTCTTTTTGGCAGTCTGAGATAATTTCTTCTATATAATTAGCTATGTCATGATAACTGATATTTTCGTGAAACAGCACGAGAATATTACCCGTCAAGGGATTGGCCCAAACATAAGTGATGACGTCTATTTGGGAGAGCGATCGCTCTAATAACGTTTTTAAAGATGGTGATCGATAAAGTTGCTTGACTTTAAATCTGGTTCGCCCTTTGACACTAGTATGTATTGCTTGAATCACAGCATTTTTAACTCCTAACAAGTTACATAACCATTTGTTGGAATCAAGATTTAACTACTCTTATAATTATAAATATCTGGCTTAGTTTTCTGAATCAGCCTATGTTATGAATTTCCAAGTTCTCTATCAAGAATTGATTAGTGATAGGGCAGTTTTAGCTAACTGCTTGATAAATCTGATAAAGATCAATCACCTTCTAGATTAAGTTTTACGAAGGCATCAAAGGCATACCAAGCTAATGCATACCAGGGTATTTCTTCGAGTTGGAGACCCCGATCAATAAATTGTCTCATAGCAAGTAAACCTAGTCCTAGAGGTACAAGCAAGCGCAAATCAGCAACACCATTTGTGAGTCGTCCCACATCTTCGTTGAGGTCAGACATCACATTGATCACATCTCTAGACACCTCTGATATATCATCTTGGAAATAGATTTGATAAGTATAGCCATTTCTAGAATTCATTTCTAATTGCTGCAATTGTTGCCGTCTTTCTTGAATTAAATCGGTATTTACCTCTGCTGCGACATTTTCAAAAACCTCCGCCACTTCCCCAACGGCTTCTTTACATCTTTCAGACAGAGTAATTCCTCCTCTAATCACAGTTTGGACTACAGGCTGTTTTACTGCTGCTGCAACAGGAAGAATTAGGGGTGCAAAAATTATTGCTGTGAAACTCTCAACAATTTCAGACACATTAACTTCTTGTGATTTTAATGTTGATGCCATCTGCAAATATCCTTTGGAAGCAGGTAATTAATTTCAAAGCATAAATTAGATATCACTCTAGATCCATCAGCCTAAAGTTACAGAGGCAGTTTATGGCTATTCTTAAAATCCTATGAATATTGATTTAGAACATCTATTACCCCTCTCTAAAAGTATATCTTTAGGTATGCTAGCTATTTCTTGAATTACACCTCTAGACTCACGTAATTACAAATCTAAAATGTTACCAGTGAGGAGGTAATTTCCAAATTTTGTAATAATGACAACTTCTACAGATCGTAGTCAAAATATTCGGCAACTCAGTCAATTAATTACAGATATTGACTGTGGTATGTTAACCACAGTCGATGAAGATGGCAGCTTACACAGTCGCCCTATGTCTAGGGGTGGTGATTTGCATTCTGAGCCTACACTCTGGTTCTTTACCTCTGCTAGTTCCCATAAAGTCTTTGAAATTGAACGCCATCAGCAGGTCAATGTTAGTTTTTCAACATCGGATTCACAGCGATATATCTCTATATCAGGGACAGCAGAACTAGTAAAAGACCAAAACAAAATGCAAGAACTATGGCAGCCAAAACTACAAACTTGGTTTCCACAAGGGCTAAATGATCCAGATTTGATTTTGCTCAAAGTCAATATAAAAAAGGCTGATTATTGGGATAGTAACTCTAGCTTTTCACCGAAAACAATTAGGTTGTGAAAATTTAGGGAAAAAATAGCAAAAACCCAACTCAGTAAACTGAGTATAAATTATCCTATCTTGTGGAGTGGGCATCTTGCTAGCTTCTGGTTACGCTCACCCCACAAGAAGCCATGAGATATTTGTTAGCTACAACTACTTATAAAATATATGCCTTACCACCAACTTCAAGACTTACCAGATACAGTGAAAGAGAACTTACCCCAGCACGCCCAGGAAATTTTTCGTGCTGCGTTTAACAGCGCTGAAGCACAGTATGGTGAAGAAGAGCGTGCTTTTCGTGTTGCTTGGAGTGCAGTAAAACGCGTTTATGAAAAAGGTGACGATGGTCAATGGCATGAAAAACCACAATAGCTTGATTAAAGCTAAAAAATTGAGCCTGCGGGTATTAAGCATTACTATGATAATTTTAAGATAAAACTACTTCTTAAGTTAGAAGCAAACAGCAATATTTGCAGTTATTTTGCTTATAAGTAGCAGTAGTAGTAAAAGTTAATTATCCTGGGATCTTTAAAACCTCAAAGTAAAAATAGTTAAAATTCGGACATTTTCACTAGATATTTTAAAGCATCCTGGGATACTTCTTTATTCGCTATGTAGTAGCTATAATTAATAGCGATCGCATAATTTTATGAATTACCTTGTTGCCGTATTACCAGACCGAACTCAAGTAGAAGCTGCATACTCTGCTTTAGCACAAGCAGGTTTATCAACTACAGAAGTTAGCATTTTAGGCAAGGGTTATAAAAGTGCTGATGAGTTTGGACTAATTGACCCTAACAAGCAGGCACAAAAACAGATAAATCGACTTTTATACTGGCTAGTACCCTTTGGGTTTGTCGCAGGTTATGTCTTTAACTGGCTGACAAAAATTGCTATTTTTCCTCAGGCTACTGCCTTTGGAAATCAAATAATGGCTGGTTTACTAGGGTGTATAGCTGGTGCTTTGGGTGCGGTGTTAATTGGTAGAACCGTTGGCTTAAGCGTTGGTAGTGGAGATGCCCTACCTTACCGTAATCGTCTCAATGCTGGCAAATATTTAATTGTAGTTACTGGTAATGAAGACGCAATCCGCGAAGCTACTGGCGTACTGCGGCAATTTGAACCAGAACATATTCAAGGTTATACAGATTTCCAGAGTAAATCACCGCAAGGTAAGCAAATTTTCGGCTCTTAGAGTTTTTCCCACTAACCTTGAGGATAAGTATTTTCGACCTGGTGAATGAAGCTCTGGGCCATTTCAATAGCGATGCTGATTAGTTGTTGTTCCATATTTCCATCACCCCCTTCATCACTGATTTGAGGATAAATATGGGGATTAGATAGCATAGCTGCTAGCAATTGTAATGCTGTTTGTTTTAATTCATCAACTTGTGAATTCATGCACTGATACCAATATTCTCAAAGAAGATAACAAATTTCGGTGTTGCTAAATCTGGGGATGAAAATTAAAAATTCAATCTCTTGCTCTGGAGCGCCTGGAGCGAGACGGACACTTTGCACCCTGCGGAAAGCCGCTTTGCGTCTACAAGTCGGAGAACTCTAGCCGAGCAGTGGCTCCTCTGCGTGATCCAAAAATCATCTCACCAATCAGCAACGCCTGAATTGGTATTACTACTTCTAATCTCATGGTGGTTCGATGAGTGTTTGATCTGACTTACCAGCGCGGACACCGGGCTTGTCAACAATCTTGACAGTGGAAGCTTGAGGGCCTTCTTCACCCTGTTCTTGAGAGAAATGTACACCAGTACCAATTTCTAAACGATCAAAGTCGTTATGTAAAACACTGTGGCGGTGGAAGTAAATTTCCCGCCCGTCCAAAGTTTTCAAGAACCCATAGCCCTTGTCTCGAAATAGTTTGGTGACTAGCGCCGTGGTTTCCTGTAATTGTTCATAGTTCTTGGATTGGTCGCTTTCATGCTGACGCTCTGTGAGTTTGACAAGTTGTTGACGAGCCGCATTAAAAGCATCTCTAATCACTGCATCTAGTGGCTCATACTGAGTACCCTGTTCAGGATTACTCTCAGCTACAAGTTCATGACCAGGCGGAACTGTGAGATCAATCCGCACTCGGTAGGGAGAGCCGCTGCGTGGGCGATCGTGTATCTTTTCAATAGCGATATGGCAGCTACTAATGTAACTACAAACTCGCTCCAGTTTAGCTATTTTTTCTGCAACTAAGTTAGCGATCGCATCTGTTTTATCGACATTCCGATAACTAATTTCTGGGGGAACTTTCATCAGTTTTTCACAAGTCTACGTACCAAGTGATAATGGTTGATGGCTGTTTGCTGCTTTAATCAGCAAGTCTCGGACTTCATCATCCGTAGTTTGGGGAAAGTCTTCGTACCAGAGACCAACACTATAAAAAGGACTGGGTGCCGCAATACATGCAATTTCATCTACTTGAGTTTCTAGGTCTTCACAGGTTTGGGGTGCGGCGACTGGTACTGCAATTACAATCCGCGCGGGTTGCAGTTTTCGTAAAGCCACGATCGCTGCCCACATGGTTGCACCTGTTGCCAAACCATCATCTACTAAAATAACTGTATGTCCTTGCAAATCTGGGAAGGGTTTGTCGTTTCTATAAAGCCTTTCCCGTCGCTCTAACTCCCGTTCTTCATTGAGTGCAATTCGGGCAATTCGATCATCAGAGATATCTAGCTGGCTGAGAATTTGTTCATTAAGTATCCGGACACCACCAGATGCGATCGCGCCCATCGCCAATTCTTCTTGATTGGGCACGCCAAGTTTACGAACTACAATCACATCTAAAGGAAGGTTTAACCTTTGAGCAATTTCATAGGCGACAGGTACGCCACCTCTAGGTAAGGCAAACACCCATACATCCGGACGGTTAGCAAAACCAGCTAATTCTTGAGCTAATAATTGACCAGCGACCCTGCGGTCTTTAAATAACATGATGAAATTCTGGTTACTGGTGTCATCTTCTAAACTGATTTTATAAACTCAAAAATTCTCTGTCCTCTGACTAACGAGGCGACATCCTGAATTAATTTATCTGCCTAATGAATGAGTTTAACAGGTGAGCTTTATGCTCTTAATTTATTTGGCGATCTTGTTAATGAGAACCTTCTCCCACGGTATTGTTGTGGGGTGAGGCAACTATTATCAGGTTAATGTGGCAATTTATGGTCTCCTTTTGAAGCATTTAAACGCCTAAGTTTCCCTACGAAAATTTCTCTTACGCTGTCTGTGCCTAGCAACCTCTTTCCGTTTACGTTTTTGCTCTGGCGTTTCAAAATGACGATTCTTTTTCATGTCCGGAAAAATACCTGCGTGAGAAACTTTGCGTTTAAAACGACGCAAGGCTGATTCAATTCCTTCATTATCATTTACTACTATTTGGGCCATAAAAACCTCACGGGGGTTTGGAAACAGCGTCTCTTGAGAGGCTACCGTATAGATACAAGTTGATTTGAGTAAATCTGAGAAAAAAAAGGACAGACTCGTTGTCTGTCCTGAAGACGTTAGAGTTTTAAAGTTTAGTAACGGTTCCGAGATCCGTAGTTACCTCGGTTCCCATCAAACGAACCTCTATCTTCTCTCGGTCTAGCTTTGTTCACTTTCAGGTTACGTCCCATCCACTCAGCACCATCAAGAGCCTCAATGGCAGATGCTTCTTCAGTTTCTGATCCCATTTCTACAAAAGCAAAGCCACGCACACGGCCTGTTTCGCGGTCAGTGGGTAGGGAAATCTGCTTTACAGAACCATAGTTTGCAAAAACAGTACTTAGATTCTCTTGTGTAACTTCATATGAAAGGTTACCTACATAAAGTGACATAAATTGCTTCCAAAATTAAAAGTGTGTAGAGATTTAAATTTCGGAAACAAGCCTGTCAATAACAAAGAGTAAAAGCCTGTTGATACTAAAAACAAAATTTGTGTTCCGATTTTTATTCTCGTCTTTAACCTTAACACGATATCTAGTTACTCTACATAATTTCTTGCTCAGGTTTGAGCCGCAGATGTTCACAGGATAAGTTTTCCTTTCATATCTAAGCTTTTAGCTAACTCTTGTGCGATCGCGCAATATTCTCAGTATGCATAAGGTATTATAAACAACAAATTTACGCGTGACTGAGAGCTTGGATGATAGTAATGCTCAAGCATTTTACTACTAAAAACTCTTAGATTTTAAGCTTTATATATTAAGAAAATACTAAACAAATATAAAACATATACGACTAGTATTTGATTTTATTTTAAACTCAGTAGGTCTTGAATAGTCTCCTTTCCTATTGCCTATTGTCTATTATCTGCTTATTCAGGTGAGTTCTTCGATTCCTATAGATGTCAGCAATCGTTTTAAAAAACTGCAAACTTTTAGTATTATACTGCTAAGTATGTTGCCATTTCCTCACAATATCCTTAACTATAAAAAATAATTTGATTCTGAAGCAAGAAATTAGTAAATCTATGTTAAGCTGAAAGCAGGAATCAAAAAATAATCATGCAAAAAGACTTCAAGACAAATATTGAGGTAAACTCAATAAAGTCCTTTTGCTCTGGTAAATCCACTTCAATATCGTTATGCTTTTAGTAACGATAAATAAAAGCCAGATAGGCAAGACTAACACCTTAGTTAAAACTTGAAGTCAATAATGGCTTACTTAGGTAATAGCTAGTGATATTTGGCTAGCCTATAGTCTAAATGCCAGATACAATTACTCTTAGAGCCGAGGAAAAAAGGCTCTGAGTGCAGCATGAAAATCTGAAATAAATTAGAACGGTTACTGAACTTAGTACAAGCGAAATTAAAGACTTTTAATCGCTCTAACTATGTTTTAGTATCTACTGACTGTGAAAATGTAAACTTCAAGCAGAGTAGATACCGTTCAAAAAATTCAGGAATTTCACCATATTGTCAAAAGTCACCAATACACTGCCCAAACCGTAGTGTTAGGGGTTGCTAATGCAGAGTTTCACCTTGTAATCAAGGATCTGTGTATCTGCATGAATAGCGATATGGTCAAGTGATTTGTCAGGAATAACTGGAAGAAACACCAAAAGCGATCGCTCGCTCTCAGTATTTTAGGATGTCGAAATTCTGAGCAGCTATGACACAAGCAACATCAGGAAAGTTGTAGCAACCATTCAGAGTGAATTGCAATTTTGGTTGGTTGGGTACAGGGGAAAAACCTGTACAGATTAAAATTGCTACTGTAAGCACTCTTAAGGCTTGAGCAACCAATGGGAATTTAGTTACAACGACCTACAGTGCTTATGTCAAGATTTTTCCGCTTCAACCAGTATCAGTAGACAGATATTTTTCCTGACATAAAATAGCTTGGAAAACATCTTCTACCGTATGCCTTTGGTATTACTGGCAATATTCCTGAAACGCAAATCATCTCCTCGTCTATGCAGCCTCTTACTATTTTTACCCGGTGTGTTCCTCGGCAAGTCTTATGTGCCAACACTACCAAGGGTTAGTTTCAGGTAAACCTCCAGTCCCATCGACCAAATAATTCTAGGAACGAACAAATCATGGCTATCGATAGCAAAATCAGACAAATAGCTTTCTACGGTAAAGGCGGTATTGGTAAGTCTACTACCTCTCAAAATACCCTAGCTGCTATGGCAGAAATGGGTCAACGCATTTTGATTGTAGGTTGCGATCCTAAAGCTGACTCTACTCGTTTGATGTTGCACTCTAAAGCTCAAACCACCGTTTTGCACTTAGCTGCTGAACGTGGCGCAGTAGAAGACCTCGAACTCGAAGAAGTCATGCTCACCGGCTTCCGTGGTGTGAAGTGCGTGGAGTCCGGTGGTCCAGAACCTGGTGTAGGTTGCGCCGGTCGTGGTATTATCACTGCCATCAACTTCTTAGAAGAAAATGGTGCTTACCAAGATGTTGACTTTGTATCCTACGACGTGTTGGGTGACGTTGTTTGCGGTGGTTTTGCTATGCCTATCCGCGAAAATAAAGCCCAAGAAATCTACATTGTCACATCTGGTGAAATGATGGCGATGTATGCTGCTAACAACATCGCTCGCGGTATTCTCAAATATGCACACACTGGTGGTGTACGTTTGGGTGGTTTAATTTGTAACAGCCGTAACGTTGATAGAGAAATCGAACTAATCGAAACTCTGGCGAAACGCTTGAACACCCAAATGATTCACTATGTACCTCGTGATAACATTGTTCAACACGCTGAGTTGCGTCGGATGACTGTTAACGAGTACGCACCTGACAGTAATCAAGGTAACGAATACCGGACATTGGCTACAAAAATCATCAACAACCAAAATCTTCAAATTCCTACACCCATCGAAATGGAAGAACTAGAAGAGTTGCTGATTGAATTCGGTATTCTCGAAAGTGAAGAAAATGCTGCAAAAATGATTGGCGCACCTGCTGAAAGCACAGCCAAGTAAATAATGTGACAGGGTGACTATAGCTCACCCTTCCTCAATTGTTTCCAGGTATGGAACAATCGATCTTGCTACCCAAAAATGGGTAGCAATTCGCATATCCCAATAGCCTACAAATTGGAGATTTTTTTATTTGTAAGTTCCTCAGAGAGTAACTATGAGTTGTAAAATCTTCTCTTTTTAATCACTCTCATCAACCCCAAATCTACAATCATCGTTTTAAAAAAAAATTTCAAGATTGTATCCCTTTTCTACTAATTTGGGAAGTTGGTTGAATACCCTGCTGACAAGATTAATTCGTAACACGGGAGTAACGAAAATAAACTCTTAGCAAGCGCAGCCAACGCATCCAAACTAGTGATGGTTGCTCAAAAAAGGTAAAAATATCGCCAAAACCATGATTAGTTTTTTGATGGTGCAGCCAATGTCTCTCAGGAGTGGTGATGAATAGAATCTGACATACGAAATTTACAAACTTGGGAGTTTGCCAATCTAATACACTCACGTGTCTCCACCAAACATGAAACTGACCCAATAGCAATCCAGCCACCACGCCGATTGGAGAGAAAGACCACAAAACTACTCCCATCAGCACATAAGGCAAAGCACCCAAGATACCATCCAAAAGAACTTGGGCATTGAGGGTCAAAATAGCATAGTGGCGGAAGTCTTTCTTCCAAGAGTGGTGTGTTTTCAGGTGGAGGCTACCAAAGACATGCTCGGGTACGTGATAAACGAAGGTAGAAAGGAAATCGCCAAAAAATAGTAATAGCCAAGCAACAGCGATAGCCTCAAGCATTTGTACTCCTCAATTTTAGTAAAAAAACTCCACAGAAAAAATGCAAGTTTTATGTTAGTTGCCCAGATGCTATGGACACTTGCTACCCGTCGGAAAGGCATTTTGCCGATGGCGAGATGTTAGTCACCTGGATTGAGCTAACCTCTTTGTTCACCTCGACATATCCAAAGGATAAATTCGCTAGGAGGGAAACCCTCAGATAGTAATGGCTTGACAACGCGCTGCCTTGCCAACCCTCTAAAAGTTTTATTAGGAGAAAACCTCCAGTCATCATTTTGCCTCAACGCAGTGTCCTCTGGGTTTAGCATCTAAGCAGCTTGTGGATTAACGCTCCACTTCATTAGAGTGCTCATGACCTATGTAATTTTAGGAAGTTGCAATTTCATGAATTTTTGTCCTAAACGCATTGAACAGCAACTTGAAAGAGCCTCCAACTTGGATCTTGGCTCTGGGTTGATGGAATTGAGACATCTAAACCCCAATTGGATATTGTATTTGGCCATAGTAACCTCACAATCTTCTGACTAAGGCTGACGGTATTAGCAAAGGTTGAGTTAATAATGGTACAAATTTAGGTTAAGATTCTCTCTAAAATTTATCAGCTAAGTGGCTCAACTCGTTGCCAAATTTGCTGAAATCATGCACAAGATGGAAATTTGTCCGATTATGGAGGCCGCAGCATCGGCAAAGCCAGTCGCAGACATCGCTCCCATCGTCGCTAGATTTGGCTGCAAATTTTGAGCCAAGTATAGACAAAGCCTGACTACATACCTTTAATTATTTATGCCGCTCTACTATAAGTACAATGAGGCGGTTGAGCATGGGAGTAAAAGAATTTGATTGACTTGAATCAGTACAAGACTTTAACTTTTGATTGTTACGGCACCCTAATCGATTGGGAAAGTGGTATCTTGGGAGCAATCCAGCGACTGCTGCTTGCTCACAATGTTAACGTAGTTGATCATAAGCAAATTTTGCAACTTTTTGCTGAATTTGAGGCAGAAATCCAGCAGGGAGAATACATCAAGTATCGAGAAGTTTTAGGCAGAGTAGTTGAGAAGTTTGGTGAAAGATTTGGTTTTGAGCCAACCACTAAAGAACTCAATTCACTCGCTGACTCCATTCAGTATTGGCTACCGTTTCCTGATACAGTTGAGGCGCTGAAATCTCTCAAGCAAAAGTATCAACTGGTAATTATCTCCAATGTAGATGATGACCTCTTTGCTGACTCGGCAAAACATTTAGAGGTTGAATTTGACCAAATCATCACCGCAGAGCAGGTAAAAAGCTACAAACCTGCTCTCAATAACTTCAGGGTTGCAATTACTAGAATCAACCAACCATTGAATCATATATTACATATTGCAGGCAGTATTTACCATGATATAGTTGCAGCCAAATCTTTGGGCTTATCAACAGTCTGGGTAAACCGGAAAGCAGGTCAAATAGGAGTTGGTGCGGCTGTACCAACAGATGCTCAAGATGACTTAACAGTACCAGATTTAAAGACCCTGGTTACTTTGAGTTTGCAAAGGTGAATCAGTGAAAAACTGAATCATGAAAAGGGGTTATAGTTTTTTTGCATGAAGGAGTGTCGACCAGTGCAGCCGGACTTAGTAGGCTTGGAAATTAGTAAGGGAGAACTGAGACGCTTGACTGGGTTTGATCCAGAAGACGTTTTTCGTCCTTCAATTTTGGCAGATCGTCAAAAGCGATTGGGGTTCTTGATGAGTGAAGGACTGGTGGCGTTGGCTTTAACCCCGATAATTGTGGGTTTTATTTACGCCTTTATCATTAGACCAGTAATTGGTTCTTCTATTAAACTAGGAATACTTTTATTAATTTTAGTACCGATCGCAGTCTTCATTGGGCGATCGCTATGGCGTCGCCAAACCTGTCCCCATGCACTGACCATACTTTTAGATGAAGTTGATCAATATCATCAAGTGGTGCAAGCCATAGATGTTCACGACCAACTCGCAACATCTGGCAATATAGAAAGCAGTATCAATGACCGCGAACAAGTCATCGCCGCCCTACAACTAATTAGAGAAGATTTAGTCCGTGCTTTGAAAACTGAACGAATTTTACGGGATAATAAAAAGTTGCTTGCTAATAATCAAGAGTTGTTTGTCAATAATCTAGCCAATCTGCAAACCTTACAACTTAGTAGTCAGGCAGGCGAATATGCTCAACTTTTAAATCAATCATTGCAGATTGCCCTGGATGTGCAAGCCCAAATCAGAAAATTGCACCAAGGGGAGTTGTAGAGACGTTGCATTGCAACATCTCTACTGCAACGTCTCTACCAAAAAACAAATAACAAATGACAAATAACAAACCAAAAATCATCGTCCTGGATGATGACCCTACGGGTTCTCAAACAGTCCACAGCTGTTTGCTGCTGATGCACTGGGATGTAAACACTTTATGCATCGGGTTGCAGGATGATTCGCCGATTTTCTTTGTACTGACTAATACACGTTCTCTGACTCCAGAAGCAGCCGCATCTGTTACCAAAGAAGTTTGCCAAAACTTAAAAATCGCCTTAAAAGCGGCAGAAATTCATGACTTTATCATTGTCAGTCGTTCTGATTCTACTTTGCGCGGACATTATCCCATTGAAACTGATGTCATTGCCGCAGAACTAGGGCCATTTGATGCTCACTTCCTGGTTCCAGCGTTTTTTGAGGGCGGACGCATCACCCGCGACAGCATACATTACCTAATTATTGATGGCGTGCCTACCCCAGTGCATGAAACTGAGTTTGCCCGTGATTCTGTCTTCAGCTACTATCACAGTTATTTGCCTAAGTATGTAGAAGAAAAAACTCAAGGGCGAATCAGCGCCGAAGCAGTAGCAAGATTTTTACTCCCCGATATCCGCTCAGGTAGTCTAGAACGGTTGTTGCAACTTAGTGATCATCAGTGTGCAGTGGTGGATAGTGAAACTCAAGCTGACCTGAACCGCTTTGCTGTAGACTTGTTAGCCGCCGCTAGTCAAGGGAAACGATTTTTGTTTCGCTCTGCTGCCAGCATTTTAACTGCTTTGGCAGCTTTACCGCCCCAACCCATCGCCGCCGAAAATATGGCAGAGTATGTCCGTGGTGGTAAACCAGGTGCAGTGATTGTTGGTTCCCATGTTAAAAAGACAACACAACAGTTGACGGCTTTGTTGCAAGTAGAAGGGACAGTGGGGGTAGAAGTGAACGTATCCCGCTTACTGGATGATGGTGCAGACCAATCTGCTACACTGCTAACCGAAGTATTAGAAAATATCTACTCAATACATGATGCAGGTAAAACACCAGTGGTTTATACCAGTCGTCAGGAACTAACTTTTAATGATGTGAAAACACGGTTGTATTTTGGTACAAAAGTTTCAAGTTTATTGATGGAGATTGTGCAAGGTTTACCATCTGAGATAGGATTCTTAATCAGCAAAGGCGGGATCACATCAAACGATGTCTTGAGTACTGGACTGGCTTTAACTTCTGCTCGGTTACTTGGTCAAATCTTAGCTGGATGTTCAATGATTTTAACACCCTCTGATCATCCGCAGTTTCCCAACTTGCCAGTAGTGCTGTTTCCAGGTAATGTGGGCGATGCCGATGCTTTAGGTACAATTTATCGAAGATTAACCAAAACCCAGACGTAAAATTTTACGCCTCTATTACTCAGATTGTTCGCTTCCTTTGGCTGGTGCTGCATGACTTCTGATCCTGCTACCCCTGATTTAGAATCAACTTCTGCACTTCCTGATGCAGAGTTAACACCTACCGATTCTCATGTCGAGGTAAATTCTATCGATGCTGATTTTGACTCAAATTCTATTTTGCCTGATGCCGAGCTAAATTCTGTCCTGCTTTATTTACAGTCCCATCCTGCGCCTCCTGAGTTAGAATCATCGGCGATCATTGATGTTGTTGAGTTAATTGCTCCTCCCATTGAAGCAGATACTCATACTTTCGTCCCTGATATCGATGCAATTTCGACACTGGCTGATTTAAATACCCTGGAGCCATTATCACCAGAAAATAGGGTCAACAAACATGTCCAAGTCCAGTTTAAAACTGAGGGAGGAAAACTATGCTTAATTTTGCCCACAGAATCTCAAGTATCTGCGGCAGAATTCAGTTGGGATGAAATTGAGCAACAAATCAGACAGCGCTTACAAGCAGGCGATCGCTTTCGTCGTGCCAATACACCAGTAAATCTGCTCGCCCAAGACCGCTTGTTGGATACCAGACAACTACAACAACTCAGCGAGGTCTTGACTGAAGTCCAACTTCAGCTAAAATCTGTAGCTACTAGTCGGCGTCAAACAGCGATCGCTGCTGTCTCATCCGGCTATTCTGTAGAACAACTACAGCCAGAAACTTCCTTAAGTTCTGTGTCTAAAGTTACTCCCCAAGCCCCCGCAGATGCCCTCTATCTAGAAATGACCGTGCGTTCTGGTGTAGAAATTCGTCACCCTGGAACTGTGATTATTTTGGGGGATTTAAATCCAGGTGGTATCGTAGTGGCAGATGGAGATATTTTAGTTTGGGGTCGTCTACGAGGAGTTGCTCATGCCGGCGCTCTTGGCAACAGTGAGTGTCTGATTATGGCCTTGCAAATGGAACCAACCCAATTGCGGATCGCAGATGCTGTCGCCAGGGCACCAGAGAAATCACCGTTGCAGTTTTCTCCAGAAGTAGCGCATGTGACGCCGGAAGGCATCCGCATCACCAGGGCGATTGATTTTTCCCGAAGCCAATTCAGCAGGATGAATCTGGAGCCATAAAAATTTACTATAATCCCTGAACCCTAACCGAGCGCGTTTCCATCATGACTCGCATTATTGTAATTACCTCCGGTAAAGGAGGAGTGGGTAAAACCACAGTTTCCGCAAACCTAGGCATGGCTATAGCCAAAATTGGGCGTCAAGTGGCCTTAGTTGATGCGGATTTTGGGCTGAGAAATTTAGATTTGTTGCTAGGGCTAGAAAACCGCATTGTTTATACAGCAGTGGAAGTCTTAGCAAGAGAGTGCCGTTTAGAACAAGCATTGGTCAAAGATAAACGACAACCCAATCTCGTCCTGCTACCAGCCGCCCAAAATCGCGCCAAAGAATCAGTCACCCCCGATCAGATGAAGTTATTGGTCAACGCCCTAGCGCAAAAATACCAGTACGTGATCATCGACAGCCCCGCCGGGATTGAAATGGGGTTTAAAAATGCGATCGCCCCCGCCAAAGAAGCTTTAATTGTCACCACACCAGAAATTTCTGCTGTTCGTGATGCTGACCGGGTAGTCGGATTATTAGAAGCACAAGGCATTAAGCGCATTCATCTGATTATTAACCGCATCAGACCAGCAATGGTACGGGCAAATGATATGATGTCTGTGCAAGATGTTCAGGAACTCCTCGCCATTCCCCTAATCGGGGTTATCCCTGACGATGAGCGCGTGATTGTCTCTACTAATCGCGGCGAGCCTTTAGTATTATCGGATACCCCATCTTTAGCTGCTACAGCCTTTGAGAACATTGCTCGGAGATTGGAAGGGGAAACAGTGGATTTTCTTGAGCTGGACTCATCTCACAACAATATCTTTAGCCGCCTGAGAAGGTTGTTGTGGACTAAGATTGTTTAACTTCACTTTTCCGTCTGTGCAGACTTATTTGCAATGATTCTCGAACTTCTAGAACGACTTTTTAATCGCCCCCCTGACACCAGTCGCACTCATGTTAAACGTCGCCTGCAATTAGTGATTGCTCATGATCGTGCTGACTTAGATCCTCAAACATTAGAAAAAATGCGGCAAGAAATTCTAGAGATTGTTTGTCGCTATGTGGAAGTTGATACCGAAGGTTTAGAGTTTTCTTTAGAAAGCAATCAACGGACTACCGCTTTGATTGCCAATTTGCCGATTCGGCGAGTGAAGGAAACTGAAGCTACGCCAGAGCCTGAATTAGAAAGCACTGAGCAATCACTGTAGTTTTATTTTTGGTGACACATGAATTGTTTCTAGGGGTGTCGGTGGCTTTGGAGTATAACTCCATTCAAACTCATTACTCACTTCTACCACTGCTAGATTAGGCAAACATCACGAGATTATAGACTTCAAGCCGTAATAGATGCAGGCTGAACTCCCAACCAAATATACAAACCAAGTGAGAAAAAAACCAATTGCTCTTCCAGGAGAAGGGCCATAAGTCTTAATCAGACCCCATGCATGAGCAACACGAGCAACTGTCAACAAACTACCGACAAGCCACACCAACCATGTCTGTGTTTGTATTAATTCCAGTGCTAACACAAACAGCAATCCATGCGGCACATACTCCGCAAAATTTCCATGAGCGCGAATCTTCCGTTGCAGTAACCCATTATCCTTGCCAGCATTAGGGAACATTTTTTGCGTCATGTTTTCCACGCTAGCCGCCCAAGCATTAGGATTCGCCAAGGGATCAGGCTGTTGAGTCACATCTTCCCTAGATTCACCATGCCAAACTCTGGTTTTCACCCGTTCATCTGCGGCAATGTAGGAGAGAGCAAAACCCGTCAGACCATTCAATCCAATGAAGAGTGTCGAGATAGGAACAGCATTTTCAATCATCTTGATTCCTCATAAATATTGGCATCACTAGTCAAAAGATATGAGTTTTAGTCTCAAAATTAGAACTTATTTTGAAATCATACGACTCTTTGCTACTCTTTCCCATTCCCAATTCCCCATAAAAAAATTTCCCGTTGTCAGGCATAACCAACAACGGGATTTTGAGAAATATCATATGAATTATCGAGAAGCGACTTGTGGTCCTGCCCAAACTTCTGTAATCTTTTCACCGAAAGTAATCGCCTGATCTCTATCGGCGTTTGTAGTCACGGTTTTACCATCACTATTAACATTCACTAAGGGCCAATCTTCTTCCCCTAGTTCCCCGGTGCGGAAGATCACGTTATCGGGTTGGCTTTTACTCCAACCTAACAAAATCGCAATCCTTTCATGGTCATCTTGTTTACTAGCAGGCGCAACAGTGTTGGCGTGATTTTTATGCCGATCCCAAATCACTGCATGATCTGTCGCCTCGGCTGTATTGAATACACCTTCAAACTTCCGTGCTAAAAAGCGATCGCCTTTTTCTGACCAGCTCACAGGAACTAATACCCCAATTGTGCCATTGGTTTCACTTGCCTCTGACGCTGCTTTAACCTGCAATAGGGGATCGTTAACAACAGAAGTGGAAGCAATTACCCGTAACTTCTTAGTTTGTCTATCCTCGACAAACAAAACACTGGTAACGCGGCTGTTGTACATTTCGGGTTTGACTTCTAGTTTCACCCTGCTGTAAACAACATACTTCCCATCAGGAGACACCACCGGTACACTACGGTAGTAGCGCACTGCGGAACCCCCCTGAGAACCAATAGCCTCTTGAGTAGCTGTGATCCATTTCCAAGGAATTGGATGAGGACTACCTAGAGGATCTGTTTGTGCTGCTTGTTCTGCTTCAGATAGTTCGGAAACTGGTATTTCGTTCGCAAAATTTGGTTGTCGTTGATTCAGATTCGGCCCAATTTGATTTGCTGCTAATGATTGAGCAATAGACAAATTTCTGGTGGGAGAAATATTTTTGCCTGACAATGATTGAATCCTAGAAGCTCTCAACCTAGCTACTAAATTCTCTTCACTCACAGGCAGTTGAACAGATGGTGCAAGTTCAACTGCTGCCAATAGTCCAATATTAGCTAAATTGCTGCTCGGTAGAGAATCATCTGTGGGATCATTTGCTTCTGCTTCCAAAGACTCAATTTTGTGCGCTTGTAATAGTTGCGATTCCTCAACAGATGCTATTCCTATGACCGCAGAGTCAGATTCTCCAATTACGGAGATATCTTTAGCTACCTTTAAGATTTCAGCTAAATCCATACCAGCAAAAGTAGCCACTCCTGTTGACAATGGGCCAGATTGTCCGTTATTGAACGTATTTTTTACTACTTGCGATTGCCTAGCCGAAGTAGAGTGATTTGAAGCCCCTACTAAGGGAGCAATTAGTATCACAACTACAACGTATTTGAGAAATGGTCGCACGCGGAACCATCCTGACAGCAAAAGAGGTTTAAGCATTTGTTGAGTCTCTAGAGTGGCGGTTGCTGTGTGAGGAACAGCCTATGCAGCAATGGAGGCTGGCTATAATTACATGTATAACAAGAAACTAAAAGTTTTAACGAGATCGGTCGCTTGATTTTAGCAATCTTTTACAAAACTTTAGTATCTTAATTAACTTGTTACTAGTAAATTTTACTGAATCGAACAAATACCTGTGATCATTAACCTGATACAGGTAGAGCGAGTCATCACTACAAAACAGAATTCTCCCGAATCTTGTTTAGCTAATCGCGTTAGAAGACAAAATATCCCTAAACGAGACTTTGTAATGCTCATTTAGTACTAATAACTTTTAGGACTCAGTCTACTGGGCTATTGAAACTCGTCTCAAGAAAAGCTAACTCTCTTAAGGTGTTATGACAGCACAGTCTACGGTTACGGAAAAATTGAGGCGTTATTTGAAAATCTAGCAAATTTGACGCACCACCGTAGTAATTCGAGCCTGCTAAAATCTACCACATTGTAGAAAATGCAACCAGTTTAACTATGATTGCCAGACTACAATATTTTTTTACAGATGCAGTTAACATCCATAATAGAATTCGGGGGAAACACAGAAACTAAACTAGCTGGTAGATGCAAAACGGCTTGTCTTTAGACATCGACAAAAAGTTTGGTTAGCCAGAGCTAAGAGAGAGCAGTGATTACTAGCTTATCTGCTTGCTAACTTATTGTAAGTTGATTAGGGAACTTTTGCTTTCACCAATACCACAACACTTTAGCACCAAATCAGCAATTTATTTCAAAAAGGTTGATGAAATTGTGCTCTCATTTCTCAGATGATAGTGAACTCATACTAACTAGACTTATTTAGCCTTTATTTCTCCTTGGTCAGAAGAAGGTTCTATATTTGATTGAGTCCACACTCCTAAAGATCATGCGATGAAAATTGTATTTTTTGGCACTCCCCACTTTGCGGTTCCTACTTTAGAAAAATTACTGAAACATCCAGATTTTGAGGTTTTGGCAGTTGTCACCCAACCAGATAAACGCCGGGAAAGAGGAAATAAACTCACACCTTCACCAGTAAAAACCTTGGCTATTGCGGCTGGTGTGCCAGTATGGCAACCAGAGCGAGTCAAAAAAGACACGCAGACCCTAACCAATCTCAGGCAATTAGACGCAGATTTCTTCGTCGTTGTTGCCTATGGGCAGATTTTATCTCAAAAAATCTTAAACATGCCACAGTTTGGTTGCATTAATGTACATGGGTCGATTTTGCCCAAGTATCGGGGTGCAGCTCCGATTCAGTGGTGTCTACACAATGGTGAACCAGAAACGGGGATCACGACCATGTTAATGGATGCAGGGATGGATACTGGAGCAATGCTGCTCAAAGCCACTACACCCATTGGATTATTGGATAACGCCCAAGATTTAGCGGTGAGGCTAGCGGAAATAGGTGCTGATTTGTTGGTGGAAACTTTGTTAAAGCTAAAAAGCCAAGAGGTTACACCAATTCCTCAAGATAACTCTGAAGCGACTTATGCACCTCTAATTCAGAAGCAAGACTATGGTTTAGATTGGTCAAAAAGTGCTGTACAGCTACACAACCAGCTTAGGGGCTTCTATCCTAACTGTACTGCGACTTTTCGTAACCAGCAAATAAAAGTTGTAGCAACCGCTCCCCTTGGTTTTGCTTACGTTCAAGATTTACCAGCAAAGCTACAAGAATCTTACCATAAACTACCTGATTTATCAAATACATCGGGTAGACCGGGAGAAGTGATCAGCATTGCCAAGGGAATCGGCGCGATTGTCCAAACTGGTGACGGTTTGTTGCTGTTACGAGAGGTGCAGTTGGCTGGTAAACGTCCTCAGTTGGGATGGGATTTTGTTAATGGTACCCGTTTAACCGTAGGAGAAGTGTTTGGCACTGGGGAATAGGGAAAAGAGAGTTTTATGTTTGGTTGTGGGATTTGCTGGTGTTTACTGACTTGATAATGTTAAATTTTCATAGAAACGACAGGAATCGCAAGGGCCTTCTGGGTTGACTGCACAGCGAATGATTTCTGAATGAGCGTTGTAGCTACAGGTAGCATCGCCGACTACCCAGCGTCCCCCTACGAGACTTTTTTCAGATGGTCTTTGGGCAGACTGTACATAAAGGGCTACTTTGTGTAAATGATAGCGCCCTGCTTTGAGTTGATATCTGTGGCGGCGTTCTAAAACCGCATAGGTTTTACCTTCAAAATCGAGATAGTTTCCTGGTTGGGGTGTCCAATCAAGTTGCACTCTACCGAGTTGCTGAGACGGATGTGTCAGAATCACCTCGGTTGGTAAAGAGTCTGGCTCCATAAGCTTATGTGATTTGATTTACATTATAAGGATGGTATCGCAATCATCTCCTCTAGCTTACCGAATTTAGATTATAATTAACGGTTAACTAGTTTTCTGGATGTTTCCATAATCTGTGTTTGGGAAATGCGATCGCCCTAAGTTATACTAAATGCTATTTTTATATGCATATTAGTGAAATAATGTCTGCTACTAGAAATACTAAAAAATCAAGCGATCGCACAGCAAAAGCTATGCAAATTATGATTGACAAAATGCTATGATTAGCATCAAATCAGGTCGATATCTCAGTTAATTAGCACCTAAGATGAATTTGGCATCCGGGCTGAGACAGTTAACTACCATAGGAGATTGTTCTAGTTTGTTTTCATAAATCTTCACAATTATGAGGCAAATCCGAGAAGTCACAAGAGTAAATACTCTCCTATGAAGTTGCTGAATTTATTAGGGGATCGGGCGATGGAGACGAGATTGTAAAGGCAAAATTTTTTGGGTGCTTATTACATTGTTTAAAGTTATGTAGCCTTTTGATTACTGACCCTCAGCCACTGCGGTAAACTATGCCTTGATTATGATTCCTCGCAGAGAAGAACACTCTAAAGGAGCCTTTTTTCAATGTCTCATACCGTAAAAATCTACGATACCTGTATTGGCTGCACTCAATGCGTCCGCGCTTGTCCCACTGACGTACTGGAGATGGTGCCTTGGGATGGCTGTAAAGCTGCTCAAATCGCCTCTTCACCCCGCACAGAAGACTGTGTAGGATGCAAACGGTGTGAAACTGCTTGTCCCACTGACTTTTTAAGCATCCGGGTTTACCTAGGTGCTGAAACAACTCGCAGCTTAGGTCTAGCATATTGAGGAATTGATTTTAATTTCTCATTTGGCTCGCAATTAACTGTCTCATTAGCAAGCACATTTAGCATTGTAGGGTGGGTAATCCCTACCCTACAGCATTGTTTTTTTACTGTAAAAGCTCAAAATCCATAAAGATATACCGTTAAAAGGAGCAAATTGCTCCTTTTTTTTTGGCGAAAATGCCATCTTTATGGTAACAACTATACTGGATTTATAATCCTGAAACTGGAGTGGTGTGAGCAATGTGTGGCATCGTTGGATATATCGGCACCCAAGTGGCGACAGAAATTTTACTGGCTGGGCTAGAAAAATTAGAGTACAGAGGTTACGATTCTGCGGGAATCGCTACGGTTTGGGAAGGTGATGTTAATTGTGTGCGGGCTAAGGGTAAATTGCACAACCTACGTACTAAACTTGAACATATAGAAATTCCGGCTCAAATTGGCATTGGTCACACTCGCTGGGCAACTCATGGTAAACCAGAAGAACACAACGCCCATCCCCACCTAGATACAGCAATGCGGATAGCGGTGGTACAAAATGGCATTATCGAAAACTACCGCGAGTTAAGAGAAGAACTCAAACAAAAAGGACACCAGTTTCGTTCGGAAACCGATACAGAAGTCATCCCCCATTTAATAGCAGAATTCTTAAAAAACCTCCCCTCTCCTCCGCTACCTACTTCTCCCTCTTTCTTCCTAGAAGCAGTTCGTCAAGCTGTTAAGCACTTAGAAGGAGCATTTGCGATCGCAGTCATTGCTGCTGACTACCCAGATGAACTGATTGTAGTCCGACAACAAGCGCCTTTAGTGATTGGTTTTGGGCAAGGGGAATTTTTCTGTGCTTCTGACACCCCAGCAATAGTTGCTTATACCCGTGCAGTACTACCCCTAGAAAACGGCGAAATCGCCCGCTTGACGCCTTTGGGTGTAGAGATTTACAACTTTGCTGGCGACAGGTTGAAAAAACAACCTCGTCTACTCAACTTGCATCCCATGATGGTAGAGAAACAGGGATTCAAACACTTCATGCTCAAAGAAATTTATGAGCAACCAGGAGTAGTCAGGGCTAGTTTAGAAGCCTACTTCAATAATGATGGTAATCCATCACCAATTAATCTCAGCTTACCTAAAGAATTTTACGCAGACATCGACCAAATTCAAATCGTGGCTTGTGGTACTAGTTGGCACGCCGCATTGGTAGGGAAATATTTAATTGAACAATTAGCAGGGATATCTACTCAAGTCCACTATGCTTCTGAGTATCGTTATGCACCATCACCTTTGCTTCCTAATACTTTGACCATTGGTGTGACACAATCTGGTGAAACTGCCGATACACTGGCAGCTTTAGCGATGGAAAAAGAACGTCGCCAAGGCAAAGAAGCAAAGTATCAAGCGCGACTATTGGGTATTACCAATCGTCCAGAAAGCAGCCTTGGTCATCTAGTACCGCATATTATCAGTACTCTGGCAGGAATTGAAATTGGGGTAGCAGCAACGAAAACTTTTGTTGCCCAACTGATGGCATTTTACGCCTTGGCGTTGGATTTAGCAGCACGGCGACAAACAATTAACCCAGATAAATTAGCAGACATTATTCATGGACTGCGACAAATTCCCAAAGAAATTGAAGCCACTTTAGAAAGTCAAGAAAAGTTAACTGAACACTTAGCCCATGAATTTGCCGAAACCCAAGACTTCATCTTTTTGGGACGCGGAATTAACTTCCCCATTGCTTTAGAAGGGGCATTGAAATTAAAAGAAATTAGCTACATCCACGCCGAAGGATATCCCGCCGGCGAAATGAAGCATGGGCCAATCGCCTTGTTAGATGCTAAAGTACCGGTAGTGGCGATCGCAGTTCCTGGTAGTGTTTACGAAAAGGTGATTTCTAATGCCCAGGAAGCCAAAGCCAGAGATTCCCGTTTAATTGGGGTAACAACAGTCAACGATGGCGAAGCGGCGGAAATCTTTAACGATTTATTACCAGTTGCAACTGTAGATGAATTGCTATCTCCCATCCTCACAGTGATTCCCTTGCAGTTGTTGGCTTATCATATCGCCGCCCGTCGTGGGTTGGATGTCGATCAGCCGAGAAATTTGGCTAAGTCTGTAACGGTAGAATAGGCACTTATAGAGGTAGTAGCGTCTCAGCGCTACTACAAGCTAATGCGTTCATGATTTTTTGGGGTAGTCCTCAAAAAATTTGTTATACACACCTCAATTGATAGAGATGACCTGATATTTTTTGAAATAGTTTTAGACGATTATGCTACTAAACTCATCTCAGGTGAAATCTATGCCAAAAAAAGTGGAGAAGGTTGTAGCGAAAGTTTCATGAAACTGCCTAATCCAGAATGCACTATCGTTGAAATAGACAAAATAGCAACTTACTGTCTCAATCCTGAACATCCAGAAGGAAAGCACAAAGCTCGTGTATTCAAATCTGCCTTAGACTTAAATTTAGATGATGCAGAAGAACTACAGACCATACTTTTACAAGCAGTCGCTAATTATGATGCTATCCCTGGTAAAAGCAATACATACGGACAGAAATATATCATTGACTTTCCTATTACTCGCGCTAACAAACAAGCAATGATTCAGAGTGTTTGGATACTGCGAAATGATGAAAACTTTCCTCGCCTAGTCACCTGTTATGTAATCTAAAGCATTGAGGTAATACTCATGAAATTATTAGATGTTGTTGCTCTAACCGAAGACTTACCAGAGTTAGAATTATATCGCGGTCAAGTAGGAACAATTGTGGATGAATATGAACCTGGAGTCTTTGAAGTAGAATTTAGCGACTTCAGAGGACAAGCTTACGCAGTAGAAACTTTAAATGCTAGTCAGCTAATGGTTTTATATCATCAGCCCATCGGTGAGAAAAAATTATTGGTTTAACTCCCCACCTTGTCCTGCTGGAAAGGTAGCCGCACCATTAAAGGTGCATTTAACCAACTCCAAACCTACAAACAAGATATCCCTAGCTTATTTCCTCATAACGAAATTTTAGTAATTTCAGATGGTACAGAACCCAGAGTAGGAACCCTTGTCTGCACACAATAAATAGCGAACCTCCGCCGTTTAGTCAAACGCCTGCTGCGGAAATATGGTTATCCCAGAAAAGCAGGAGAAGGCGATGGTGACAGTGCTGCAACAGGCTGAGTTACTGTGTAAAGATTGGGCAGCATGACCTTTGTACCTTTTCCCCTCATACCTCTACATCAAAGACAATCCGTCAGCATTACAGGCAAGGTAAACTGTTGGAATTGGCTGTTTTACATCATATTGTCCTATGCCTGCATTTTTATTAGAAGTTGGTACAGAAGAACTACCTGCAAGCTTTCTCAGGGATGCGATCGCACAATGGCGATCTCGTATTCCCCAAAGTCTATCAGATCACAGTCTCACCAGTGATGCTGTGGAAGTTTACGGTACTCCTCGCCGTCTAGCAGTACTGATTAAAGGTCTACCATTCCAGCAACCAGACCGGGAAGAAGAAATTAAAGGCCCTCCCGCCCAAGCCGCTTTTAAAAATGGTCAACCCACACCAGCTGCTATAGGTTTTGCCAAAAAGCAAGGTGTAGAAATCGACGCCCTCCAAGTCCGCCCCACTGACAAAGGGGAATTTGTGTTTATCAACAAAAGCATTCCCGGTCGTCCCGTGGCGGAAATTCTCACAGAACTGGTTCCCCAGTGGATTTTGGGTTTGGAAGGTAAGCGGTTGATGCGTTGGGGTGATGGTGATGTCAGGTTCTCGCGCCCGATTCGCTGGCTGGTGGCTTTGTTGGATGCGGAGGTATTGCCGATTGAATTGGTGAATGCTTCTAAAATCGTGAAAAGCGATCGCATTTCTCACGTTCATCGGGTTTTACATCCAGAATTGGTGACAATTGCCCAAGCTATTGATTACGTTACCACACTCCGCTCTGCTTATGTTGTAGTTGATGCCGAGGAACGGACAAAAACTATCAAAGAACAAGTCAAATCATCTGTGCAAAAGCTTCATGGCTATGCCGAAATCTACCCCGATTTGTTGGAAGAAGTCACGAATTTAGTAGAGTGGCCTTCGTCAGTGGTTGGCAAATTTGAGGCTGAATTTTTGAACTTACCAACGGAAGTAATTACCACCGTGATGGTCAGTCATCAGCGTTATTTTCCTGTATTCACAACCGCAGATAGCAAGGAATTACTGCCCAATTTTATCACCATTGCCAACGGTGATCCCAAGAAAGCAGATATCATCGCTGTTGGTAATGAAAGAGTCATCCGCGCTAGGCTAGCAGATGGACAATTTTTCTACAAAACTGATTTAGCCAAGCCCTTAGAAAGCTTTTTACCACAATTAGAAAAAGTCACCTTTCAAGAAGATTTAGGTTCACTGCGTACCAAGGTAGACAGAATAGTTAAAATTGCCGAGCAAATCGCTGAACAACTACAACTAGCAGCAGATCAACGCCAAAATATTCACAGAGCCGCTTTGCTGTGTAAAGCTGACCTAGTTACCCAAATGGTCTATGAATTCCCCGAATTGCAAGGTGTCATGGGAGAAAAGTATGCTTTAGCCAGTGGTGAACCAGAAGCAGTCGCCAAAGCAATTTTTGAACATTATTTACCAAGGAATGCTGATGATATTTTACCCCAAACTATCACAGGTCAAATTGTCGCTTTGGCAGATAAATTAGACACCTTAGTTAGTATCTTTGGACTCGGCTTGATACCTTCTGGTTCTTCAGATCCTTTTGCATTACGCAGGGCAGCGAATGCGGTAATTAACATTACATGGTTTGCTAATTTACCTGTGAATTTGGCACATTTGTTAGAGCAAATTACTACAGATTTTGTGGCTGCGTATCACAAAGATCAGAAAGCATTAATTGCTGCTTTAAGAGACTTCTTCTTACAACGTGTCCGCACCTTACTCCAAGAAGAAAAGCAGATTGATTATGACCTAGTGAATGCAGTTCTAGGAGAGAATGATCCTGAGTATACCGAAAGAGCATTGAAAGATTTATTAGATGTACGCGATCGCGCTTTATACCTGCAACAAATTCGCCAAGATAGCACTCTAGATCACATCTATGAAACTGTGAATCGTTCCACCAGGCTAGCCGCCCAAGGCGATTTGGATACACAACAACTAGAACCCGCAGCCGTAGTTAAAAAAGAACTATTCCAAAAATCTTCCGAAGCCGCTTTTTATGATGCCATAGTTGATTTAGTGCCGCAAACAAAAGCAGCCCAGCAATCACGAGATTATCAACTGTTAGTAACAGCGTTAGGAAAAATTACGCCTACTGTTAGTAACTTTTTTGATGGAGAAGATAGTGTTTTAGTAATGGACCCCGATCCAGAAATCAAGCGGAATCGGTTAAATTTACTCGGATTACTTCGCAATCATGCCCGTGTTTTAGCTGACTTTGGTGCGATCGTCAAAAATCTGTAGCATAAGTCAACAAAAGGTGGTGTAATTTCTGCCAATAAACGTTACGATAAGATGTGCTTAACCAGGGATCTCTGCTACGTACAGTCTATGCCCAGAGCTTCTGTTATTGGATTGGGAAAGTCCGGTATTGCTGCGGCGAGATTGTTGCAACAGGAAGGCTGGGAGGTGGAGCTAAGTGATGCCAATACCTCCCTGACCCTCCTCAAACAACAACAAGAACTCGCTGCCGAACAAATCACCGTTAAACTAGGACACACCCTAGAATTTACTGTTACTGATTTACCCCAATTAATAGTCGTCAGTCCTGGCGTGCCTTGGGATATTCCCTTACTAATCAAGGCACGAGGATTAGGCATTGAAACTATTGGTGAAATGGAGCTAGCTTGGCGACATTTGCAACATCTACCTTGGGTAGGAATTACTGGTACTAACGGCAAAACTACTACCACCGCCTTGATTGCTGCCATCTTTCAAGCAGCCGGATTAAACGCCCCCGCTTGTGGTAACATTGGCCACGCTGCCTGTGAAGTTGCCCTATCTCAGGGGGGAGATAAGGAAGTAAGCATTGATAATACCCCCTCACCCTCAATTGACTGGGTGATTGCCGAAGTCAGCAGTTATCAAATAGAATCTTCCACTACTCTTGCCCCTCGTATCGGCGTTTGGACAACGTTCACACCAGATCACCTCAGTCGCCACAAGACTTTAGACAATTACTACAACATCAAAGCTAAACTACTGCATCAGTCTCAATCGCAAGTGTTCAATAGCGATGATGTTTACTTAAACAAAGTCGGTTTAAGTCATTGGCCTCATGCTTATTGGACAAGTGCCAAAGGTAAAGAGTATCTCATTGGCGAACAAGGCTTTTATATTGAAAATGGTTGGGTTGTGGAAAAATTAACTGCAAATAGTGCCCCAAAAGCGATCGTAGAAGTATCTGCTTTGCGGATGGTGGGAGAACACAACCAGCAAAACTTACTCATGGCTGTAGCCGCAGCGCGGTTAGCAGGAATTGCACCTGAGGCGATTGAGCGCGGAGTTCGAGAATTCCCTGGTGTTCCCCATCGTCTAGAACACATCTGTACTTGGGAAGGCATTGATTTTATTAACGACAGCAAAGCCACCAACTATGATGCAGCCGAAGTTGGTTTAGCATCCGTTAGTAGTCCAGCAATTTTGATTGCCGGTGGTGAAGCGAAAGCAGGTGATGACACCGGCTGGCTAGCAAAAATTCAAGCACAAGCAGCTGCTGTTTTATTGATTGGTACTGCGGCTCCCGTATTTGCCCAACGCCTGCAAGCAGTTGGGTACAGTAATTACGAAATTGTGGAAACAATGGAGAAGGCTATCCCTAGATCCGCAGAATTAGCCAAACAGTATCAAGCGGCTGTAGTGTTGCTATCCCCAGCTTGTGCGAGTTTTGACCAGTATCCTAATTTTGAAGTACGGGGCGACCATTTCCGGCAATTGTGCTTGCAATGGTTGGGAAATCAGCATTAACCACAGCCTGAAATATCTGATTTTCCGTAGAAAAATATTAACTTTATCCAAGAAATTGAGATATTTTTGTAGTGTGGAACAGCATAACAATGCCCATGCACTTAACCACCGAGAGGTTATTGATTGATGTTCAGGGTTATTTGCGGCGGGCGATAGGCATAGCTATCAGCAATTAGGAGTAGTTGGGTTTATTCTCGCCGACTTACTGATCACAATAATCAGATCCCCGACTTAAAGAAATCGGGGATCTTGCGTTCATAAATAATTGAGGACTGCTATATTACTCCTAACTATTTACACAACGCAATTCAACTCGCCGGCTTTTTGCGTAAAGCGGCGATTCTCCCGATAGTCTACGGGGCAATCAATCACCGCAGGCACATCTTGCGCTAAGGCTTCTTTGAGTACAGGAATTAAATCGGTAGCTGACTCAACTCGATAACCTTTTAAACCCATGCTTTCAGCTAATTTCACAAAATCAGGATTACCAAAATGCACAAAAGATGAGTTTCCTTTCCCAAATTGGTTTTCTTGCTTCCATTCAATTAAACCATAGCCACCATCATTAAAAATTAAGGTGACAAAAGGCGTACCAACACGCAAAGCCGTTTCTAATTCTTGGCAATTCATCATAAAGCCACCATCACCAGTTGCAGCTACAACTTTGCGGTGAGGATGCACAAGTTTGGCAGCTAAAGCACCGGGAATAGCAATCCCCATCGCCGCAAAGCCATTAGAAATCAGGCAAGTATTGGGGCTATGACAGTGATAATGACGGGCAATCCACATTTTATGTGCGCCGACATCAGAGATGACAATATCATCTGGGCCCATCACTTGCCGCAAGTCATAAATTAACTTTTGTGGCTTAATGGGAAAACCATCATCATGGGCATGTTCTTCATAGTCAGCGCGAATATTTCCCCGTAAACTGATAGAGTAAGGATTGGCTTTCCCCTGTCTATCCGCTAGCTTTAAGATTTCATTGAGGGAATCAGAAATATCTCCGACCACTTCAACTTGGGGAATATAACTACTATCGATTTCCGCAGAATTGGCGGCAATATGTACAATAGGAATCTTGCTATCAGGATTCCACTTTTTAGGAGAAAATTCAATCAAATCATAGCCAATAGCAATTACTAAATCTGCATTGTCAAAGCCGCAGGTAATAAAATCTCGTTGCTGTAATCCCACTGACCACAAGGCCAAGTGATGAGTATAAGGGATGACGCCTTTACCCATAAAAGTATTAGCAGCAGGAATATTCATCTGAGTAGCAAATTGCGTCACCGCATCACTAGCCTGGGCACGGATAGCGCCATTTCCTACTAAAATTAATGGATTAACTGCCTGAGAAATTGCTGCGGCTGCGGCCCGAATACTGGCAAAGGAAGCATAGGTTTTTTGGATATTATCCTTATGCAAAGCCTTGCCTTCCACTGGCATAGCAGCAATATTTTCTGGCAAATCGATATGCACAGCACCGGGTTTTTCAGTTTGTGCCAGCTTAAATGCTTTCCGCACCACTTCTGGTGTGATACTGGGGCGCACAATCTGTTTATTCCACTTAGTTACGGGGGCAAACATCGCCACCAAATCTAGATATTGGTGGGATTCGATATGCATTCTATCGGTTCCCACTTGCCCAGTAATTGCCACCAAAGGCGCACCATCGAGGTTAGCATCTGCTACCCCAGTCATCAAATTTGTGGCCCCAGGGCCCAGAGTCGAAAGACAAACTCCGGCTTTACCTGTGAGGCGTCCGTAGACATCCGCCATGAATGCTGCACCCTGTTCATGACGGGTAGTAATAAATTGAATAGAAGAATTTTTTAATGCTTCTAAAACGTGCAGGTTTTCTTCACCAGGAAGTCCAAAAACATATTGCACCCCTTCATTTTCTAAACACTGTACTAACAGGTCTGCCGTATTCATTTGATTTCCTCAATTTTGTCCGTTGTCATTAGTCATTGGTTATTTGTTATTTGTTATTTGTTATTTGACCAATGACCAATAACTAATTACTTGACCCACACAGTTTTAACATTGACAAACTCATGTATGCCCTGGATACTTAATTCTCTGCCGTATCCAGAACGTTTAATCCCACCAAAGGGCAAACGGGGGTCAGATTTAACTAAGCCATTGATAAATACTGAACCTGCTGCGATTTCCGCAATCAAGCGATCGCGTTCTTGGTCGTTGGTTGTCCAAGCGCTGGCACCCAAGCCAAATGGTGTAGCATTAGCTAGTTTGATGGCAGCATCGAGATCAGGAACCCGAAATACTAAGGCGACTGGGCCAAAGAATTCTTCTTGGGCGATGGGACTGTCTTGGGGGATATCTGTGATGATCGTCGGCGGATAGAAGTTACCGGGACGATCAGATACAGGTTCTCCACCCGTGAGGACTTTGCCACCGCTAGCTACAGCCGCTTGTACTTGCTGGTCTAAATCCTGGAGAATATCTGGAGTTGCCAAGGGGCCTAAGTCGGTGTCTGGTTGCATAGGATCGCCAACTTTCAACGCCAGGAATTTATTTAACAACAGCTTTTCAAATTTGTCAGCGATCGCTTCTGCCACAATGAAGCGTTTCGCTGCTATACAAGATTGCCCGTTATTCAACATTCGTGCTGTAGTAGCTGCAACAACTGCTGCTTCTATATCAGCGCTTGCTAACACGATAAACGGGTCACTACCTCCTAATTCCAAAACAGTTTTTTTGAGTTGTTTCCCAGATGCGGCGGCTAAGGATGCGCCGGCGGGTTCACTTCCGGTTAAGGTAGCAGCTTTCACCCTGTCATCAGCCATTAAATCGGCTACCTTGGCAGCACCAATTAACAGTGTTTGAAATACTCCAGGGGGAAAACCAGCTCGTGTGATAATGTCTTCAATTGCCAAAGCACACTGTGGCACATTAGAAGCATGTTTCAATAAGCCGACATTTCCCGCCATGAGAGTAGGTGCGACAAAACGGAACACTTGCCAGAAGGGGAAATTCCACGGCATTACAGCCAGAATCACACCCAATGGTTGGTAGCGGACAAAACTATGGCTACCATCGGTTTTTACGGGCACATCAGCTAGAAAACCAGGGGCGTGTTCAGCGTAGTAGCGACAAACCAGGGCGCATTTTTCGGCTTCGGCGATCGCGGCTTTGTAAGGCTTGCCCATTTCCAGGGTCATCAACTTGGCAAAATCTGCTTTCTCTTGCTCTAAGATGTCCGCAGCCTTTTGCAGCCAGTGCGATCGCTCAGTGAAACTAGTCCAACGGTAATGCTCAAATGCTTGACCAGCCAAATCTAGTTTAGCGGCAATTTCTGCATCATTTAACGGCTCAAAGGTTTTGAGCGTCTCCCCAGTTGCGGGATTAATGGTGGCGATAGCCATGACCTAACCTCCCGTTCATAAATAGCTTGAGGTAGCTTCTTAGTGTTACACAGATCAAATTTGGAAGCCACACCCAAATTCTAGTCTTTTAGACAGGAAGTAGTTTCTTAATATTAAATTTTTGCAACCAATCTTGAATAAAAATATACTTACTTGCCAAGTAATAACTACGATAATTGCTAGTAAAAATGGGGAAGTAGGTATTTTTCCTAGACTAATAACAGGTTGAATTTGACATTTAGCACTATTCTCAATTACCTTTGTAGCGTGTATTCTGACGTCAGCCTAACGCACCGTTTATAGGGTTAGGTCATTAAACCTTGTGGGTAGGCAGATTAGAAATTTACTAAATGTGTGTAGTAGGAAAACGAAAAAATAATTAATTGAGATGAATTATTCAAATAAACTATTGCATATATTATTCTCTATCTTGTAAGCGGCTTTGTTCTACCTGCCTAATCTCCTGCTCTAAGAAGTAATTCAGCAAAGTTCGCAATAGCACGATCGCTGCCAAATTAGAGATATCTTGGCGTGTAGGTGCAACTGCCGTCCGCAGAATATCACTAGCAACAGCAAATTCTAATCCTAATACCAAAACTCTTCCTAATTGCAAGCGTACTATTTCAGTAGCATCAAAATGTTGTCGAGAACTGGAAAATACTTGCCGGAAATAAACGAAAATCCCACGAATTACTGCTAGTCCGATCACAGACGCAGCCGCAATTTCTGCCCCAGCCGCTAAGTAGCCGACGATAATCTTCAACCATAACTCTATTGGTTGCTGAGATGCTTCCACTGGGTTACCTGATTCGACATTGAGATTTAAAAGTAAAACTAGTCCAAAAATTAATCCCAGAGGTAGCAAAATGTTGAGTAAAGATTCACCAAATAAATCTCGTTTCATGGTATCGATAGCAATCGTGTTTGATTCATAGTTTTCCTGTTACCTGTGATCACTGAGCCTGTGGAAGTGATCCCTGTCTTTGCGAATAAATTTAATTTTGTTCAACCACTTATACCAATTTACCGAAATTCTGTAACAGAGACAAATCTAAAAACCCTTATCAAATCTGGAATTTTGAAGTTTGAATTGATATTATGACTATTCATGCATTATCGTCTGATAAACCTTTACCAATCGATTAATTCCTTTGAAGCGATGCTCGCCCATTTCATGGAAATCTGAAGGTTGGGAAAGCATTTTATAAGTCACTTCACTAATAACGCATTCACCAGGAGGACAGACTGCTTCCATGCGAGCCGCCAGATTAATCGTAGCTCCTAAAGCCGTGTAGTCTACCCGTTGGGAGCTGCCTACGTCTCCCACGACAGCTTTACCACTATTAATCGCAATTCGTAATTGTAGAGGTTCTTGCCAAAAACCATTCAAATTAAGTTTTTCTAAACGGGTTAGCATACCCTTAGCCGCAGATGTGGCGCGATCAGCGTGGTCTGGTTGTATTTCAGGAGCGCCAAAAAATGCCATGATACAATCGCCAATATACTTATCTAAAGTGCCACCATAGGTGAACACTTCTTGCAGCATTTCTTCAAATAAATTATTTAATAATTGTGCGATCGCTGTTGGTTTTAACCGTTCAGAAATTGCTGTAAACCCCACCAAATCTGCAAACAAAATACTGATTTCGCTTTCTGTGGGAAGTAAACGACCATCTGGTAAACCACCTACAGATATTAACTGCTGCACTACAGAAGGAGAATGATAGCGTTCTAGTCTGTGGCGAATTACCTCTTCGGTTTTGAGTTTCTCTACCAATAACCAACGCTGCACACTAGAAGCGACAAGGTTCGCCAAAGCCGAAAAAAAGCTGAGTTCTTCTTCGCCTTCTCTCTCCCAATGGTAAGAAGAAAGGCAAGCATCTGCATAAAGAACCCCAACCACTTTATTTTCATCCCACAAGGGCACCGCCATCGCACTGAGAATGCCTTTAACTAAAATACTGTGCTCTCCAGAAAATCGTTCATCTTTTTGGGTGTCAGCAGTTTGGATCACAACTTTTTCGTCAAATACCTTTTGACAGATACTACGGCTAATCCAACTGCCATCAGCTGCCAAATCTTGTTGCTGGGCAACGTTTCTAGTCGCAGCATTCATTAACTCTAGATTCCCGTTCCCTGTGACATCAATTAATAATGCCAAGCGATCAATACTATCGAGGTAACGAAAAACTACTTGTTGCACCTGGGAGAAAATTTCTTCTATGGAGGTGGCTGCACAGAGATTTTTGGCTATGTCCACCAAATCTTTCAGCCTGGCAATAGTTTTGTCTTTGTTACTGATGCCACTATCCTTGCTATTAGCTTCTATCCACTGCTGCTGTAATTGTTTGACATTACGAAAAATTGTTCTTTGTTCAGCAGTTTCTACAGTTGGTGTGGGCTTTATTGCCACCTGTGTTCCAGCAGTTGCAAACAACACCACCAAATTCACATTACCTAAGCAAATAATGTCACCATGATTTAACTCTTGTGGACAGGTAACAAGACATTCATTGAGTTGTGTGCCATTTTTGCTACATAAATCCTCAATGATCCAAGTACCATCAGCTGTTTTTCGCAGCCTCGCATGGTTACGAGAAACTCCACCAAAAGGTAAGTACAAGCTACATTCTGGTAAACGACCAATGGTGAATATATCTTGATCCACTGAAACTATAGTTTCAGTATCTCCCTCTTGTAGACGTAGTTTGAGTTCAGTCATGGGTATGATAGATCAGTCCTGGAATTAGGAGTATTGACACCTCTGAGGTCAGGGATACGCCAAAGGTGAACCCTTTACCTTTTCTTTATGGCACTGTGAATAATGTTGCGACAACTATAATGTAGTAAATGTTACAGTTGAACCACATGCTAATGTTGCCGCAACAATCCAGACGAGCCGAGGAGTAGCTTTTTGTTAAACCTCAAAACTTATTTAGAGAAAATAATCTATACCATACTCCAGAAAAATAGCTTGTGCATCTGCCAGAAAGATTCTTATTTTGGTAAGGCAAACACTTGATTTTATGTATATTAAGTCACTGATAAGTAAAAATTATCGGTAGATGGTTTCCGGAAATTATCATTATAAACTCGTATCATTTGCTATAACTATACTGATATGATGCAAAAATTGCTGTGATCAACTTTTTTACATATAGCTAATTCTAAGTTTTAAATCAGGATTAAATTTTGAGTAATATAATGATGAAACTCTTTCCCGTAAGCTTATTGATTGTAATTAGTGCGATCGCTATGACTCAAAGTGCCTATGCCAATCAAGAGAATTTAGTGAATACTCTAGACGAAAGCAATCAGGCAGTAAATTTACTTACAGAACCAGCCACAATCAATAGTAACTGGAATCAAGCGATCAACCAAACCAATAATTCACAACAAACTGTCGGCTCAACTTTATTACTACGTGAGCAGGGATGTAAGAAGCTGAATCCACTTGATTTGATTAACAATCCATCTGCTTTTTTTGAGCAGTGTCAAGCATCAAATAATGACCAAATACTTCAAAGTAGTGAGCCGGTAGAATATTTGAAAGTACCTCGGCTTGATTCAGGTCTGCTGAATTTGACCGTCACAAAATTTTGAGACAACCATTTGATTAAAATACAAAAAGTAATAATCTCCATTGCCAATGATCAACGATATGTCCAGTAACTGGCAAGAATGGGTGACGGTCTGTGGTTATTTAGGATTCACAGTATTAATTATCTGGTTTGTATTTGCTGCACAAAAAAAATAAAAAATTCTGTCAATCCTATGAAGTCTAAGACGGGGAGTCATGAACTCAGTGCAATTGTGCCAAGAGTTCTAAGATGGTTCCATTAGTCCAACCAAAACCGATTTCATTAGAACTATATCCAAAGCAGATTTCGTCACTCACTTGAGCAGAACAGCGTTCAACATCATATTTTTCCACCAATGTGCCATGTTGCTCAAATTCTTTAATAGCCATAGCCAAGAATTTCCGGGCAATGCGATCGCCTTCTGTATGATATCCATAACGATGCAGTCCCTGGACGGCAATTAAGGTCAGGGGTGCCCAGCCAAAAGGTGCATCCCACTGGGAACCAGTGACGCGTGTACTGGTGAAGATTCCCCCTGGGGCTTCAAATAGGTCGAGATTTTTGACTACGCGCTGGGCTTGTTCTGGAGAAGCTAGTCCTGTCCACAGAGGGTAGAAGGTGGTAACAAATTCATAAGGGCGACGATCGCCACCGTCGAAGTGATAGTCCAGATATAGCCCCTGTGCTTCATCCCAGAGATACTTATCGATATACTCGCGCCGTTTAGCAGCGCGATCGCTCCATTGTTGTACTAGTTCTTTGCTGCCAAAGATATCATGAATTTGCGCTATATCTTGTTCTACTTGATAAAGTAAGCTGTTTAAGCAAATCGGTGCATAGTGGATGATATCAACACTAAAAGGGCCAAAGCGGTTGGTGATATCAAAGCCAGATTCGCGCATGGAGCGATCGCCTTTGTAAAATAAATCTGTCAGTTCGTCTTTCTCTCGGTCATAGAAAAGACTGACATCATAATCATCAATCTCAAAGGTTTGATAATATTGCTTGACACGCTCATAGTGGCTGCGTCCCTGCTCATCCCGTTCTGAGTACAAGACTTCTGGTGCTGGGCCTTCCCCCAAGGCATAATATCTAGATAAACCTGTGGCTGCATTCAAGTGTGGCGGCACTACCCAATAGTAATAAAACTGTTCTAGTAGTGGTACTGTTTTCCTCAGCCATGCTTCATCCTGGGTGTGCTGGAACAGCGCTACAACCATCATGCTCAAGACGGGGGGTTGGGAGCGTGACAGCATATAGGTACGGTTAGCGTTCAAAATCGTACCGTAATGATCCATTTGGTAGAGTAACTGGTCAACTTGACTTTGTGCTAACTCCCACTCTTCGTCTCGCAATAGTCCTAACAAGATAAAGTAGCTATCCCAACCGTACATTTCGTTAAAGCGACCACCAGGGACAACGTAAGGGCCTGGTAAATAGAGTAACCCATGTTCGCGGGTGGCTTCGACTTCACTGGGTAAGTTGCGAATATCAATTTGTTGTAAGTCTTGTGGAGATAGCGATCGCTCTAAGACGGATTTTACAGTTTCATAGTCTTCTTGGAGGGAAATATAGAGAATCCAAGGAATATCTTTTTGGTGTTCTAGCTTCGTATCTTTGACGGATTGTAGTAAGTGGGTGTGCGATCTTGTTAGGGTTTTCCAGGTCTTTTTGATGTAAGCGCGGACGGCTTGGATTTGGGATGTGGTGATCATAGAAATTTTTCTCACGCAGAGGAAGCAGATGTAAGAAGTGATACAGGAATTTATCGTTGAGTTATTTCTTACTCGGCGTTATTAATTAATAAGGCTACTGGGAAATGGGTAAGGGCGGTGCTAATGGATAGGGTTTCCTGTAGGTGTAAGGATTGATTAGTGAGGACGTTGTGCCATTTGGAAGCATCTGTTGGTAATTGCAAGTGTGTATCTTGCCATACGGCTTCACCTAGGGGTGCTTCTCCAGGTTGGATGAGGCTGGTAAGGAATCGTGGGGCGATGGCGATCGCTGTTTGCTTGTCTTGTTGGCGGGCAAAGGCGATGATGTGATTGGCGTGGTTTCCTTGAATTTTTAATGGTAAATAGTCGCCTGTTTGGAATAATGAAAGGTATTTTGTTCTGGCTTTGAGTGCTTGCAATGTTAAAAAGAGTTTGATTCTACCGTCGGTTTTGTGCTGGAGTAATTCTGGAATTAAACTGAGAATATCATTCTTCATTTGCTCTTGAATGCTACTCAGATAAACACGTCGCTGTTCAAAATCTACGGGGCGGCGGTTGTCGGGGTCAACTAAACTTAAATCCCAGAGTTCTGTTCCTTGGTAGATGTCAGGTACTCCTGGGGCTACTATTTTTAGTAGAGTTTGGGAAAGAGAATTAAATATGCCATACTCGGCAATTTTTTGTTGCAAAGGGCGAAATGTTTCTAAAAACTTTTGGGATACATTGGGGTCAAGTACTTTGTGGATAAAGGAGGTACAAGCTTCTTCGTAGTCATTATCAGGTCGCAACCATGCTGTATGAACTTTCGCTTCCCGAATGGCTTTAATCATGTATTCCTGTACTCTTTGTACGAATGCAGATTGTTCTTGTTCAGCAAAGGGAAATGCTCCTACTAATGTTTGATAAAGGAAATATTCATCGTTGCGATCGGGGTAGCCATGACTGTGATGTGCTTGATTCAGTTCGCTCCACAGATTAACTTGTTGTTTCCATTCTTGGGGAATTTCTGACAATACATTTAACCTGGCTCTGACATCTTCACCACGCTTGGTGTCATGGGTAGCTGTGGCGTTCATAGTGTGCGGCCAGTTTGCTTGGTGCTGCTGGTTAAAGGTGTGAAATTGCTCTACAGAAATCCCAAAATGACTGGGATTTCCACCGACTTCATTCAGGGATAAGAGACGGTTGTAAACATATAATGTGGTGTCTTCTACGCCTTTAGCCATCAAAGGGCCGCTATATTGCTGCATTCGCAAAACAAAATATATCCACTGTTCCCGTTCTGCTTGGGTAAGAGAATCATCAAACTCCAACAGCATTAATTTTTCAATAAAAGTCAGTTCATGCAGCAACAGAGGTATTTGTTTTTTAGCGGTGCGAATTACTTGTTGAATACAGAGGCGATCGCTATCTTGAATGCCATCGGGGGTGATATAAGTCCGGTAGACTGGGAATAGAGTGAGCACTTCGGCGATCGCTCTTTTGAGTCCGTTTAAGGTAAAGTCATTACCATAGCGGTATTTACTAGAAATATTCTTTAACAAGCTCGCTAAATTATCAATATCGCCTGCCAAGTTCTTTTCTAATATTAGGTGCTTGTTCTCCTTCACCAGAGACGGATAATTTACACGCGAACCAATAAATGTCTGGTAAATATTTTCAAATGTTGCTTGATTTTTTGATTGACAAAATACGCCATTTACATAATTCAAGAAGTCATATCCCGAAGTACCTTGAATTTGCCAATTATCTGGCAAATATTCAGTGATTTCTAAAATCTTTTCGACGGTGATATAAACATCACCTAATTTTTCTCGCAGCCTTTCTAGATACTGTGTGGGATGATAAAGTCCGTCAATGTGGTCAATGCGTAGGCCAGTGAATACACCATCTTCTACTAGCTTTTGAATTAAAGAATGGGTGTTATGAAAAACCCGCAGTTCTTCAACTTTCACAGAAATCAATTCATTCACAGTAAAGAAACGGCGATAGTTCATTTCTTCCGCCCCAACTTTCCAGAAGGCGAGGCGATAAAATTGGTCCTTGAGTAAGTCATCTAGCAAATTAAAGCTATCAGCGTTACTTAGTTCCCCATTAAATATTTTGAGGTTCTCCTCTATAAAATCATGTATGTCATCATTTGCAGTGTATAGTTCCCAAATCAAGCCTTTAATAAATGCGATTTGGTCTTGTCGCTGCTTTCCTGCAACTTCCGAGGGCACATTTTTAAGAATGTAGAGTATTCCTAATAGTTTAATAAAATCAGGATGATTTCTGCCTAATGTACGCGTCAGTTTACCGAGATTATAAGTGAGAAATTTGGTATAAGACTCTAACCGCAATGGCAATTTTAAGCTGTAATAGTTGACAGTTAAACCACTCTGTGAATATTGCAGTTGAATATCTCCCTTTTCCAGGGAAGCGCCATAAAAATCTCCTAATAGTGGCGTGAGAATTCGCTCTTGAGAGCTACCAAATGGCGAATTCCAACATACATCAAAGTAGTCCGTGTAGCTAGAATCCGGACCATGTTCTAACACATCCATCAAATAGGGATTTTCGCTACTGTAAGCCATGTGGTTGGGGACAATATCTTGCAACCAGCCCATACCAAGAGACTGTAGTTCACCAACCAAAGACTCAAAAGACTCACTAGTCCCTAATTGTGGATTTAGCTGTGTAGCATCTACAACATCATAGCCATGTGTACTACCAGTACGCGCCCTAAAAATCGGGGAAGCATAAAGATCAGAAACGCCTAAATCTGCTAAATAAGCTGCGATCGCTCTCGCATTCTCAAAACCAAACTGTGGTGTAAACTGAATCCTATAAGTCGCTGTCGGTATTCGCATATCTTAATTCTTCTCCACTCAACATACATCATTATTCACCGCCAATAGACCACAGAAACACTCCGCGTACCTCCGCGCCTACCTTTGCGTACCTCTGCGTTAAAAAAATTCCACCTCATACATCACCAAACTCGTAGCGTCCAATCTCACTTCCTCTCCCACAGATAACTTATCAGGTGCTTGTATATCTGCCGAATCCAATAATTTGCCAGCCTCCCGCTCAATTGGCAGAGTTACCGTGACTGGAGATGAGTTAAAATTCATCGCAAAGATCACTTCCCTCGACGCAGAAGAACGACGCACCACAACTAACTTTTTCTCTTCATCACTAGTTGCTTGAATACCGTTGCGGTCGTAATTCAACAATGCTGGATGGGTTTTGCGTAACTGAATTAACTGGCGATACCAATCTAATAAAACCTTGTGCTGTCCTTGATGACGCAATTCCCAGTTGAGTTGACAACGCAAAAATGTTGATGCAGATTCCGGATCTGGTGGATCTTCTGCATAGTGAAAAGCTTTAAATTCTTGTTTACGTCCAGCGCGGACAGCTTGAATTAAATCAGGATCAGAGTGGCTGACAAAGTATAAAAAAGGTGCGGTTTCGCCGTATTCTTCCCCCATGAACAACAAAGGTAAGTAAGGTGATAGTAACACCGCACCAGCCGCCAACTTTAACCCCGCAAACGAGATGCGCTCACTCAGGCGCTCTCCCTTCATTTGATTGCCGATTTGGTCGTGATTTTGGATACACACCAAAAACTGAGACAATGGGCGATCGCGGCAAGAAATCCCATGATATCGTTTACGGTGTCGGGCGTATTGCCAATCGTAAACAAAAGTATCCGTGTAAGCTTTAGCTAAATCGGCACATTTACCAAAGTCTTCATAGTAACCTTGGCGATCGCCTGTTAGCAATGTGTGCAATGCATGGTGAAAGTCATCACTCCACTGTGCATCCAATCCATAACCACCCAATGACGGCGGACGAATGATTTGGGGATTATTTAGGTCACTTTCGGCAATTAAATGGCGTTTCCATGTCTTACCTTGGCAAAAGCTATGCACAGCTTCCCCTAACTCCCACAAGAAATGCTTGGCTCCTAAATCATAAATTGCTTGAATTGCATCTAATCGCAACGCATCAACGTGAAACTCTCTGAGCCAATATAGGGCATTTTGGATAAAATAATTTCGCACGCCTTGAGAGTGAGCATCGTCAAAATTCATGGCGTCGCCCCACGGTGTCCTGTAGGTGTGAGTAAAGTAGGGCGCAAATTGATTCATGTAATTACCTTCTGGGCCAAAGTGGTTATAAACCACATCCAGCACCACAGCAATCCCGTGTTGGTGACAAGCATTCACCAGTTCCTTGAAATCGGCGGGACTACCATAGGAATTTTGGACAGCAAAGGGGTAAACACCATCATATCCCCAGTTGCGATATGCTAAGGCAGGTTCAATATGAGTATCGCCTGGAAATTGAGCGATCGGCATGATTTCAATGGCGTTAATTCCTAGTTCCTTCAGTTCTGGTAAGCGGGGGATAATCGCTGTGAAAGTACCCTCCGGGGTGAATGTACCCACATGAAGTTCATAAAAAATCATCGATTCCAAGGGAACGCCAGTCCATCCTGCATCCCTCCAGTCGCACTGATGATCGACAACTTGAGAAGGCCCGTGTACTCCTTGGGGTTGATACTGAGAAGCCGGATCAGCAAAGGCGGCTTGCTGATTTAATACATACTGATACAGCGCATCTGGATAAACATCATTGACTTTCCCTTGCCAGTATCCCTCTGCCTGGGGTTTCAGCTCAACTAACTGCTGTTCTGGCGTTAAAATTTCCACTGCAACGCTGTTTAATGTTGGACACCAAACTGTAAATTCACATTCTCCATTACGCAAGTAGTGAGCGCCTATTCTCACGCAGTATCCTCCCGTTAACTTATCTGTGATATCAAACTGTGGTTAACAAATTACACTCTATTTTGCAACACACCAGATAGCATCATGGTTGGTTTTCTGGTTAATTCACTACCACCAAAAGACAGATTTCTTAATAGCTAAAAGGAGTAAACTTTTGTTGAATTGGTATTATCTGTCTTTAACTTGTTTAGAAGTAGCTTCTAGAAAATCGACAAATACTTGTATAAGCTTATGAATCCCTTCACTCCCTCCTGCAATTAAACCTCCTGTAAGAAATGTATCTAAACAACGAAATATAGTTATTTGAACTGGATTACTGACATCATCAATCATCATCAGGGGTTCAATTAAACGAACTCCAATTGTACTGATTAATAAGCCAAATAACAGAGATATCCAAAGAGCAATGACACGTGTATCGGACTTGTAAGCTAATAGTTTGCTTTCTTGATCATTTACATCCTTAAGTCTGGTATTTAAATCATCAATTTGTGGTCTGACTTTATTTAAATATTCTCTGGGATATTGGGGAATATCTGGCAACACTTGCTGACCTAAACTATTTTCTCCCGACTGATTGAATCTCACTTGATTAGCTTCTAATGCAGATATTTCTTTTTCTAGTTCTTCTATAAGTTTGCGCTTTTGACTAATGATCACATTCTGTTGCTGAATTCCCATATTTAATTGCTCGGAAGTCGGCCCTCGCCAAGTGGTGATAAAAACTTCTAAAGAACGCTCTAACAAGAGAGAAATAAACAAAGGCAATGAGATTAATTGCATAATTTCATTGACTCCAAATGGTTTTAAAGCAAATGGTTTGGGTGATAACCAAGATGAAAAAGTTATTAATGTAAAAGTAATAATAATTAAACCGATAAATAGAGGAGATTCTGAAGAACGTCTGAGCAACATGTTTAAATTCCTGTTTTGTCTGACAATATCTCATGGCAATTTGTAAACTAATTGCTACACAAGATATGCGATTATTAATACTCAGCAACGGCTGCACCTCCAAGAGAATGCCGCAGTGGTGAACACAGTTTTAACACCGCACCAGACTTTCAGCAAATTAGTGCTTGATCATCCCCATCTCTACTTTTCTGACATTGGTATTACTACACTGAAATTATAGCTTTTGATTACTGCTAATTTCCCCACAAGGGGATGGAAAACAAGTAAAATATTTAACATAATTTCCATAGTATCCGGCGATGGCAAGAGCAGCTACATCTCCTGGGCGCAAAGCCAAGCCTAAGTCAGTATCTCCCTCTGCGTTCCCTGTGTGGTCAAATGATACTGAATTAGTAGGATTGGTATTTGACCTGGAACCAACTACTTCCTGTTCACTTTATTCTCAATACACTATCGGACTCCATGCCTGGTTTCTTGACCAAGTACGGCAATTTGACCCTGATCTTTCTGCCTATCTCCATGATGGAGAGTCAGAGAAGCCTTTCAATATCTCAGCGCTGGCAGGTCAACTCCTCGCCAGTGGGAGACAACTACATTTAGAAGCGAACCAAATTTACAGCTGGCATGTCAATGCCCTTTCTCCAAAAGTTGCCCAATTTCTGAGTCAATGGTTAACCCAACTACCCCCAATTCTCGACTTAAAAGATGCACCTCTGCAAATCAAACAGGTGAGGATAGCCCATCCACCCACTACCTACGCCCAACTGTTGCAGCCATCCTCAGAGAAACACTCTTACATCAGCCTTAGCTTTGTCTCGCCTACCAGCTTTCGCCGCAAAGGTCATCATTTCCCCCTCCCTGTTCCCGTGAATCTCTTCCACAGCTACCTGCGTCGCTGGAATGACTTTTCGGGAATTCCAGTTGCACAAGAAGCCTTTCTGGACTGGATAGATGCAGGGGTGATTATCCATCAACACCGCTTGGAATCAGTGAAAGTAGCCGCAGGTAAACGGGGTTCGGTGACTGGGTTTACAGGAGCAATTGCTTGTGGGTTGAGTAAAGCAGCTTTGGCTAACGCTGAGTTTACCCAGTTGTTTTATGCTTTGGTAAAACTCGCCCCTTACTGCGGTACGGGGCACAAAACCACATTTGGGCTAGGACAAACCCGCCTAGATTGGGTGGAACCAGAGGCGAGTGATTCAGTGCAACTATTAACAAATCTGCTAGGAGAACGCATTGCTGAATTGACGGCCTTATTTACCGCCCAAAGAAAACGCACAGGGGGCGATCGCACTGATAAAATTGCTTCTACTTGGGCGACAATTTTGGCAAGGCGAGAAATGGGCGAATCATTGCAAGCGATCGCTACAGATTTAGAAATGCCATACACTACAGTAAAAACTTACGTCAAATTAGCCCGTCGCCATTTGCGGAGTATTTCCACTTAATGTTGGTAATCAATTACCAAACAAATGTACTATAAAAAACAGAAAGCTGATGTAGGTTGCATCTAAAAATCAGGTGTCATGGCCAAACGCCTTCTGGTAGTAGAATCTCCTGGTAAAGTTAAGAAGCTCAGTCAAATCCTCGGTTCAGAGTGGATTGTCCGGGCTAGTTGTGGTCACATTCGAGAACTCAGTAATGAAGGTGATGATTCTCTGGGTTTTACTATGGAGGGTAGTAGTGTGCAGTGCCGCTATGTCCCCCGTGACCAAAAAGCTCAGGAGACAATTCAACAGTTAAAGGCGACGCTGAAGCAAGTGAATGAAGTGGTTTTAGCAACCGACCCAGACCGGGAAGGCGAAACCATTGCTTGGCATCTCAAGGAAGCCTTGGGTTTGCGGGAACCGAAACGAGTTGTTTACACTGAGATTACCGAGTCGGCGGTACGGAATGCGATCGCTAATCCCAGAAAACTTGATGCTAATTTGGTGGGGGCGGGACTTTGCCGAGATTGTCTAGACAAACTAGTAGGTTATAAGGGTAGTCCCTTGGTATGGGCATTAAATAACGGCGCTAAGAGTGTCGGACGAGTCCAAAGCGCCACCCTGCACCTAATTTGCCAACGAGAAAGAGAAATTCAGTCTTTCGTTCCCCAAGACTACTGGAGTGTTTGGGTGGACTATGTTGAAGGTTTCCGGGCTTTCTATCAAGGCCCAGTCAACGGGCGTCAAACCACATCAGAAGCAGAAACAGAAGTCAATGATGACGCCGCCGGGAATAACCAAGCAGCCCCAGAGTCTACCCGTGTGCTTTCCCAAGCCGAAGCCACACGCCTGGTGGAAGAGGCGCGGCGTTATCCTCACCAAATAGTGCAATTTGAAGGCAAAGTCGTCAACCGCCAACCACCGCCACCCTTCATCACCTCTACTCTTCAGCAAGCTGCGGGTTCCAGGTTGAAGTTTGCCCCTGAGAAGACCATGCAATTAGCCCAAAAGCTTTATGAGGCAGGGTTAATTACATATATGCGAACAGACTCAGTGATGCTGAGTCCCGAATTTTGCGCCAGTGTCCGCCAGTGGTTAGAGCAAAATGACCCGCAGAATCTACCCCAACAGACTACTAAACATCGCAGCCGCAAAACTGCTCAAGAAGCCCACGAAGCGATTCGCCCCACAGATGTCTTTCGTCCTTCTAGCCAGTTACGCATAGAACTTTTACCAGATGAGTTTAGCCTGTATGTGCTGATTTGGAAACGGGCGGTGGCTTCCCAGTGTGGTGCAGCCCAACTCCGGAAAACTGTGATCATCACCCAATCAGGAACGCTGTTGTGGCAAGCTAGAGGACAAGTGGTAGAGTTTTTGGGTTATGCTCGCTACTGGCCTAACCTCAGTAAGGATACAATCTTGCCCAACTTGCAACAGGGACAGATGCTAACTTTCGAGAACGCAGGTGATGAGCAGAAACAAACCCAACCGCCACCTCGTTACAGCGAACCCAAACTAGTGCAACTAATGGAACGGAAAGGCATCGGTCGCCCCAGTACCTATTCTCCCACGATCGCCACCCTGAAGAAACGCGACTATGTCCAGCTAATCAAAGACAACCTCCAACCGACTGCTTTGGGCTTGGAAGTCGATGCTTTCTTGCAAAAGGCCTTACCAGATTTATTAGAAACAGAATTTACTGCAAAAATGGAAGATGCTCTAGATGCGATCGCCCAAGGAAAACAGCCTTGGCAACAGTATCTCACCACTTGGAACCAAAATTACTTTGCACCAGCTTTGACTAAGGCGAAAACTGTAGTTGTCAGTTCAGCACTTCCACCCAAAGCAAATACCGTATTCGAGCAAAAATTGCCGACTTCCAGAACTCGCTGTCCTCAATGCCACAACTATTTAGCTAAAATCAAGAGCAGCAAAGTCAAAAAGAAATACTTCCTTAAATGTGTCAGTGGCTGTGCAGATACAGTCCTGTTTTGGAATGAATACACCAAAATCTGGGAACCACCCCGAACTCAAACCGCCAAAGCCGTAAACTCCCCAAAGTCTGCACCCAAGTTGACAAAATACCCTTGCCCAGTGTGTAAGCAACCTCTGGAAGAATACAGTTATATCAAAGAAGGACAGAGTAAAACTCTGCTGCGTTGTTCTGCTTCCCAGTCCCGCAACGACCAAAAACACAAAGATGCAGCTTATTTCAGCACTGCAAAAGGCTGGTGGAGTCCCAAGTTTGGCGAGTTAAATGGTTAGCCCATGATGATTGGATTGATATAGGATATGAAGCACAAATGTTGAATGCTGATATAAAACTTTACATTTTTATTAAGACTAAGCCTAAAAAGCTGAAATTAGTCAACAAAACATAATCTCCTCAAACCAGTGAACATAACTGATTTTCTGACACATACA